>ERZ1034952.685-NODE-685-length-30366-cov-8.209759_pt1 | contig 30366 bp, 47 predicted proteins | sample MGYA00520625_ERZ1034952 | MGnify/ENA primary metagenome ERZ1034952 (study PRJEB33766, sample SAMN09781773) | gut metagenome | biome: gut microbiome | host: Homo sapiens | place: Madagascar | study: EMG produced TPA metagenomics assembly of the PRJNA485056 data set... | reverse complement strand
TATATATTCTAAAGGGATTTCTGATAGTAAATTCATTAATTTATTAGAATCATTTTTATTTTCAATAGCATATATTTTTTCTATTTTGCAATTTTCATAACCATGATGATAACCTAATATATAAAGAACCTGTTCTGTATTTGATGGTGCATCATAAACACTTGCAATCAGAAAACAAACGCCTTCCGTGTAAGGTGGTATCAAAGCAGCTTCCCCATTATATGTGTCTATTTTCGTGGAAATTACGCGATCACTATTTAGTGCATTTATCGCACCGATGATTGTCTTATTATTTGTCTGTAATTCCGAAATGGTAGCCTCATTCAATTTCTTAGCCACCCACTTCCAGAAAGTACCGAAAAGAAGCTTTTTATTCTTTCCGTCTGTGGAATCACGAACCATCACTTCGTCCGCGTCTACTGGTGTTGCGGTCTTTTCTGTGTAATTACTCCAAATATTATTAGCCATAGTTTTATACCTCCATTAATTTAACTTGATTAATAATGTTCTTAATTTTTTTAAGTTCTTGTTTAATACTATTGAGTTCTGATTTCAGTGTTTCGTTCTCAGATTGTAAATCTTTGACTTTCTCATGCTCGTTCTTCAGCATAGCGAACATACAAGGAATCATAATACGGTAGTTCCAGTTCTCAGCACGTCCTTTTTCGTCATGGTCAACGGCGATTGAAAATCTGCGGTCAATATCCTCTGCAATGAACATTGGCATTTCTTTTCCGCACCGTTCGTCTTGCTCCATAAGATATCCATCTTTGTATTTCGCCCAGATTACCTTGACTCTATATAGGTCTTCCAGTTCGTCTTCTTTTACTGTTTTCCCGAGTACTTTATAATGCATAGAGGATGATGCAATTGTTCCGACATCTCCATTTCCATTCTTTCCTAAGTTACTACCAGTTATAAGCTTAGGCATTTCTGGCACATTGAGAGTCAGAGAACTGCTTCCGGTTGTCTCAACTTTCATTCTGGATACAGTCTTCAGAAGAAGACCAGCTTGTTTACTCTCCAAAACAGTCCAATATCCATCAGAGTATTGCGCGGACAAATCGAGAAGCCCATGAACAAGAGAAGAATCGTAACCAGCTGTAGCTACAGACTCATTTATCTGGAACCACTCTTTCCCCTTGAAGTTTTTAAACCCAACCGAGTTATCTATTTGGGCTATTATATTTCCATTCGCGTCATACACCTCAAAGGTGCCATATCCATTATTCGGACCGCCAAGCTTCAACGTTCCGCCTTTTGCATAGGTGAACGAAATATATAACTGGTTGCCCTCTTTATAAATTCCTTTCATGGAACCATTATTTGTAAGAAGATTAAATATCTCTTCATGGGTAAGTGCGTCCACATCTATCACCACAGGGACAGATTGCATATCCAGCTGATTTGTAGTTCCATCTGCTGCATACAGGATAAATCTAACAGACACAATGCTTCTATCCAGTGAGCTAACAGTATAGCTTTTACTCGGCTCATTCACAGTTGAAACCAATGCGTTTGTAAATGTAGAGCCATCCGTGGAAGTCTGCACATACCATCTACCGGAATATGCTGTTCTTGTAGCACTGTCACCATCTCGATAATAAGCTTTTGCCGTAATTGTACTTGGTACAACCTTGTCATTCTGGCCTCGTTTTAGGATATTAGATGAAAGCTCGATAAAATATGTCCTGCCAGGTACACCCTGTTCTCCTTTTTCGCCCTGTTCACCCTTTATCTTTGTCCATCTATATTTTGTCGGGTCAATGGAATCATCCGGCGTGTCGTAATCAGTATATTGGCCAATATACTGCTTTCCGGCACTGACAACTACATCAAAGCCAGTTTTTCCGTCGGCACTGTTCGCATAAGCTATGTGGAAATATGGCGTCTTTCCGTCCGCACCTGCTTTTCCAGGGATACCTTGTGCGCCATTCGCGCCTTTTACAAGTGTCCACGCGTAATCATCTGGATTAGTACTATCTTGCTCGGTAAAATCCGCATACATACCGATATACTCACGATTACTGTCCGACACAGAGAAATCTGTTTTTCCATCCGCAGAATTCGCATAGGCAATGTGTGTATAACTTGTTTTTCCATCTTTTCCGTCTGCTCCATCCTTGCCATCAGAACCGTTTTCCCCATCAGCGCCTTTGTATCGGGTCCATATATAATCAGCCGGATCATCACTTTCCGTTGGCGTTTCCTTATTATTTGCAATTCCGATATACGCAACATATTCTGGCTCCAGATAGATTGGATTTCCTACAGTATCACATATTGTATTCCCATCTGTATCAATCCATGGAACAGTATCTGGGTTATCTGACATATCTTCGCCGTTTGGCATAGAAGCGTATTTAATCCAGGTATATCCATTCTTTCCGGGCTGTCCATCATCCCCGCGAAATTTCGCCCAGGTATAGGCAGCTGGATCCGTGCTGTTATCCTGTAAATAATCTGTGTAAGTACCAATATAAATATCTGGTGTCTCTGTCATTTGTCCAGATGTTGGATTTTCTACCGGAGCATATTTAATATGCAAATACGGCGTTTTACCATCCGCCCCGGGAGTTCCAGGAATTCCTCGTTCTCCTCTCGGTCCTTGTGGGCCTTGAATACCTTGTTCTCCTTGTGGTCCCGGTATGCCTTGGTCTCCTTTTGGTCCCTGGAGACCGTCAACACCATTTGTACCATTTTTCCCAGCATAAATTTTAGCCAGAGAAAATCTTTTAACTACTGATAAAACACTGATATATGTTGCTTTGATGTCTACCCATCCATCGTCAGTGGATAATGCTGTTACTGTGTATGTCTTGGTCGCATTATTCCAGGATCCTGTTACGCTATCCGATTTAATAATTGTAAATTTACAATCAGATGTAATATCCTGTGTTCCGTACATCACGACTGCCTGCGTACTCACGTTGCCGGGAAACGTTCCGTAATTTCCGTCAGAATCAACAGAAATTCCCTGGTATTCGTTGCTCAACTGCAATGTCATATTCTTTGCAAGAGCTGCCGCTTCCTGCGCGGATTTAGCTGCCGCTAAAGCATCCTCGGAATCCTGTAATGCTTTTGTTACGTCCGTGTCTTTTAATCTTTCCCAGTAATACCCTTTTCCATCATTGCGGAATCTGTAAGCATGGCTGTCTCCATCATAATACAGATCACCTACATGCTTACTCATTTCTGTATCGGTTAGCCACTCGTTTGCCGGGTAATTGCTAAGTGTAGGTGCAGGAGTCCCGGTCCAGGTATTGATATTTCCGTCAATCTGACCTTGCATACTGTTTAACAGTCCGTCCAAAGGTGATGCACCGATTCGCACGGATGCGCCGTCAATTACAATCTGGTTATTATCAATATCGGCTGAAAAGATAATCTTTCCGTTTGTGTCACGCACGATCAGCGCGCCGGCATTGATGTAGCTTGCATTGATCCCTTCGGCATATAGAAGCCTTGCAATAAGTTCTCCATTAATATTTAGTCCATAAGGATACGTCTTTCCTCCATCCATGGAAATGCCGATTGCTTCTGCCGTAAACTTCCATACAATATCAGATTCTTCCAGTGTAGGCTTATTGTGCGCATAATAGATATTACTTCCATCATCCTGTGGCTCTACAGTCATGTATAAACCACCAGAAGTTTTCAGCGTATTATTAAGCCTTTCAACGGCTTTTTCGCGCTCTGTGCGTTCATCCTTAACAAGTTGTCTTGCTTCTACCAGTGCTTTTGTAGCTGCCGACATATATGCACTGCTGTTCCGAATAGGATCATCTGCCTGCGTTTTTACAGTGGTAATTCCATTTAACGGAGATGATACATCAGTAATCGGTGTAAGATATTTATTTCCGTTCCGATCAAAGCTATATGCCATGTCTCCAAACTCTAACAGAGGATTATAAATCAGATCTCCTTGCAAATTTCTAAATTTAGCTCCGATTAGATCGCCACCAATCCATGCCGCTACAGTTCCGAGGTCACTGTCAGACAGAAGATTGTTTTCTAACTCTAACACATATCCAGCAGTTCCAAACAGGGATTCCGATTCTTTGTTTTTTACTCTGATACCAGTAATTACAATATCATCACTGGAAAGTGTAGGACTACTCACGTAATCCTCTAATTTAAACGGAACTAAGGAGCCGTTTTCGACAGCTCCAAAATTCCATTTTATAAACTGCAAATAACCTCTGTTGTCAATTCTGGCGTTTGCTGTCTCTAGCATTGCCGCCCATCCGATCAGCTGACGGAATGTCATATTATCTGGGAGCGCTGTGACAACTACATTTCCATGTGCCATAGAAGAAAATCCCATAGGGATATTCAAACTCTCACAAGCGTCTCTTACCAACGCTATAACTGTCTGTGGGAGTGTCAAAGCGCTATAATATTTAGCATTGGTTTTATACATGTCATCCAGCGCCGTAAAGCTCAATATTTCGCCGTATTGCTCTGGCGCGGTAATTGTATAGACGCCCTTATCAATTGTCTCGTATCTGTCTTCTGACGCGGCTTTGGACAGGACTATGCTGTTTCCATCAGTGTCTAGAATTGGCTCATAAAAATCATCCATCCAAATTGATTCACTGGCTGGTTCCGCTACGGAAGTCTGCAGCTTCAAATATGCATGCACTTTAGCTTGATAGAAATTATAATCTTTCCACTGATCCTCTGTATTATCTAATTCAAGCTTCATGGTTTTGCAGACTGTAGCACCGACTGGGAAGCTGCCACTCTCTGCACAATCAGAAAAGTCATTGCTGCCGATCATAATCTCGTTTTCAAGCGTCTTTTTCGTTCCGTCAGCAAAGGTGATCTCCACAATTTCAATTACTTGCTCACCATCCTGCAATTTTTCTTTAAAAGTATTTGATACATTAATCAAGTGGATTCACCCCCTGCATATTAAATGATATTTCGGAATAGTATTCCCCAACTTGTTTTATGTTGTAATTCATTTTTCCCACGTAAAACTTTTCTGAGCGCCATTCATTTTTGTGTGCTAACCAGTGATGCAAAATAAATGGTTTTCCTTTTATAATTGCATTTACAAGATTAGTTGATTTCTCGTCAACCGGCACATTAGTGGCTTTATAACTGTATTGGATCACTGTAAAAAGTGGAGTTATCAACGCAACTCCTTTTTGAGTTCGGTTGCTTCCTTCTGAATAGGTGGTTTCAAAATTACACTGCATGTCCTCATCTGGTTGAGGAATGAGAAGTCCATTTATCTTATATCTATCAGTTATTGATTTGCTTATCGAAAATGCCACGTTCTCGCCCCCTATGCCAGTTCAAACGGATTTGTACCGCTTGCATCACGTCTTAACTTTGCTTCATCAATCATCTCATCAAATATCGTTCTACGGTTCAACTGCGCTGTAAATCGGAAGTTACCACTGCCGCCCTGCTGATGTCTTGCAAATGCATCATCAATAATTTCTCTGATAACACCTTCTGGTGCTTCCAGGTTGCGACCATTCTTCTGATCTCCAAGCACTGCAAGGAACTCTGATCTTGGCGGGATAACTGCACCGCTGGCAAGCATTGGAATCGTTCCTATAGTTGGAATGCTAAAGCCATTAAAGCCCCACCAGGAACCTCCGATTCCGGGAATCCAGTTTGGCACTGTTATTCTAAATTTAAGGTTGTTGAGTTTACTAATTAGTCCATTTACAACTCCCAGAACACTATTAAATCCTCCTATTATTGCATTAATTGGAGTTTTTGCAATGTCTGCCAACCCACTAAATACGTTCGAAAAAATAGTTTTTATACCTTCCCAGGCTTGAGACCAGTTCCCTGAAAAAGTACCGCTGACAAATGTATTTAACCCTTTAAATATTCCTTTAACATCTTTAATCACATCCTTTGCAGATTTGAAAAATCCGTTTAAAACACCGCCGAATATACCAAATTGCTTTGTCCAATCAGTATTGAAGGCACCGCTCAGCCAAGTCGAAAAAGATGTAAATTTAGATTTAATGGCCTCCCATTTTTGTTTTACGTTATCGCGAAGCACTTTAAGAGCATTTCCAGCATTTGTTTTTAGCTTTTCGAATGCTTCCACTGCCCCATCTTTCAGTGCTACTGTTTTGTCAACAACCCATTCTTTTAATTTCCCGGCAGCTTCTTTTACACTGTCCCAATTTCGCCACAGAAGCACTCCGGCGGCAATTACCGCACCAATTGCAATTGTTACAGGACCACCTAGGGCAGCAACAACAGAACTTAGTGCCCCTAGCAATCCACCTCCACCAGTAATCAGTCCAACAAAATTCGTTACCGCTGTTACAGCGCCACTAATAATGCTATGAAGTTCAAATGCTGCGAAAAAACTTCCAATTACAATTGTGACATTCCGAACAAGTTCTTGATTGTTCTGGATCCATGTGCTAAACCTATCCAGTAAATTAGATAAAGTCTGCATGGCAGCAATGACGAGATCACCCGTCCACTGTCCTAATGGCTGTAAAAAATTGTCCCATAGCCAACTGCCCAAAGGTTGCAGAGCTTCAATAACTGAATTTACAACAGTAATCCCACTTGATAGCATTTGTAGAAATGTCGGCACTGCATCTTGGATTGTCCAGGATCCAATTGGCAAAAGAACGTTATTCCAGAACCATTCAAGCCCAGTTCCTATGTTATCTGTTAGTGGCTGTAAATTTTGCAGAAGCGTATTGATTGATGTTAATAGTGGCGTAAAATCAAGGGTTTTCGCCCAATCTGCTGTCGCACCTGTTATTTTCTCAATAGTTCCTAGAATGCTATTTCCAATATCGAATATATTTTGAATGATACTTGTCCCTGTTCCAGCATATTCCCACGCAGTTTTAAACGCCTGTGCCAAGTTTCCAACTGTGGCAAAGAGGTGCTGGACAATTTTTAAAATATTAGTTAGGGTTCTTTCACCACTTCCATTCGTCCATACTGTGGCGAAACTACTTCCAATACTTGCAATTAAACTTCCCAAACTTGAAAATGCCGTCTTCGCCGCCGTTATAGTGGCTTTTCCCTCTTTTTCCCATGCGTCCTGGAATGGTTTCCAGAGCTTCTTGAGAAGGCCAGCAAGTTTCTTTGTGGAATCGCTAATCTTGTCAAGCGCGTTTTCGCCCTCTGCCAGGCTACCATAGTCCACACTTCCAGCCGAACTCGGCAATCCTCCGCCCCCAGAACCAGTTCCACCGGAACCAAAACCGGATGGGGTTAAAGATGTGCCCTCTGTGGAGCTAACCTTGTGCACTTCATCAAGCGATGAAAGATAGTTTTTTGCTTCTTTATTTGCTTTTTTCGTAGCTTTGGCAGTGTCATTCGTGGCATCTGCAAGCTGTTCTGCATTATCCGCTGCCTGTCCATACTGATCTGCTGTATCTGCGATCACGTCTGTTCCGGTCAGCCCTGCTCCACCTCCGCTTGTCTGACCTGATGATTTCTTGCCAGTGATAAGCTCCGTAAAACTTTTGAAAGCATTCGCCAGAGTTGCCAGCTTACCAAGCAGAATGTTGATTACTTTCAGTACAGGCGTGAAAATATTAATCAATCCCTGTCCGACTGTTGCCTTGAGAGACTGCAACTGCAACTGCATTACTCGTACCTGGTTCGCCCAGCTGTCTGAAGTACGGATGAAGTCTCCAGATGCAGCTGATAACTGTTTCTGTACAAAAGCCAAGCGGAGGGCAACTTTCTCCTGTTCGGTCATTTCAGATGTGGTTTTGCCATAGCCATTAGCCAGTGCATACTGGTCAAGTGCCGACTGGGTCATTACCACGCCGAGATCCTTGAGCGTTTCTGTTTCACCTGTAAACACTGATTTCAGCTTAATATAAGCCAAGTCTTGCGAAATGTTATAAAATGATGCCACGTCACCAGTTAGTTGCGTTAGAGCCGTTGACATGTCATAAGCCTGCGCTTCGGAGAATCCGAACGACTTGGACATTGCGCCGAACGTGCCGACATACCTTTTTGCCATAGTTTCAGATAGGCCAGCAGAAGTCATGGCATTCTTTGCAAATTCATTGACTTTATCCGACATGGTGGTAAATGTAACATCGACCACGTTCTGTACTTCCGACAGATCAGAGCCTAGTTCCACGCACTCTTTTCCAAACTGTACCAATTTACCGACAGCAAACGCTCCACCAATCAGCAGACCGATTTTTTTTACAGCACTTCCAAGGCCGTTAAATGACTGTTTTATAGCTGATACGCCATTTTGGACACCGGTTGTATCCATTCTGGTATCAATAATGACTGAGCCATCAGCAGCCATATATTCACCTCCTAACTATTTGAGGTTCAACATCTCATTCAGCGCATCCCTGTACGCTTGCTCCTCGTCGCTGAGACGTGTTTTTATGTCAATAATATTCTTGTTTTCCTGATAGAATTTCTTTTCCCATTTATCCAGACGTTCGCCTTTTGCCTTTTTTGACCGGATTCCAACTACGGTATTAAAAAGGCATTCACCAGATTCCATGAAATATCCAAAGAATGTCCACCAATGCATGTATGGCACTGCTCTGATTTCTTTACCGGCAACCTTGTTTACAGCCGGCACGATCATGTCTCCGTCTTGCTCCCAGTCCATCAAACGGGGTTTAGGGTGGTTCGGATTATCGTAAGATTGTCCACAGTCGATAAAATCCGATGCTTTCTGACAAGCTTCATCCAGACACTCAGCCGGTATACTCTGCCAGTCCTCAAACAGAATCTGCAACATAACAACTGCTTTTGCCTGCTCGTCCAGTTCCGGGTCGTTCATAGCAATGAGAATGTCAATGATCGCACGAAAATCGGTTCTAATAGAAAAATCCACCCCACTTATGTTTAGTGAGGTGGGAAGCTCATAGGCGGTCATTTTGTATACTTCTCCGTATACTTATTGACTGCTGCCTGCATTTTCTTCTTTCTCTTTTCGATTTCCGGTGCAATTGCTTCTACGATTTTATCCAGAACGATGTAAGCGAAAACCTGGCCATTTCCGAAAACAGTAGTCGCTGTGATCGGCTCTTTGAACAGGTCTTTTGATGCTTCGTAGCCAAGAAGATAGTTGATTTTGTCTTCGATCTGTTTATTCAGTTCAGCCATTTCTTTACCAGAAGTGACTTTCTGAATAGAATCTTTGAATTGTTCAAAATATTCTGTCAGTTCCTCTGCGCGTGCTGCTACATTGATATCCGTCGGGTTCAGTTTGAAAGAGGAAAAAACTTTGTCTTCGTTGTTGGTAAATGTAAAAATGAGAATTCCATCATCAATTTTGGTATTAATTACTTTTGCCATTTGGCGTGTCCTCCTTGCATATGTGCTTATTCACTGTCGGCTGTGAATGTACCGGAACTGATATCAAATTTTCCTTTTACACGTTCTCCAACGTAGTTCACGGTAAACGGAATCTGATAGCCGGATGTATCACCGCCGTAGGAGGTCGGCACAACATGGCAATCCTGCTTGTATGCTTCGTATTTACCGGCTGTTGCTTCTTTCCAGAGGTGTACTTCAACTGCACTTGTTTTCAAATTATCGTCTTTAAGACGTTCGTCAACGATCTGCTGAAGTTTTTCGAACAGATCTGATGTAGTATCTGCATAGAACGGATCAGCGTCAGAAGAAGCTTCGTAGCCATTATGTTTAAACGTGGATTCTCCGAGAATGTTTTTAGAAGTTTCAGTATCTGGATTGAGGTCTACATTGTATTCTTCCAGATCCTTTCCAAGACGCTCATACTTCGGTGTCAGTCCTCCACAGAGGGAACCCGCATCGATATAATGAGCCATATATTTACGGTCAATTTTGCCTGTAACTGCCATAGAAATGTCCTTTCTGCCTATAACTTTTAAAAGGCTGTGCAGGTTAGCGACTATCTCCAATTGATAGCCGGTTGTTACTTTTTATATTACTTCATAAGTGTTTTCGTAGCGTACTGATAATGGCAATAGCCAATCCTGTACGCCACTCTCCTGAGGCTCTAAACCATAGGAGTTATCGCGCGTGATACGTTTTATAACTCGCCCCTGTGAAAGCTCTGGAAACGCATTCAAACGTGTCTCAGAGCCATTTATGATAACTGGTTCTCGGCATATCCATTTACCGAGATTGTCAAGGAACTTCTGAACAGATAACTTCTGCCTTTCCTTGTCGGATGCCGTGCGATATACTACATAAAATGGATACTGGCATACCTGATGCATCACACCGCAAACATCTTCTTTTTCCGAATAGATAAGCGCCCCGTTATCTGCTGAGAAAGCAATTCCTGATTCCTTGCCAAGTTCCTCAAATTTGATTGTTTCATTTTTATACAGTCCCGGATACTGGTTCAGAAGTGCTTTCATGGCATCTGTCAGAATCTCGTATCCGGTTGCATCTTTTCCGATAGGCTTATCCGCCATGTCTGCCACCTCCTGCCTGTGCTTTTACTTTGCGAATCCATGTACTGCCGTATTGTCGTTTTGCGGCATCGAACCATTTAGCCTGAGCCTGTGGGTGAGCTTGTTTGGTATACTCGAGATTCTCTTTTGCGGCTGTCTGACCAGAAAACTGACTGACAAGGACTTTCTTTGCGTACTGTCGAGCGTAAGGACTTCCGGTCAGCTCATCTACCATCGTTTTTCCCATATAGAGAAATCTGCCATAAGGTTCTGCCGCCGCACAAACAAAGCCTGTGCCTTGCATAGCTGAACTTCTCGCCCTCGTCTTATCAATGAAATCTCCCGAAATCATCGGCATAAACTCTATCATGCTGTCCATAACCATTCCGTCAAGGAGATACTGAGCTTCTTGGTACTGCCTGGAAAATCTATCCATATTCAGTTTGATTTTCATATCTCCGTCAACTACGGAGAACCCTTTAAAATGATGAATTTTGCTCATATTACTTACCCAGAATCTCAAAATGTGGAATCAGTGTATACGGACCGCCAACGCTTGTAATTTTGAACACATTATCCTTGTTCTCATTCATGTACTGGTAAAATCCATTCCGATAGTCACCATCAGTTACCGTTCCACCAGTCCACTCACCCTCCCAGAAGAACGATTCATCTGAGAATGTAATGGTATCTTCCAGAGCGTTGTTAATCTGCTGTTTCCACTCTTTAGGCGGTACATAGGGAAGAATCTTACCGTCCTTATCAGTAATGGTTATATCATCATTCTGGACGGTATATCGAACGTGTAACTGTGCGTTGTCAGTTGCGTCTGGTCCGTACTTTTTAAGGATTGCTCCCTTGTCTGTAATGAGGTCAACGCCGGATAAAACATGAGGATACCAGTACGCATCTCCAGTTGTTTTGCTTTCATAGTAGTTGAAAACTGTTACTGTTTTTTCGTACATGATACCCTCTCCTTAATTATTCTTTCTGCGTTGTCTGCTTAATAACCTGATTCACACCGGTTGCCGACAATCCGTTAAACATGCCGACTGCAACTGCCGTGATATAATCCGTTGCCGGGAAATCTGGAATAACTCCCATCCCGACTGCTCCGAGGATTCCACCAATAACCGCCATGATTACTGGAATCCATTCATCGGAAATTCTTTTTGATGCTTTACAGCCCATTCCTACAATGTAGCAAATCATAACGATTGCGATACATGAGCCAAGTGTTGAAATGTCCATTATTTAGGTACCTCCTACTTAACTACGAAGTTTTCCCATTTCTTATAAACGTCTACATAGGTTTCCTGCTTGTCTCCGTTGTGAGTAATCTCATAGTACATTCCGTCAGATACGGTTGTACTTACAAGAGCCTTATTGTTCTGTAAGGTTTTGCAGCTCCAGACAATGAAAACATCATCTTCCGCAATCTGTTTCTTATCGGTTTTATCTGCATGTGAGTTGAAATAATCAACTACAATCTTTTTGCATAATTTTAAGAAATCGTCATTTTTCATATTCTTTTACACTCCTGCATATAATACTGGTATTCCATCATCCGTCCTTACCCCTATTAGAAGCGGTAAAGCTGTTTTAAGAAGTAAGTCATTCGTTTTCTGTATATCCCCGGCGGCGGCATACACCGCACTCCATTCCTTTGCGCCTGCTCCAATTTGTTGAGGTGTGGCGTAAGAGATGGATTCACTGCCAGAACTTACAGATGTTACAATGCCTGTTGTGCTACCACCGGACCCGATTGTGGTTGACGTCCCACTGGCGGCGGCATTGGTAGCGTTCTTTTCAGCAAGCTCAATCTGATACATTAATTCAGCCAGTGAGCAGACCGCCTTTTTGATACGCTTCTGAGAGTGTTCGTTCGTCGGCAGTCCGTCCACCAGTCTGTCAAACGTCATTGTATCCACAAAATCACTAGCTCTTTCTGCCAGTCGTAGAAAGTCAGTTTCTGGCACGACTGAACCGAAATATGAAGTTGTATAAAATTCATAATCTGCATAAGCCATGCCAGTTACCTCCTACGTTTATGATTTTGCTGTTACAGTCGCGTGTCCTGCGCTTAATGCCTTATAGGTGCTATCACATTCAACCACTGTGATTACCTGCCCTGTTGCTGCTGTAATGTCGGATTCGCCATCCCATGCGCTCCAGTTCTTCACATTCTGTCCGTAGTCTACTGTTGTCTCAGAGGATGCAACTTTGTACTTGTACACATTTCCTGCGCTTGCTTTTGCTGGAGTAATGGTCACTTTAGTATCTCCACTTTTACTTCCCGCCGCAGAGTTTACGGTCAGAGTTCCAAGCGTCTGAGCTGTGTTGATAGTTCCTACGGCAATAGCATCAATGTACTCTGCAAAGAGTGTAAGCCCCATGATTGCGAATGCTTCGGATACTGCTGTGTGGTAATTACCCTGTGTGTGGAATCCAATCAGGTTTGTCTCGCCAGATACGGTATATACAAGTCCTGCTCTCGCGAAATCAGACTCGTTCGGGTCAACATAGTACAGAACGATATTCTCAACAGGCGTAGCAATAACCTGTCCTCTCGGAATCTCGCTGTCAGACAGTAAGAAGATTGTATTGAATCCCATAAAGTCTTTCATGTACTGGAATCCGAACTGGTTCTGAATAGAAATCTCAGCTGCACCGATATACTCATACACATCCAGAATATTCACAAATCCAACAACGCCAGTCACGTTTCTGTGCATTTGCTTAAATTTGTTCTCAACACGACCTTTGGCCATTGCCAGAGCCATCTGGAAAGTAATTTCCGTAAATGTGAGGGTACCTGTTTTCAGATAATCATAAAATCTTTCAGTAACATTAGTCTGAAGCTGGAAAAGGAATTCGTCATCGGTCATCTGAACGGCGTTCTCATAACCGTGATCCTTGATTGCTTCGATAGATACAGCCTTTGCGTATTTCTCAATACTCATTTCTGCATAAGGCTTTTCTTTTACAGTGAATTTGCTGTAAGGGATTTCTTCACCCTCTTTAACATTTCCGTCCTGTAATGTGCCTTCTGCGTATTTTGATTTAAGAACCGCTCCGGGTGTCTTTTTGATTGGACGCATGATACCAAGAATCTCACGTAAGTGTTCCCAGTTTCTTTCAAATCTGGTTACAAAATCAATCTCACGTGCTGTGACCTGAATATCATTTGTCATAATAAGATTAGCTTTTGCTGCCATATAAAAATCCTTTCTACCCATAATTGTTAAGGTATTGGGTTAGCGGCTATACTCTGTCGTATAGTCGGTGTAAAAATCACTGGAATAACTGGATATTCTGAGCAATTGCAGCCTGTCTCTCGGACGGGTCTTTGATTGCTTCGATATCTTTTTTAGTCATGCTTCCCGGCGTCCGCTGCTGTCCAACGTGAGTGGTAAATCTTGCCTGATTCTGCTGGGCCTGCTGCTGAGATTCATCCACGAAAGCGGATGCGTCAGACTGCTTCATCTGTTCAATCAGGTCATTCAGTCCAAGGATTTTACCGTCTTTCAGTTTGAGACCTGCTTCCTTAATGTCTGCCATAACAGACTTCTTTGCCGCTTCGCTGGAAAACTTAACATCGTCGAGTGCTGCTTTGAGTGCATCTGAGAAATCACGGTCGTAGATTTTCGCATTGAATTCTTTCTCTGCGTCTGCTGCCTTCTGCTTCCAAGTCTCTAACTCGGTCTTAACATTTGCCGGGTCGATACCGTCAAAACTTTTTAAGGTTTCTTCTGCTGTCTCGGCACGTTCTTTCCAGTCATCTCGTTCTCCCTCAACTTTTGACAGAGTTTTCGCTACTTCTTTCGCATTTTTGTAATGCTCAGAGAGTGCTTTCTTCACATCTGCCTGTTTGTCCTCCGGGATTTCAATTCCAAATGATTTAAGTGTGTCAATAAGTTTCTGCATAATATCCTCCTGGTCGTGTTTATTGACCTGCCGCCGCAGGTAAATGGATTAAGCCAGTTAGACCACTGGCAAGGTAAGGAAATAAGGGGAACCGAACCCCTGTCCAATATCCTATGCGGATATTGCTCTACCACTAGAGCTATATTTCCATAACCCGGGAATCCGGGTTAGCAAGGTATTTATCGTGTTATGCCTGCCACTATCCGATTTTCACGGAAATGTTGATTCATTTATAAGGAGGTGTTACCAGTCAGTCAAGCCGACTAATGAATATGCCGGAAATTGCATCCGCTTTTCAACCTCCAGATTCCGCTCGAATCTGTTTCTATTAAGGACATATTCACGAAAGAAAGGAGGACATGAAACGAAAAAGAAAGCAAAAACTTCTAATCAGCAAGCCCTACAAGGTTCACCATGCCTTGCAAGATTATAGTATCACATTCTTTTGAAAAAGTTGTCCCCACATTTGCAAGAATCAAAGCATACTTCTCAGTTTTTCAACGTATCTTTTAACAAGATCACGTTCTTCCCGGCACTCTGCGTCTTTGGACATATCGCTCAATTCTGTTGCGAGTTCGTTTAGGTGTTTTTCTAGTGCGGAAAGCATTTTCCTCTTGCATTCCTCTGACTTTCCAGAGCGATAACTTTGTTTTTGTGTCATATAGTCGCTATAAGCATCTCGTCCATCGGAGCGACTATAGTACCCTCTTCCGGTTCCGTAGTCACGACTTTCATCACCGTAAGAGCTGCCACGATCATAATCCGGGTACATCATTCTTCCATCACTGCGGCTGTATCTCCCCATGCTGTCATGTTTGCGACCTCGTTCGCTATACTGATCACCGTATCCGTTTTTCATCTCATCAAGGACAGTGTTGTAGTATTCCACCTTTTTGTCCCAATACTGAGTGTTCTTGATATCTTTGTACATATCAATCAACTTATATGCCATATCCAGGTTTCCAGTGGTCAATCCATTGTCAGCGATTTTGGACAGTTCGTCTTCTATTCTTGCGCATAAATCTTTAATATCTCTCATAACTGCACCTCCTAAGCTTCTCTAGTCACGACAACGTTTGCGTTCGCAACAGAAACAGCCTGATCGCTTGTGTTCTCCACTGCGATATTAACACAGCATCCGCGAGGCACGTCAATATAGATACCAGAGGATACATTGTTATACTGATCCACTGCTGCCGGTGTGGAAATCATCTGAGAAGAAAGAACCGGCTCACCAGAAATTGCAATAGCCAGAGAAATAGCTCCAACAGTACCGCCTGTTGGAATTGCGATATTACCAGAAAAATCCACGAAGAATCTCGCTTTGCACTGGTTAGTCAGTCCTCTCAGCGTAATAATTCCACTTCCATCTCTGTGTTGAATGCAGTTAGAGCCTTTAACTGCTGTGTTTGAAAATACTACATTTCCTTTTGCTGCTACAGTCTGAGCAGCTACATTTGTAAATTCTGCCATAAAGAATACTCCTTTCATATAACAAAAAGGGCAGGTATCAGCCTGCCCATCTGTGTAATACGGCATAAGCCGACATCCGAAATCAATCGAAAGATACTCTCGATATGAAGTTATCAGCAATTACATCCAGTGTTGCATCCGCATCCGTAATATGTGTTCGGATTAGGAACCTGATATGCCGGAATCGGTGCCGGATTAATTGCATTAATGAGCTGCTGTGTCTGTGAAGCCATTGCAGTTGTGAGAAGTGCACTCTGGCGATCCTGAGAAGCGGCACGTCTGAGGTCATTGTTTTCAGCCTGAAGAGAAGAAATCTTTTCATTGCAAAGATAATCAAGAATTGCTCTTGTTCCTGCATTCTGACTGTCAATAATGTCTCTTGTGTTGCTGTTCATGGTGTTCTGGATTGCGCAAGCGTTGGTAGCCATATCATATCTGATCTGTGCCTGTCCCGCCCTGTTGTCGCAACAACACTGAGCTAACTGAGACTGCAATGCGTTTGTGTTCTGCATATTAGCTACAGTATCAGCATTGATTGCCTGCTGGATTCCAAAGCCGGTCTGCATGATATTGGTGTTGATTCCGTTAAAACCGGTAAGCATACCATTGTTCACCGCATAGAACCCATCACAGAGACCGTTGTTGATTCCGTCAAGCTTACTGATTACTGCGGAGTTATCGAATCCTCTCTGAATGTCTGCCTGAGTAGCTGCTGTGGCTGCATATCCGCCGCCGTTACCATTATTGCCCCAGCCGTTGTTTCCCCATCCGAAGAAAGCAAAAATGAATAAAACAATAATCCACCAGCTACCATCTCCACCAAACATGCCATCATTTCTGTTATTTCCAGTTAAAAGAGCAACGTCTGATGCTGTTAAATTTCCATCCATAGTTATAATCTCCTTTTTTGTGTATTTACATCAATCTGGCCAGATTGTAATGTACTATTTCATTCCTTTCAACATGTGTTGAAACTGCCCTGCCATCTGTTGAACTTGATTAAGTTGCTGTTGAGAAATCTTCCCAGACTGTAACATCTTCTCAACTTCTGCTTTCGGGTCTCCCTTAAAATTCTGTTTAAACTGCATAAACTGCTGTATCATCTGCATTGGTCCGTTCCCCTGTGGCATCCCACCACCGAGGGCATTAAATAATGGATTACTCATCTGCGCTGCCTCCCTTGACCGCTGATTCCTGTGCGGTATTAGCCCTAACAGGTTCAGAAAATGAATTTAAACGACTTGCTATAGCGTCACATTTGGCTTTTAAATCGTCATATTCCTGCCTGGTTACGTATTTACTGTCCATGTTCTGAGTGGGCTGTTTAGGCGGCATCTGAGCGCCTACCTCGTGATATTCAAATGTCCGCAGTGGTTGCGGCATACCGGAAACGTCTGTAGACTTTATAAAGAATCTTTCTGCCTCTGAATCCATCAGCAAAACACTTGTCCCGGGCGCTACCAGATAGGATTTTGCGCCAACTTCGCCAGATACCCACAGGATACCATTGCTATTCTGCTGAGGTTGTTGTACTGGCTGGGCCGGCATCTGGACAGGCTGCTGGAACTGGTTCATCTGTCCTGGAACGCCGAAACTATATTGATAAGGATTGTTATATAATGCCATCTTATGCACCGCCTTTCTGATTATATTTTTGCACAAAAAAAGAACCGGAAACAGGTCGTTTCTGGCTCTAATTAGTGTCTAAAAAGTATCAACACACTTTGATTATTTTATTATTTACTCGGCGGCTTAATCGTTTCGCTGTAGATATACTCACATTCATTTGTTCAGCGCAGTATTCAAGAGTGTATTCCTTACATCTCAACCGGAACAGTCTTTCTTCGTCCGGCGTGAAATTACACTCTATCAAGAACCTGTCTATATCTTTCTTTGTGAACACATATAATTTCATGAGCATACCTCTTATTAATGCAATTAACGCTGATTCTGTGCAAGATAATTTGTAAGCTTCTGTTTTGTTTTTTTTAATTCCTCTACATTGTCGCCGCTGATCTGACTGTCCAGCATGGTTGACAAGACCTCCAGGATAAGAGAATCTCTCTCAGCTATTCTCTTTAACGTTTCAAAATCTCTTTTATCGTGGTCTTCCAGAATTTTCACTCTCTTATTAAGCCGAAATGCCGGAGCGATCCATTTTACCAGAACGGCAGCTGCTCCGCCGATAATTGATACCCCTCCACAGATTGAAAGAAAAAATTGAATAAATTCTGATATGCTCATTTAGCTACTCCTTTTCCCAGTAGTATACTGGGATCTCATTACCACTATCCCATGTATCGTAGTATTTTCCATCCTGTGCCGTCACCACATGACCATCTATGCAGAGAATGTACGTTCCTGTCGGATGATCTGCGCAGAAATCATTAACCGTATAAATATACCTCTCCGACTGCTCCACAAGCTTCCTGTGAAATCCTTGCTTTGCAAGGTATGAACCCCAGACATAATTTGCACTTGGCATATCTGACAGAGCGCACGCCTTTATCATTAATCCGGTGAACACCGTTTCCCAGTCAAAACCGGTTGCTTTACATATTGCCCGGACAGCGCAATCTCCGACTCGATTCCCGGCAGGATTCGGATTATAATATTTCCATCTATCCATCAGTCAATCCCCTTTGCTGTTTTATAACGTTTCGCCGCTCCTCTGGCTTTTTCGGCGTTCTGGCGATTCCATTTTGCTATCATAAGTCGGTCTTGCAGTTCCCTCAGGTCGTTCTGCTTGCAGTAATATTTGTATGCGGCATTTTGTTTCTGTAAAAGATAAGACTTCCGGTCAAGGTCTTGTTGGAGTACAAATCTTGTCTGCTCGTCCTTACAGTTATCAACCGCCGCTTGCATTCCGAGAACTTCCCGCTTCGTCTTGCGGATTCTCCGCTCATAAGTACGTTGTCGTTGTTCTTTTTCGTACTGTTTGCCCTTGTCAGCTTTATCCTGCGCCGATAATTCTGCATATGGATTAAATTCTCCGTCACTGGCTCCGAAACTATGCCGACAGTTGACCCCTGACAGTCCGCTTGCTGTTCCATATCCGGTCAACGAGAACGGTGGGAACTTCTTACTCCTGCCAGAACGAGAGTATATCTTTCCTTGCCACCATGAGTGATTCCCGGGATTCTCGCCGCCGTCACCTGTCCTCGCCCCTATGTGAGCACTAACTAGGACTAAATCCCAGTCCATTTCTTCCATGCGTTTTAGGGATATATCTCCCGTAGCCTGAGCCACGCCGGTTCTGACAGAACGTGCTACTGCTGTTTCAATCGTATCTTTTCTGCCAGATGGATATGTGACAGTAACGCCATCTGATACAACGTTATTAACCGTCTCTTTAATGGCTTGTGTATACCCAACCGCCCCAGTCATCACATGATTATATGCAAGGTCACATTGCTCAATATAGAGCCTCTGAGCGGCACTTGCGGTTGTTCTTGTGAAGTTCTTCCACTCGCCCATAGTCGCAAGCATATTCCGTTCCATGAGCCTTATCATAGCCGGGGATTGTTCAAGCGGTACAGGGCTTAATCCTGCCGCCTTGTATACCTTGTCATCATAGTTCATTGCAGTAATTCCGGCATCTTCAAACGCTTCAAGAAGTTCCCGCTGTTCACGCTTGGTGTATTTGGATAATTCTGCCAAAATGTCCTCTAGCAGTTCACCAGATTCTTGTAGCGTCCTGATTCTCCATGCATCGGCATTGGTCAGAATATAGTCCTCACCCCTGCCGATTCTTGCTATCATCCGTGACACGATCTCAGAGATGATATACTGGTGCAGTTCTTCTGCAATTTGTTCGCTTCCCTCTGTTATCCGGCGTAAATATTCTGGGCTTAACATAACTATTCATCTCCAAACAGTTTTGGTTCGTCTGGTTGAGCTTCTTTAACCATTGCTTTTGCTTCTTCCTCAGTCATTCCTTCAAACTTTACGAAATACAGCCATGCCGGAGCCTTGCCAGTAGTCACATACTGCCACCATCTTGCACGGTCGTTTTCTCTGACATATAGAATGTCTCCAAAATCATAATTGACTTCATAAGCTCCGACAGGTGTAAGCCCGTACAGGTCGGCGTAGACGTTCAGCGCGTAGATTACTTCATCCAGACAGGATTCCAGTTTGTCTCGAACGTCTTTGATAAACTGTACCGTCCTCTGCTGTTCCGCTTCTACTCCTGTAGCCGTCTGAATGCCGCTAGATTCGTTAAAAACAAAATATCCATTAGAGAATCCAATCTTATATCCTAACTGGCTTAAAATGGCGTTTATTCCAGCTATACGGGTATCTGTGTTGAGCTGTGGGTTGATTTCTTGGTAGAATTCTTTTTCGTCCTGTCCGAATACGTTCTTGACAAAGTGCGGTAATCTCATTTCATTTCGTCTGTCCTCCATACCCTGTGGCGACATGGCTGATACAGGTGTACCGCTTGGCATCAGCAGTCTATCATCTGCCAGGACAATCTTCTGAGAATCAAAAATCTCTCCGGCATTACGGCTGTATGCAATGTCGAGGTCTTTCAGTTCTTCAATGGCTTCGGCAAATATTGGAAGTCCAAGTGGTGTACTGATATCTACATTATTCGCCTGCGGTGTCCGCAGTACTCCATACAGAGGTCCATCCAGCTTCTCCCCATTTGCTTTGAGAATTGGTGGTGTATCTGCCATGAGGTCAGCCCATTTGGTCTGTTTAAGGTCAATTTTATCACCGATTGACTGAGGAGATTTTGATACATAAGCTCTATTAGAAACGTAGTACGGATAAGTTGTCACGCCGTCCACGGTGGTCTCAACAAACCTATGATATTCAAGCCTTGTATAGTATTTTCTGCCAACTGTATAAGAATCTTTGAATATAATTCCTTTTATTTCCTGATTGTCGTAATTCACAATCATCACATTAGCCGGAGTGAATACGTCAAGGCTCTCACCGTTCGGCTTAATAAACACCGTTCCATAAGCACAGCCATATTCTACCCAATGCCGAACCTGGAAATATACCTTGTCAATCTGCTCCTGTAACCACGTAGCCCTTGCGGAACCGTCTATCTGAATGCCGATCGCCAATGTTGTGAGCCGAGCTGTTTCTGAGCAGACAGATTTCGCAAAATTAATCGTCTTGATATTATTCTTATCATCTAGCCATTCTGGTGCACCTCTGTAGATGTTCGCACACCGGTTAATCAGTGCTTCCATTTCCGGAAATTCCGCTGCCTGGATATTAAAATCCTCTTCGGCTTGTTTTTTGAAAATCATATTAAACCACCTTTTTAGCGTTGTTATAAGTCCCATTTAGTCACCCGATTTTAAATCCAAAATCTTCCAGGTTTATCTTCCCGTCTGAAATAGTTTCTTCTTTTTCCATTAACATTTCGCCTGGAATCCAGAAAACCAACATCTCTGTAGTTGTCTTCGTTTCTATTGATACGTTATTCACAATATTAATTGCCGTATTTTCAATACATTGTTTCTGGCAAAACGGTTGCTTTTGCGTTGAACTTCTAAAATGCCCCTCAGTTTTCAAGTAATTTCCGTTAATATCAAATGGGAATATATAATCATCTTTTATCCATTCTTTTTTACTCATTATGCACTATGTCCTCTTCTCATTGACAATGGACTTGTCGCATACCTGAGAGAATCTATCCAGTGATCGTTGCCATCTGGATAATCTGCGATAACCTCTCCATTGCTATCTACTTCATGTTCATAATTGATAATTTCCTTGTATGCTCTAGGCGTTCGTGCCGGATCAATGACTAATGTTCGGCACTGTAACCACTCAAACGTATATTTACGGCTTCCCGGTGTTACAATCGCTCTACGTGCCGGAAGTCCTGCATCTCGGAAGTCAATAATACTTTCTTCTTCATCAACTCCGCAAGATATTGAATAATCATCATATCCTTTTTTCTTTATCTGGTTAGCCATTGCTGTATTTCGAATTTTACATCCGCCAAGCTCATCCAGCAGGATAACTTTATCCTGATTAGGTACATAAGCAACGCGAATAAACGCTTTTGGATCCGGATACCATCCCCAGTCTTGTCCCTGATAGATACTTTGAAAGCTCTGAATCTCTTCATCTGTAATTTCTCGAATTTCTAACAGTTCAAAAATATTTGTGCCAAGTCCAACAGGAAGTCCAAGATATTCATGGTCGTAAGCTCTCCGATTTGTCTTTTTCAGATGCTCCGCATCATCAATAAATTGCTGTCCAAGCCATTCAACAGGAACTGATCTATAATCGCTCTTGTGCCTGTAGCTGTCAGCTCTAGGCTCTTCCACATAAACATTCGCCCAGTTGCTCCGGCTGATCGGCGGGTTGAATGTCTTAAATACAACAAACTTACTACCACCTCGAAGGACTGATTGCTGCACTGTACGAATTTCTTCAATGCCCGAAAATTCATCAAGCTCCTCGAACCAGAGATACTTGAAATATCCCTTGCTTGCTTTAATAGATTTAGTCTTTTTTGCCTTGTCCAGTCCTCTGAATATGATTTTCTGTCCAGTAGGCTTATAAGTGTACTGCATAGGGCTTACGCTGGTGTCCCATAGTTCATTGACTCCGAGCGCGTCAATTCCCCATGCTATCTGTTCATAAACGGATTCTCGAAGTGTATTTCCGACCTTTCGGAAAATTACAGCATTCGACATTACGCCGTTTTCTGCATCCTGCATCATCTGAAATGGAATCATACCACCCACAAAAGATGATTTAGTGGATCCGCGTCCACCATACAAATCATAATAAGTGTGGTTTCCATCCATAATATCCCAGAACACATTGTAAAAGGCAGGAGCTACAATCTCATTTAGCTTGACAGCATTACTTTCCATCCTGTTTCTCCGGTCTCGGAATATTGTTCACAATCGTAATCTTTCCGTCTCCGAAATCATCATTTTTCTTGTCAGCATCCCATCCCTTAAAATTATTTCTCAAGCTAAACTGAGCACCATTTGAACCGTCACGATCAAACAATCTTTCCTCTGCGTACTGCTCTACCATACTCTTCGCGCGCGTTATCGTGTTACAAAATTCCTCTTTTCCTTGATATCTTAATAAATCCAATCTACTTGTAAATCCTAATGCAAGAGCTAAACCAGTTACTGTTGGAGGCTTTCGATTAATAACCACCGGATTTCCAAATTTATTCAATACAGTTTTTCCACTATCATCTTTTAATATTTCGCCTTCGCATTCTTTGAAATATGTGTCAATTTTTTCTTCAATTTCGTTCACCGTCTTATATATTGGTGGTCTTCCTACCTGTTTTCCCACGTTCTCACCTCCGAACAAAAAAGTTCTGCCACATACGGTACATAGCTATAGATATATACTATATTACCATACATGGCAGAAAAATTTGTCCCCACATTTTAATATTAATTGTAGTATTATATTTCTCTTAGTTTTCTTAGCGTATCGTAAAACATAGCCATTGCCTTTCTCTTGTATGCGTAAAAATCGTCTCGTTTTGCCGGTATGTATTTTGTTTTCATAATACGGTCATAGGATTTGTTTGTTACAATAGATTCATAAACCAGAAGTTCAATTCCTGGAGGACAAGAGCTTATGCAGCAGTGTAAAATATCATGTCGCTGCTCTGTTGTAGCTTTCTGGCATATATCCTTTAAACGATTAATGTCTTCCGGATATACGCCAAAATCAACAAGTGACTTTTGCCTGGTTCGCATATCACCACTCCTTTTTATGTACAATTCCACATTCCAATCAAGTACACGACATACATTGCAGAATAAAATACCGTGAATGATATATTATTCTTAACAGCTGCTTTATGGGCTTTTACCATTACATAGAGTGCAATTAAAAAATTAATAATTATCCCTGTTACTTTTATCTCGAACATATCATCACTCCTTTTTCATTACTATTTACGCTTACCGCCCACACACGCCGCCCAGAGAAGAATACTGAATGCTCCGAACAGTGTGCCTAATGTGAATGCTATTAAGATGTCAATCATCTGTATCACCTTCTCCCCAACCCCAACCACCAAATGCCTGCCCGCATTGCCAGCAGTATGTTATTCTTTTAGAATAATAGAAATTAATATGTGTCATCGCGCCGCACCTGCACTGTATGAATCCATCAGAAGGTTTACTATAATCAAATCCACATTCATCTACAGGCATTTTAGGGATCCGCTTTCCTAATGCTCTAATTGCCGTTTTCAGTGATTGATAGTATTTCTGGATTTCTCCTTTTTGATCTGTTGGACAATCGTTTTTGATTAGATCGACACGGCTCTGCAAGAATTTAATTGCTTCTTTTTCATTCATTCTTTTTAATCCTTTCTGCTTCTCTCGCCTGTTTTTTCTCGATCCACTTATTAATTTTCTCATCGGATATCATGTACATTTGCTTTAGCATTTCGATGCGGATCAGCACGTCCGCAATTTCTTCTATCATGTTATCATGGTTGATTTTTCCACGTTTTTCCTTACTGATTGCTTGGATAAGCTCAGCGCATTCTTCCATACAGACTGTACTTTGATTATTTTTGCCGTAGTGTTGAATGCTATCTGCTATAATACCTTTATCAATCTTTATCCCTGCAATTAATCCGGCAAGAGCCTTTGCACCGGAATCACACGCCCATGCTTCTTTGAGATAGTTCTTCTGCCATTCATCTTTGATTTCTGAATCTCCCAAGAAGCATAAATGCTGGTCTCTCATATCGGATAATATGTCTTTTGCTTCCTCTGGTTTCATATTAATCCTCCAAATTAAATTCCTTCTTAATGGAATCGTAATCAATGAATACTTGTTTTTCTTTTTTACATTTCTTGCATTCCAAAATAGCTTTCTCGGTATCCAACTGATACCAAACCAATTTGTATTTATGCGGTTTACAAAGACATTTGATTTTGCAGCCATTCTTTCGCCACTTGTTGAATTTATTGATTGTTGCGAAGAATAATCCGTGAATAGCAACAGCAACTACACACATTCCCAACGCCATAAGAATTTCTTTTATTACTTCAATCATTCTTCATCTCCTCCAGCTTCTTCTCAGCTTCTTCACGAGAAAAATAAACCTTTGCTTCTTGCTTCTTTTCTAAAACTCCGTTAATAATTTGTAAATGAAAGCCTTTTTTATCAATATGAAAAGCATCCACTTTGCGTTCTACAATTCTAAGAGGTTTTCCCACAATATCATACATTGTATCTCCGACTTTACACGGCAATCTCACAAGCAAGCCCTGTTCTTCTGCTTCTTTGTAAGATTTTAATTCTTCGAGAAGTTCCGCAACATCTTTCAACCAATACAATTCTCCATCTTCGTAGCAAGTCCCATACGTTTTCTGGTGATACGGGCATCCAACTGCATCCCTTCCGCTAATGTAATCTTTTAATTTGTCACCAGTTCCGCAGATAAGGCGTTTGTAATTATCGTCTTCCATGTGATTAAAATTCTCGTGATCCATATAACAATCGCCCTCAACATCCTGGCTAGCAACGCATTTAAGTGCCTTTATCATATCTTCAAGTGTTAATCTCTCCATCTACTTCACCTCTTCAATCTGGGTTTCTACAGTATCTGCAAGTAACTTCAAGGACTTAATAAATGAGTCCGTCAATGCTGTTCTGTCCGGGTTTTTAGCAAATGCTCTGACAAGCCTTATTGCATCCTTGCGCTTTTCTTCATCTTCGACGATTTCAGATGCTTCATACAATGTCCTTTCAGCATCTCTGTAAGTAGCATTCTTATTGTCATAAAATTTCAATATGTTTGGGAATGGAATTTCGATAGGGTTTAAATGGTTTCCTCTCGCCCATGTAAATCCCTGAAACCTTGCTATTTTCAGAACACTCAAATATTCTTCCTGCGTTCTTACAAATACGCTTTTTCCTGTTAAATCAATCATCAGAACTTCCTCCTGTAATCTCATCAATGCACTGGTTTCGTCCTTCTGCAAATCCTGCATCAAATGTATTAGCCGGATAATCTCCATTATCTTTTTCTGGCAAGTCCATAAGTGGACACCAATCAGGTCTAATACTCAAATCTGTAATATCTCTATTGTTTACTCTACAGAACGGGTGATGCACTCCACTGCGTAAAACGCATAAAGCACAATATTTTGGTGTATCTATTACTAATACTGATTTACTCATTCAACTCCACCACCTTTCACAATTTCAATCGCCCTGCTCAGTCCAGCATTGTATCCTTGATGTACATCAGATAAGATACATTCGGATTCGATAAATTTATCTCTTTTCAATTCGCCAACAACCTTATCCACATCAAATGCCGTTGGCTGTTCATTGACACAATCAATAAACTCTTTCTGGTCAGAACTAATACTTGTGCCAATTTCCCAAATTTTGATGTATTTAATTAATTCGTCTGCGTCGATTAACCGCATTCCTCATCCCTCCTTATATGGCTCTGGATAGTCCATCCATGCAACTACTGTTCCCCCTAAAACTTTTTTATCCGTTCTCCAAATTCCATCAGTAGTATGCACCTGCTCTACCAATACTGTTCCATCGTCAAACGCAACTGTAGCAATCACGTATTTAGATGTTTTCTCGAACATTCCTCTTTTCCAGTTGTCCGTTCCTTCGAATTTCGCAAATATAGAATCATGTTCTTCTGGCAATCTCTGACTGACCGGAATCCAACCATTTTCTTTCTCGTCCTGTTCCAAATCATTCAGAAGAGTATTCACAATATCCAGCGCACTCCCTGGAAGCCCATGCTTATACTGTGATTTCTTTTCTATCTCAGCTTTGTATTGTTCTAATCTGACCCGTACTCTGTTCATCCTTCCACCTCCTCATAAGTTTTTCTGAATATATCTGGCTTACACGGATAAAATTCACCGCAAACACCTCTGATAATATAATCTCCAATGTTTGCAAGATGTTCGCCCTCAAGCGTCTTAATAATCAATCCGCCCGGCACTTTTAAATGGTCGATATAGAAGTTTTCAGCTATTATCACTGGAAAGGCGGTTGTTATATACTCGTCTGGACAATTGCCATTTGTCAGAAAATCGAACATTTCTCGTTTATTTACACCAGTCCACTGTACTGCATCAATTACAACTGGCTTCTTTCTGTACTTAATGCTTCCACCCCTTCATCAGCTGGCATCTGGAACGTCATTCCTTTTTTGAGCATTTCTCCAATTTCTCCTGCATGTGTTATGCTTTCTTCTGTTCTTGGCTTCATGCTTAATGACTTACATACTTCTGGAATTACATATTTTGTGTATTCCGAATCTCCATAGGCTTCCTGAATCATATCCAGTACTTTCATGGCTTTTGCTTTGGTGGAATATTCTCCCAAAACAAAATATCCTCCATTTCTCTGTGCATCCTGCAAACTCCAACATATAACATTCAATGAATCTGGGAGCTTTAGATTTATTACAATGTTTTCAAACTTTACCAGTGCTGTTTTATCCTGACTTCTGATTAACATTTTGTGTCCTCCTTATCAAATTTACTCTTTAGCATATCTGCTTTAATCAATTCATAAATAATATCAAGATATGTTCTTTTATCTCTGTATTTACAATTTGGTTTTTTATGAATCCTCGGATCATCATCCTTCCAGTTATTTACATCAAAATATTCATTGCTCACGAAAAGCATTTTGATTCCTCTGGAGATACAAAGGTAATAGCATTCTGATTTTCCATACTCTCCTGCACATTTCTTGAAACCAAATTTTTTAAATTCTTTAGCCGGTACTGTTGGAATTAACATTTGGAGTCCTCCTTATTCGATAAAATTCGTTCCGCACTGGCAATGATAACTAATGTGTCCGTTATACTTACTTACATTTGCCATTACCTTTCTACCGCATGAAAAGCAAGTTACCTCTTTCGTCAGCGGCTTTTCGTATTCTTTCACTTCTTCGTCTTGAATAAACCTCTGACCGCACCAGTGGCACTGCTTAGTGCTGTACGGCATCTCTCCACAAATAGGACATTCTGGAATTATTCCATAACCATCATTTATGATAGGGAGTTTGATTGGTTCTCGCTTTGAATAGATATTCCAGAGTTCTTTTCTGCGGTTTTCTTCGTCTTGTGCTGTTAATGCTTTGTACTTTTTTTCTTCTTCTTTATCCCAGTAAATAACGCAAGCCTTATCTTCTGGCGAAATGTCTTTGGCGTACGGCTGTGTCGTGCAATGATAGCCTGCTTCACCCTTTCTTTTTCTTGGCTCACATCTTACGCAACCACCGCATTTTTTATCCAACAATTCTTCTGGATAAATGCTTGTGCTGGAACGTCTTTCTCTTTCTGGAATTCCGTCACTGAATTTAATTTCACTCATTATTTACCCTCCTTCTTCAACATCGGAAACAGCCATCCTGTCTTTTCGTTCAATGCAATTTGATCAAAATTTAGCTCTAATAATTGATACTCTTTATTGCATTTTTCACAGATGAATCCGTTCACTTTACTGTATTGCCCTATAATTCCGCCGCATCCACATCTACAGTGTTTATAATCCATTGTCATCCTCACTTTCCCCATGTAAGTAACTGACACGCTATTGTGCAGTCCTCCATGATTTCTGTATTAATGTTTCCTCTGTCTGGCTCTAATTCATCAAGGAATACGCCGTTTATGCAACTCCTTCCAAATCTACGCTCTTGCTCCGCACGCCTTTGAAATACTTCTGGAAAGTCTAATCTGATTTTATTCCAGTAGCCCATGCCACCTTTTACACATCCGATGCAATTATTGTTCGGATAGCCTAAATCGTACATAACTGGACGTTTTAATCCTAACCTGTCTGCTATTCCATGTGCTTCCTGTTTTGTTAATCCATGTTCAATTAGCGGAAATTCATGGTCGTAATCGCTTAATGCCTTGCAGGTATTCTCTGCCCTACTTTTTTCATTCACATCGAACCCCCATACATAGGTGTGGTGATCTGGATGCTCGGATTCCCATTTTTTTCTCACTTCTTTTTTTAAGTATCTCGTACATGGAGAGCCGAACGGAGTATTCATCGTGTGCGTGAACTCCATCACGTCATCTACTGAATTAAATCTATCTGACTGGATAATCGTTATCTTTCTTCCCAGTAACTCCTCACAATCATGCAAGAATCTAAGGCTGTCTGGATGTTGATTCGATACATGAGTATAAATAATCTCATCAACATCCTTTGCCAGATAACACGCTACAAAACTTGAAATACCTGTACTAAACCAACATACTTTCATAACACTACGCTCCAAATCTTCTGACCAATTCTTTATACATCAGTCTCTATCTTCGAATAACTTAATCTATACGCCCTCTGCTCTGTCGGATCCTCACTAACGAGCAATCCGTTGTCTAAGAGCAAATTAAAGTGTTTTCTGGCAGTAGCCATTGAAATGTCTAATCCATCTGCAATATTTCTTGTGGACGGCATATAGTGGTGTTTGCGGTAATATTTCAGAATAAAATGATATACCGCTTTATACATCTCCTGCCCCTCTTTGTGTTTACGCTCTGTATTGTATTTTCCCATGGTCATTACCCCCAATCTTGTGATCCACTGCTATTGCCCTTTATTCCATTCCTCATAGCTGTTGTGCGCCCATTTACTCCATAAGCTTCATGCAGCCCTTTATGATACCCATTCCGATACTCCTTCTGGTTATTATGATATAATTCAATAAAATCATTGATATCATAATTTTCTTTTGGATTAGCTGTTGCGTATTCCTCTGCTTCCTTCCTTGTTCCGTAATTACTCAATTCAGCACAACGGATAAATTCGCTTTTGTCCATGCCTATTTATTTCACCTCTAACCGTTAATACGGAATCTCAAATCAAGATTCAGCTCCTCTTTGATTGATCTTCTGTAATCCTCCCAGGTTGCCATATCATCCATCAGATAATCAGCCCCCATGTCCATGCCGTCCATAAACTTCTGGCAGCGTTTCTGTCCAAATCCGAAATCATCATGCAAAACGGCAATTCCAAGGATTGTAAATGTATCAAGTGCCATTTCTTTAATCTTCTGCGCTGCTTTATCCAGGTCCTTACTGGCCAAGGAGGTATGTACTCCTGTAATGCCTCGAAATTTTATTTCCCTCTCAAGCGCTTCTATACCGCCATCTCTAACAATTCTGAGCGCCAGATCAAGACCGTCCTCTCTTCCTCGCTCATACTCTCTCATTTTGCTCATTGGTTTGCCCTCATTTCTCTCTGCTTAGAATCCAAAAGATTCTCTAAGGCATTTATGCAATCTTGGATAAACTTTTTATCATGTTTATCTGTGCAAATACCACTAATCTCCCCAAGCCAAATTAATTTATCGAAAGCTTGTTTGGAATATTCGTCTGTAATCTCTACTGAATAGAATTCTTTTATAGCTTTCCAATATTCTGTTAGAAACTTTTGTATGATAGGAATATCTTTTGCTTCTACTTTCATCCTCCATCTCCTTTATATGTAACCTATTTTAAAAAACCGGTTTCATTTGGGTTACAAAAAAATCCAGTGTTTATGCGGGTTTGCAGTGTTTGCAACCGTGTAACCGTGTAACTCACACATTTCCTATATAGGAG
>ERZ1034952.682-NODE-682-length-30491-cov-21.534039_pt1 | contig 30491 bp, 23 predicted proteins | sample MGYA00520625_ERZ1034952 | MGnify/ENA primary metagenome ERZ1034952 (study PRJEB33766, sample SAMN09781773) | gut metagenome | biome: gut microbiome | host: Homo sapiens | place: Madagascar | study: EMG produced TPA metagenomics assembly of the PRJNA485056 data... | reverse complement strand
CTGTCTACATAATTGGGATGCTTTTCATAAACCAGCAGAAAAGGACTGCTCCCCCGGGCGTAGATGCGGCGGAGACTGTGAGATTTTCTTGGAAAGTGGTTGGACCTCAGGGGCAACGCGAACACGATGTTCGCGTTAGCCGATAAGTGCCATGGATGGCAACGTAAAGGCGGCCCCGTCATGACGAGAAGCACTTGGCCACTTTCCTTTAGAAAATCCACAGTTGTAGCTAGCATCCGAGTTCGGGGTGGGCAGCCCTTTCTGCGTGGATTTTAGAACAACTATTTTAGTAACTCTCAAGTTATCATAAAACCCCGGTGCATTCGCACCGGGGCTCACGTCACTTATTTTAATTTCCAGATGTCTCTGTTGTATTCTGCGATGGTTCTATCAGAGGAGAAGAATCCTGCTTTGGCGATGTTCACTAGCATCATCTTCTTCCACTTCTGCTGATCCTCGTAATCAGCGAATGCCTGATCCTTTACCTTGATGTAATCTTCTAAGTCAAGCAGGGTCATGAACCAGTCTTTGTTCAGCAGCTCGTTGTACAGACGCTCCAGGTTCTCCTTTTTGCCGACCTTGAGCACTTCTTTGCTGACGATGAAGTCTATAGCCTCTTTGATCACAGGGCTCTTCTTGTAATAGTCCTTAGAGACATAATCTGCCTTCTCGTAATGCTTGATGACAGTGTCACTATCCTTACCGAAGATGTAGATATTGTCATCGCCTACCAGCTCATGGATCTCTACGTTTGCACCGTCACTTGTACCCAGTGTTACTGCACCGTTTAACATGAACTTCATGTTACCGGTTCCGGACGCCTCCTTGGATGCCAGAGAGATCTGCTCGGAGATATCGCAGGCAGGGATCAGCTTCTCGGCATAGCTTACGTTATAGTTCTCTACCATAACAAGCTTCATGTAAGGGCTGACTTCAGGATCATTATTGATAATGTCGGACATTACCAGCAGGAGATGAATGATATCCTGAGCGATCACATACGCAGGTGCGGCCTTTGCACCGAAGATGAAGGTCAGCGGTGTAGAAGGCTTCTTGCCGCCCTTGATTTCCAGGTATTTGTGGATAATATACAATGCGTTCATCTGCTGACGCTTGTACTCATGCAGACGCTTTACCTGGATATCGAAAATGGAATCCGGATTCAGCTCCACGCCTTCCTTCTCCTTGATATAGGATACCAGTTCGGTCTTCTTGGTCTTCTTGATATCATAGATGGCATCCAGTACCGCCTGATCGTCCTTATGTTCTAACAGCTTCTGTAATTCTTCGGCATCCTTCTTGTAACCATCGCCGATGGTCTGGGTCAGGAACGCAGCCAGCTCATGGTTGCAGGACAGCAGCCATCTACGGAAGGTAATACCGTTGGTCTTGTTGTTGAACTTTTCAGGGTAAATCTTGTAAAAATGATTCAGTTCACTCTCTTTCAGAATCTCGGTATGGATCGCTGCCACACCGTTGACGCTGTAACCATAGTGGATGTCGATGTGTGCCATGTGCACTCTCTTGTCCTTGTCGATGATCTGAACTTTTTCGTCCTTATATTTCTTTGCCACGCGGTCACTCAGCTCCTTGATGATGGGAACCAGCTGAGGAACTACTTTTTCAATATAAGCCAAAGGCCACTTTTCCAGAGCTTCTGCCAGGATGGTGTGGTTGGTATACGCGCAAGTGCGACTTACCACGTCAATGGCTTCGTCCATGGTGAAGCCTTCCTCAGTGGTGAGGATGCGGATCAGCTCAGGGATAACCATGGTAGGATGGGTATCGTTGATCTGGATTGCCACATGCTCAGGCAGAGTATGCAGATCATAGCCTTTTTCCTTTACTTCCTTCAGGATCAGCTGGGCACCGTTGCATACCATGAAGTACTCCTGGTAGATACGTAACAGGTTACCGGCCTCATCGGAATCATCCGGATACAGGAACAGAGTCAGGTTCTTCTCGATGGATTCCTTATCGAAAGTGATGCCTTTCTTTACCAGGCTCTCATCCACGGTCTCAATATCAAATAAATGCAGCTTGTTCAGTCCGTTCTCATAACCTACCACGTCAATATCATACAATACAGAAGTCACCTTGCGGTCACCGAAAGCTACTTCAAACTTGGTGCCGGTGTTGTTCAGCCAGGAATCCTTCTGAATCCAGTCGTTCTTCTCAGCATTCTGCAGATGATCCTTGAATACCTGCTTGAACAGACCGAAGTGGTAGTTCAGACCAATGCCGTCTCCGGGAAGTCCCAGAGTAGCGATAGAATCCAAAAAGCATGCTGCCAGTCTTCCAAGTCCACCGTTACCAAGAGAAGGTTCCGGCTCTGCCTCTTCGATGTCAGCGATGTTCTTACCATTTTTCTTAAGGATTTCACTCAGTTCCTCATAGATTCCTAAGTTGATCAGGTTGTTGGATAACAGCTTACCGATCAGGAACTCCATGGAAATGTAATATACTTTCTTGTCTCCGGTGATTGCAGGAGTCTCTGCCATCTTCTCTTTGGTCAGCTGCAATACTCCGGTGTACAGCTGTGCATCGGTGCAGGCACCGATATTTTTGCCATATAATTTGCCGGTGATCTCATTTAAAGTCTGCTCTAAATTCATTTCAAACTCCATTCTGCACGATAGTTTTATTTTTGCCAAAACGAATGTACCGTGCCACACTCATTTTTCATATCCTTTTTCTTTGTCTGGGTATTATACTTACTTTTTGGTATCTATACCCTTATCTCAGCTGATCTCTGGGTATTTCCTATTTTTTCCGCTCTCCATACCTTCGCAATGCTAAGATTTTGTGTATGTCTTTCTCTTACAATACACAGAATATCATAGGAAAACGTTTTCCGCAACCATTTCTTTGATTTTCTCGGATTTTTGTGCAAAATAGCTTAACAGATAATGTCCTTATAGTACATTTTCACGATACTGTGGGGCATGACTACCTGATGTCCCTCGCCGCCGTTCATCAGCTGGTGAACCTCTTCCACGGCTCTGCTGGAGATGCTGTAGAAATCCTGTCTGATAGTATTCATCTGCTTACCAACATATCCCATCAGGGTGATACCATCAAAACCGCACACCGGACGGAAAATATCCATATCGATCAGAGCGTTCATGGCACCGATGGCCATCAGATCGGAGGCACAGACTACCACGTCCTTATTTTTTGCATATTTCAGTGCTACGTTTCTCGCTGTCAACTCACTGAAATCTCCCTGTCTCACCATCATGGTCAGATCCAGATCCTTCACCAGTCGTTTCATACCTTTTAATCTCTGTTCCGTAACATAGCCGTCTCTTCTGCCGGCGATATAAAGAACCCGCCTGCAGTTGTCATCCAGCACCGTCTTTTTCGCCACATCGTACTGTGCCTGCTCCTGGTCGATGCTGATGGATGTGGTCCTGGCATTGACGATCGGTGCATCCACGACCACGCAGGCGAACTGCTTCTCCCGAATCAGCTTCTGCAGTACCTTGTCCTCCTTGGACATGCCGTAGATCACCACACCCGAGATACTCTGTGAGAGAAAATATCTGGTGATCTCCTCCGCAGTCATTCCTGCGATCATGGACGGAAAGATCGTCACGACTTCCACATTCAGTTCTTTCGCCTTGTCCAGTGCTCCCACCAGATACTGCATGAAGATCTGGTCAATGGCCTGGGTCTGTCTGTTGGGATCCAGCACCAGCGCAATTCTTCCAAACTGCTTGGAAGAAAGCGCCGCAGCAATGGAATTCGGAATATAATTCAGCTCCTTAATGGCGTCCTGTACCTTTTTCTTCGTCTCTTCACTGACATTCGGGTAGCCGTTCAAGACCTTGGATACTGTTGAAATTGCCACGCCGGCATGTTTTGCAACTTCTTTGATTGATACCATAAATCCCCCGTTCCGGCCGCAGATCCCTGCGCCCGTTTTTCTCTATTACCGCGACGGAATGCAGTCTTATTCCATTTGACGTTTACTCATATATTCTCTATACTATAATTTAATGATGATTTCGTCAATGTACAGCATTTACGAAATATGATGCTAATTTTTGGAAAAGGTTTTCCGTTTCAATATCTATCAGCTAATCAACAGATACAGGAAGGTAACAGATATTATGGCTGTGATCAAAAGTGTAGAAGAAAAATATATGAAAGACGCCCTGAAACAGGCAAAAAAAGCCTACGCTCTGGGAGAAGTTCCCATCGGCTGTGTCATCGTACACGAGGGTAAGATCATCGGGCGCGGTTATAACCGTCGCAATACAGATAAAAACACACTGGCTCATGCAGAGATCACTGCGATCAATAAAGCCAGCAAAGCCATCGGTGACTGGCGTCTGGAGGAGTGTACTCTGTATGTAACCCTGGAACCCTGTCAGATGTGCGCCGGTGCCATCGTCCAGGCCCGGATCCCTGAAGTCGTCATGGGCTGCATGAATCCCAAGGCCGGATGCGCCGGTTCCATCCTCAATATACTGGAAATGCCCCAGTTTAACCATCAGGTGAAGGTTACCCGGGGCATTCTGGAAGTGGAATGCAGTCAGATGCTGAAAACCTTTTTCGAAGAGCTCCGCATCCGGAACAAGCAGGAAAAAGCTGCAAGAAAAGCCTTAAGCGATCTCACGTAATTCTTCGTCCGTACCTGCCTGATTACTGATCCTATTTCCTTTGTGCCGATTCCACAATCCTCCGATCATTCTGCCCACCGCGTAAAGTCCCATAGGCGCATACAGAATCAGAAACACATAATAGGGGAATACATATCTGCACTGTGCTTCCCACAGGATACTGAACAGGAATCCACCTATTACGGAGATGAGTGGCAGCCACAACGCCGCCGGAAGCTCTTTTTTCTGATACCATGCTCCGAAGGACGCGATCACGATAAACGCACCTGCCAGATATACGATACTCTGATAATAGTTGGCATATTTCCATACCGTTTCGTGCAAGTTTCCATAATACAGACTATAAATTACAGGTGGCAGTTCCGTTCCTTCCGGGAAGGAATGTGTTGCCTTCAGACTGGAAAACAATGGTTCCAGCCATTGGTCTTCCAGTTTATTTTTGTAAAACTCCACCGTCATCGACGGATTTTCCTTAAATTCCTGTATTCTTTCGCGGATATATTCTTTTCCGATCTGTGCAGAAGGCTCCGGCGCAAAATCATTGTCTTCAAACACGGACTGCTGATAACGATTATAGACGCCCGCCATGCCGTCTGTCTCCTGCATTCCCATGGCGATCCAGAGAATACTGGGGATACCGATGTCATTCGGATATCCGGAACGGTATTCATACATTACATCCACTGCTTTCACCGAAAGCGTAGCAGTCAATAATATGACTACTCCTGTCAGCAGGAATTTCCACTTCTTTTTCTTCAGACTCACAAGTAATGCATAAATTGCCACAGCGATGAGGACGATCCATGTATTTTTCCGGGCAAGTAGCGCCATAGCTGCTGCAAATGCCGCCATTGCCAGATACCTCTTCTGCTCATAGTGTTCATAAGCGCTAACCGTCCAGAACAGGATCATGCAGAAGCTGACGCTTAAGATGTCTCCATAGATGTAAGGTAAATAGAGCAGAAACGGCATGCAGCCAAGCAGCAGCGCACAATAAAGAATACGGAATACTGCCCGGTCTGTGTTCAGCTTTAAGAAACCATAACCTGACAGAATTGCAAGCAGCCACCAGATCACATGTGCAATCTTCGCTGAAGTATAGTTAAAGTTACCGAAAAAGGTGAACAGAATCTCATACAGTACCCCCAGCCCTTTCTGCTGCTGGTACATTCCCACATAGCCGCCGGGTCCCAGCATGACATAGTTGCCCTCTCTGGCATATGCCGCGAACGCTGCCACGCCGATCTGATCTCCTTCCGGAAAATAGGGATTCTTCAAGATATACAAAATTCCCAGGATAAACGCTGCTATGCCGGTCAGTATCAATGCTCCCCGACATATTTTCTCCTGCTGCACCCGATAGGTTCTCGTGAGCATTCTGTCCAGTCCCCAGACCACTGCCACCGCCAGCAGAAATACAAGAATGTGCTTCCAAGCAGTATCTTTGACCAGAATATTCCGAATGCTGTAATCCGCGGTTCCGTAATAGGAATAACAACATGCCCAGTAACCAAGCAGTGCCATGACCGGAAGCGCGCAGACCAGAAGTATTCCCAATAACAGCTGATATATTTGTTCTTTTTTCCCTTCCATCTCTTTATATCCTTTTCAAAGCGGTTATCTTCTACAGAGCCACATAATTTCGGTTGCCAATGTATACCGCCAGTTTTTCATTTTGGTATTCCAACGTGGGGGCTTCGTCTTCCGAGAACTGCTGTTCAAAGGCTTCCCGCATATCTATCCGCACCACATAAGCGGTCCGCATGTCGGTGGGAAGTGTAGGGGGATACCATTTCGTGCTGGTAAGCCACCAGTAACCTGTCAGATTCCCCATAGAACAAGAATGTCCCATGGTAACTTCTCCATCCGTGATCAGGCAGATTCTCTCTGCATCCCAGAATTCCGCATAGCCATATGAAATATTATTTTCTATCAGAAAATCCGCCACTTCCCGGTATTCCTGCAGGTTATCTTGGGTCGTTACCGCTTCGTAATAAGTGTATTTTAAATTCAATACAGAGAAAGCGGCTACCGCTATCAGTATTAGTGCTGCAAAAGCAGACTGTTTTCCAGTCAGATGTTCCACCAGGACCGCCACAATAACCGCAGCTGCAAACCATGTCATAAAAAAGTAATAGTGCGCCGCTTCTGCGGAAGTAATGCCGATAATAAATGCCGTAACCCCCACTGATGTCAGCAAGATTCCAACAGTCCGCTTCTCTTGGTCGGAGACATCGGATCTTTTACGGAAAATGTACCAGATCCCGTATCCCAGCAGGATGAGAAACGCCCATAAAAACAGCTGGATCAGGGAGTCAAAACTACCTACCTTCGCATTACCCGCCAGACCGAAATTCTCCAAAATTGCTGCCGGTACAGTTATGAGTAGCTTCTCCACCGCCTCTTTTGGATTTAGCAGATACACTGCATAATCCCCTCTGCCGCCATACAGACAGGATATCAAAAATGCGACGACAAGACTTCCGAGATATCCCGTCGCCAGATAACGTCCTCCGGGAAGCTTCTCCCGCAGATGTCCGGATTCCAGGAATAATGCTATCACCTCTGTTACAACTAACGGCAGGATCACTACCTGAAGGCAACGCTGTCCTCCGCAATTCAACAATACAGCCACTACAAATAAAACCAGCCACGAAAGAAGTCCCTTTTTCGTGAGTTTGCGTTCTTCCCGTAATTTCAAATAAAACAAAATACCGAAAAATAAGAAAATCCCATGAAAGACATAATACTCGGCAAACAAAAACAGTAGTAACGTCACAAACGGCACCATCTGTCCTTCATTACGCCATCCGTTCGCCGGCAATGCGCACAATACAAGCAGTGCTGTAATCGCCGCCGGTCTGCCCAGTGACAGCTTTCTTAAAAAGTAGTAAAAAGTGCCCAGAAACACTGCTCCCAACAAGATACATGTAATTCCCACAGCAGTCTGCATGCTGCCTGTCATGCCGTAAAATACGGATGCCACCGTGGGCATGCCGATGATGCGGCGCTCCGTGCTGGAGATCCAGTCATCGGGAGTAATGTCCTTCTCTGTCCAGATTTCCCTCGCCAGTAACGCCTCCGCAGCAATATCCGAATCTACATGCTGAGCATATTTGTATAAGTTAAGATAACAAAATACCCCGAGATATATCAGTAACAGAGCTCCTATGATCCATCCCAGCAGTGTCATAACTTTTTGATCATTCTTCATTGCTTTTCTCCGACAACATATGTTTTTTGATTTCATAATAGCACGGTTCCACACTTCCATCAAGGCAAAGAGACTTGACAAAAAGAGATTAACACGCTAAACTTAAAAAGCCGTATATGTCGGGTTGCCATGCAGTGGTGATGAAACTCGGTCTTACGCAATGGAAATCTACGAACCGTGTCAGGTTGGGAACAAAGCAGCACTAAGTAGAACCTTCCATGTGCCGTGAGGAAACTGGGTGGAGCTGCTGTCTGGTCCGGCGTATGCGGTTTTGATATTTGTAGCTATGAATAAGAAGGATGTACAGATATGGCTGTAGAGACTACTGCTTTTTCGAATAATAGTGCCGACGCCCGGTTCCGTGGCATCATGTCCGACTGTGTGCTTTGCCCCCGTGCCTGCCATGTTAACCGTCTCGCCGGTCAGACCGGGTACTGCGGGCAGACCGCTGAACTTATGGCGGCAAGAGCTTCCCTGCATTATTGGGAGGAGCCCTGTATTTCCGGTACTTCCGGATCCGGAACCGTCTTTTTTTCCGGCTGTAATCTGCGCTGTGTGTTCTGTCAGAATCATAATATTGCCCTGGGAAAAGCGGGTCGTGTGATCACCCCCAAGCATCTGGTTGAGATTTTTCTGAATCTACAGGAGCAGGGTGCAAATAATATCAATCTGGTAACTCCCACTCATTTTCTGCCGCAGATCGCCATTGCTTTAGAACAGGCAAAATGCCTAGGGCTTCATCTTCCTATTGTATACAATACCGGAAGTTACGAATCTGTGAATGCACTACGGCACTTGGAGGGGCTTGTGGATATCTATCTCCCGGATCTGAAATATCTGTCTGCGGAATTATCCGCTGCTTATTCTCATGCTCCGGATTACTTTGAAATCGCTTGTGCTGCCATTGCTGAAATGTACCGGCAGGTGGGGGATCCTGTCATCGCCGGGGATACCGGATTAATGCAGCGCGGGATGATTGTCCGCCATCTGCTGCTCCCGGGGCAGACGAAGGATTCTAAGAAAATCCTGCGCTATCTCCACGAAACCTATGGGGAGCATATCTATATCAGCATCATGAATCAGTATACACCTCTGCCGCAGGTTGCAAATGTCGAAGCATTGAATCGCACCGTAACGCCTGAAGAATACGACCGGGTATTACGGTTTGCAGAGCGTATCGGCATTGAGCGGGGATTTCGCCAGGAGGGCTCTGCCGCAAGCGAAAGTTTCATTCCGGAATTTGATGAACGGGGACTGTGATCCTATCACAGCTCCACCGAGATCAGATAATATCCGAAATCCCCGTCCCATGCCGGTTCCCTGGCACCTTCAAAGCTTTCAAAGCCGAACATTCCGGCGACCTGTTTTTCCCTCTCATAAAAATTCCCCGGAACCCCTATGTAATATTTTATCTCACCGGAATTCTCCTGCCGCATTAGCAGTAAATGTCTGTAATTATAATAGCCGTGCAGTAAAAAGCTGTTATGAGTCATCTGATAGCAGCGCTCCTGCAACACTACGAAATCCTCCGGCCCCACGGAGAGAAATTCCCTGGCATCCCGGAAGGGATGAATGTGTGGGTAAATGCTGCTTAACTGCTCCCATTTGGTGTCCTTCATGTGCAGAGTATTCTCCGTTGCGGATCTTTTTGAGATCCGAGCCCCCTGCGATGGACCAACACTATCAGGCTTTTTGATATCTCTGCTATTTCGAGATTCACTGAGCTTCTGCACGCCCGGTACACAGTCTGTTTTCCCGTTTGTCACTACGGTTTCTGCCGCTTTTGGGGGGTGTTCCCGGGGTTGTCTGTCCATCTCCGGTGTGGGGGCTTTTTTCGCGTCACCCCCTCTCACAAACCGTCCTATGATCTCAATATTTTCTTCCAGTGGAATACGCACTCCCAATATCGGCTCCCGCTCCTTTTTCCTCGGAAGCCGCATTTCACCGGAGACTTTTCCCCGGTCTGCCTTCATTTCACCAAGTGGCTGTTCTCCGCTTTCCCGCTGCAGATATAGTGTCACATCCTTACCGGACAGAATATCCTGTCCATTCAGCAGCACCGTCAGAATATCCTCTTTTTCCAGACTTTCCAGCCTCGCAAATCCCGCTGTTTTGATCCGCTGCCCGTTTTCCTGTAATTCCAAATAGCTGTTCTGTTTCCGATATGACATAAAAATCCCCCCACATAAAGTTTCTATCTAACTCTATGCGAGGGGTTGTCCTTAATATTCCTGACTATCCAGATATTTCATGTAATTAACAACCATCAATGCGATCTTGAAAGTCAATGCATCATCAAAGCTGCGCAGATCCAGCCCGGTGCTCTTCTGGATCTTCTCAATACGATACACCAGCGTATTGCGGTGTACAAACAGCTGTCTGGAAGTCTCCGACACATTCAGATTGTTCTCAAAGAACTTGTTCAATGTATTCAATGTCTCTTCGTCCAGATCGTAAGGTACATTGTCACCGAATATCTCTTCGATGAAGATCTTACACAGATTCACCGGCAGCTGATAGATCAGTCGTCCGATCCCCAGCGTGCTGTACGCAATTACCTTCTTCTCTGCATAGAAGATCTTGCCTACATCCAGTGCCATCTTAGCTTCCTTGTAGGACTTGGAGACATCCTTCAGTTCCTGCACCACAGTACCGTAAGCCACCTTAACATCCAGCAATGCTTCCGCATTCATCATGGCTACGATGGTCTCTGCCAACTCGTGTAAGGCCTCGGGAGTCGTGGTACTTTCTACGGATTTAATAAGAATCAGGCTGGATTCGTCTACCGCAGTCACATAATCTCCCGCCTGAGGTGTGAACATGCTCTTCAGTACTTCCGATACAATACCGTCCTTCTCATCCTTGGTCTCAATGAGGTATACCGCTCTGGGACAGCTGACTTCCACATGAAGCTTCTTCGCTCTGTTATAGATATCTACCAACAACAAATTGTCCAACAACAGATTCTGGAAGAAGTTGTTCCGGTCAAAGCGTTCCTTATAGGCAATGACCAGGTTCTGAATCTGGCTGACTGCAATCTTGCCAACCATATACACATCGTCCGTCATTCCACGGGCAACCAGCACATATAAAAGTTCTGCCTCATCACGGATCTTCAGAAGATGATGCACTCCGATCACCTGACTGTCTGCAGGAGATGCTGCGAATCCGCTGATCAGGTCCGTCGTGATGTCATCTCTCTCCATGGTAGATGCCACGACAGATCCATTCAGATCATAGACACCAAGGTCTACTTTCGTAATTGCTTTTAATTCATCAATGCTTGTCTGTATAATCTGGCCTGTAATCATATTGTCCACGCCTTTCTGTAAAATTCCATATCCGTTTGCTCTACTCATAGATAAAAAGCTCCCTCTGCAGACAGTCTTGCCTTTTATCTATGATCACGCTATATGATGTCGGGGGGGCAAAAGCCCCCAGCATCACTATATATGCTTAGTATAAAGGATTTGCGCATCCGGTGCAAGCGAAAAGCAGAAAAAAAGCCCTGTCTGCAATTGCAGACAGGACTTTGAAGTCTCTTATGGAGTTTCAGACTAGTTGGTAATAACCTGCTCGGTCTCTTTGTCGAATACGTGAATCTTCTCAACATCCAGAGCAAACTTAACGGTATCGCCAGGTCTTGCAGTAGTACGAGAATCTACTCTTGCGGTCATAGGGAACTCGTCAAGATCGAAGTACAGATATACTTCTGCACCAAGTAACTCGTAAACCTTGATGGTAGAGGTAAATACGCTCTGAGGAGAGGTCTCGATGTACATCTCAGAATCATATACATCCTCAGGACGGATACCGAAGGTAACAACCTTTCCATCATAACCGCCATCGATCAGCTTCTTGGACTTAGCGGGAGGAAGGGGAATGCTGTGACCTGCGATTACCAGGTTAGCGATGTCGCCTTCTACCTTAACAGTAGCATCTAAGAAGTTCATCTGCGGAGATCCCATGAATCCTGCTACGAACAGGTTGCAAGGCTTCTCATACAGGTTCTGAGGAGTATCTACCTGCTGGATGACGCCGTCCTTCATAACAACGATTCTGGTACCAAGGGTCATAGCCTCGGTCTGGTCATGTGTAACGTAGATGATGGTGGTGCCCAGTCTCTGATGCAGCTTAGCGATCTCGATACGCATCTGTACACGCAGCTTAGCATCCAGGTTGGACAGAGGCTCATCCATCAGGAATACCTTAGGGTTACGAACGATTGCACGTCCCATAGCAACACGCTGTCTCTGACCACCGGACAGAGCCTTGGGCTTACGATCAAGCAGCGGAGTCAGATCCAGGATCTTAGCTGCTTCCTTAACCATCTTGTCGATCTGATCCTTGGGAACTTTTCTCAGCTTCAGACCAAATGCCATGTTGTCATATACGGACATATGAGGATACAGAGCGTAGTTCTGGAATACCATTGCGATATCTCTGTCCTTAGGCTCTACATCGTTAACTACTCTGTCACCGATCTTCAGTTCACCGGAAGAGATATCCTCCAGACCTGCGATCATACGAAGAGTGGTGGACTTACCACATCCGGAAGGACCTACGAAAATGATGAATTCCTGATCTGCGATCTCAAGGTTGAAATCCTTAACAGCTTCAAAACCGTTAGGATATACTTTGCAGACATTCTTTAAAGATAAACTTGCCATTTGAAAATACTCCTTTCATATTTACAATGTTATTTTCTCTCATTGTGAAACGATATGTCTCGTTTGAATCTGAAATCAGTATAACGAAATTCACGAAAATGTGCCATACCACTATTTCACAAAGATTTTGAATCATATTGTATGAATTGCTTATAAACTTTTCTTTTTTTGAAAATGCTTGTCAGATTGAACAAATCTGTTTCTATTTCTTGGACATTTTCCACAAGTGGACTTCTACATTGTCTCTTTTTCCGGCTTTTTGTAGAACGTAAGCTGATTTTTTCCATGTCTTTTTGACACATATAACGCATTATCCGCGGATTTGTACAGATCCTCAAAAGTTCTGCCGTCTCTGGGGAACACTGCTGCTCCCACGCTGGCCGTGACGGAATACTTCACATATTCTCCGACTTCAAACTGATGGAAAAACTGCTCGATCTTCTTCCCTTCCCGCTCGATCATGGAAATATCACGGATGTCCTTGAGAAATACCATGAACTCATCACCACCGGTACGGCCCACAATATCCGTTGCACGGAACATGGACTGCAGGCGCACTGCCAGATTCCGAAGCACTTCATCTCCGAAGGCATGTCCCATGGTGTCGTTGATCTTCTTGAAATTATCTACATCCAGAACGAACAATACCCCCTGCTTATCCGGATATTGCTCCATATATTCACGGATCTTACGCTCTGTAGCCATCTTGTTGTTCAGATCGGTCAGCAGATCGGTATCCGCCTTGTCCTCCAGGACTTTACTGTGTTCCGAGACCTTTATGCGTACCAGTACATTGATCACCGTGATCACAATCAGGGCTGCTGCGATCGATACGCTGATCTTGACGATCAGATCCACGATAGGTTCGCGGAAGGACTGCTGAATACCGGACAGATAGGATTCATCAATGCCTACCACCAGATTCCAGTCTGTGTCCGTAATGGGGAAATGACAGAGGATCTTACCTACGCCATTCTCATTGACATGCAGTATTCCATTGTCGCCCTTCTGCTGTTGTCTGTCAAACAGTGTCCAGCTTCCAAGGCTCTCCGCTATCCCCTTTAAGGAATTCCAGAAATCGTTTTTAAGAATAGTGGTCTGATCTGTGGCACCATAGCTTGCCATAATAGTACCATTGCGATTGACCAGAGAGAAAAATGCCTTATCTCCGTATACGGAATTTTCGAAGAAATCTGACATCTCTGCCGGCTCCATATAACTGAGCAGGTATCCGTTTACCTTTCCGGGATTTGTAATAGGGCATACATAAATGAAAGCAGACTGTCCGTTGATCCCGTCCGTTCTGGCAAACAGATAATGCGGTGTTTCGCCAAGGATACTGTCGTAATAATTCAGTTCTGTCATATCGATCTGCCGTCTGTCATTCAGAAAGCCCGTACCGTTGGATGCACAGTATGCGGTCATATATGCATCACTGGCCTTCATCAGTGTATCCAGCTTCTCATTCAGAAACGCATCACTTCTGTCCGGGCGGCTCGCCATGATCGACGCAACCGCATCCGTGATATTTCCCACCGCTTTCAGCTTATCCTCTACCCCGGCAGCATAATAAAGTCCGATTTGTTCCGCCTGATCGTCCACAACTGTCTGTATTGCTTCATCCATCTTATTATTAAAGTCATATATGCTCAGGACCAGTGCGATGACTAACAATACACCTGGCAGGACCCATTGGAGGAAACTTTCCCATATTTTTCTCTTCTGCATACTCTGAACACCTCTTATCTGCTGTCTTTAGAGTCTCCGCCATCAGGCCCCGGCCCGGCAAGCGGTCTTGCTACTTATCCTCTATCTTAATGCTTTCATCGATCTCATCATGAAATACTCTTTCATCCTCTTCCGGTGATACTTCCGGTGCCGGCTCCTGTTCTGACACAAGCTGGTCTTCCAGTTTTTGGAAAAACTTATTATACAGCATTGCGGACGCATATGCCGGCAGGGAAAAGCCAAACAGGAAAATGATCGGTATCAGTCGTAAAGATACCAGATATATGATCAGCGGAAAAAACGCCATCACAAACATAACAACTGTCTTGGGCAGCTGCAGAATGCTCATAATAAAAGCATTCCTGATAGTTCCCATGATCGTATTGTCGAATTTGGCAAGTACCGGAAACACATACAGCGTCGTGCAGATCACAAGTACTGCCGCAGCCATGATCAGAACCACCAGCACGCTGCTGAACTGTATTCCGGATTTGGTGATAATGTAATAATCTCCACCCAGTACTGCTGCTATCAGCAGGATCAGCAGCCAGATCAGCGTTGCCTGACGGAAATTAGTCTTAAATGATTTGAAAAAGCTTCTGGTAATATAGCTTTCCTCATTGCGCACGATCTTCAGTGCCACATAGTGCATGGAAGTGAATGCAGCTCCCGCCGTGACAATGGGAATACAGCAGATCAGCGTCAGAATGTTCAGCCACATCAGGTCTGCCATTTTATTGAGCACATTCATTAACGGGCTGTCCAGGTCAAAAATCTTCATTTACGTCATATCCTTTTCTGTGTTTTATAAAAATTTCTCCATCGGTGTTACACGGATTCCTGAAAAAGCTTCTTCCTCATGCACTGCATGAAATCCCAGCTTCCGATAGAAATCCACGGCATACGGAGCTGCCTTCAGCGACATATACCGTTCCCCCGCCTCTTTTTTCAGATATTCGCACATTCTTCCCATCAGACTCCGTCCAACACCTCTGTGATGATATTCTTCGTCCACGAAAAGAAGCGACAAATGATTGTAGTTCCGCACAGAAGCCGCTCCGATGATCCTGGCGCCATCCAAAGCCACCATCATCTGATATCTTCCCTGCCGGAACGACTTATAGAGGTGTTCATCCGTAATGAATTCATGAAAATTACGGATTCCCTCCTCTGTATAATCCACCGCCTCATATTTCAAAAAAGTCTTCCAGATCATATGCATGGCAGGGATCCAGTCTTTGTCCTCTGCCCATCTGATCTCGTAGCCATTCGCCATCTCCGCCATACTGCACCGTCTCTCCGATTCAGGATCAGGGACGCCTCTGTTCTCAGGCGATCCCGGGAATTTCCTTGCAGATCCACTGCCAGATGTCCTCCATCGCTGTCTCTGCATCGTCTTCATTCAGGAGTTCATGTCTGTCATTTTCGTACAGCTTCACGGTAATGTTCTTCACTCCGGCTCTCTTCAGGGAGTCACATGCCTTATGAACACCCTTGCCGTAATCTCCCACGGGATCTTCCGCTCCGGATATCATAAGGATCGGCAGGTTCTGGGGAACCTTTTCCAGATTCTCCTGCTTCTGCAATCTGCGGATCAGTTCAAACAGAGTCTGAAAACCGTTCACGGTAAAGGTAAATCCGCACAGTTCGTCTGCGATATAGCGGTCCACATTCTCCGTATTCCGGCTGAGCCAGTCGCTGGAAGTTCTGGGAGAATCAATTCGTTTGTTATAGCCTCCGAAGGCAGCCTTGTCAATAAAATGACTGACATGCTTCGAACCGCAGAACAGCTTCTGCATTCCCGCCATGGCTTTTGAGGCAAAAATCAGCCCCACCGGCTGCATTCCCGTACCTACGATGACTGCACCGTCGATTCCGCTGCCGTAACGGCACAGATAGTTCCTCACAATAAAAGATCCCATGCTGTGTCCCAGAATAATATAAGGCACCTGCGGATATTGTTCTTCCGTGATCTTCTTCAGACGATGTACATCCCGGACTACTACCGTCGCAGGATCCTGCTCGCAGAAGTAACCGAAAGTTCCACCCTCTGAAACAGATTTTCCATGTCCCAGATGATCTTCACCGGTGACAAGGATTCCTCTGTCCGTAAGATATTTTGCCAGTTCTTCATAGCGTTCCACGTATTCTGCCATTCCGTGTACTACCTGCACAACAGCTTTTACCTTACCGTCATCAGGTGTATAACGTACCGCATGGATACGGTTCTCGCCATCCCGGGAGTCAAAGTAGAATTCTTCTTTGATCATAAGACCTCCTTGGTTACAGAAAATCATAGGACGCATAAAACAAATGTCAATTTACAGCCATATGTTTCTGCGTCCTATTCATTATATATCATTTTATATAAAATTTTAAGTCCTATATTACTTTTTTTGTAAAATAGTAACTATTACATCCCCGTTGTTCATGGTTGAACTGTTTTAGCAGATCTCTGCTCCTGCCGGCATATTTTTCTCAGGTGTTACCAAAGCAAGGTTGCCTTCGGCGTCTTCTGCGCACAGAATCATGCCCTCGGACAATACTCCTGCCAGTTTCGCGGGCTTCAGGTTCACCAGTACCATAACCTTTTTGCCTACCATTTCCTCGGGGCTGTAATGAGCCTTAATGCCGGAGACGATCTGACGTACCTGACTGCCGATCTTCACCTGGCTGCACAGAAGCTTCTTGGACTTAGGCACTGCCTCACAGGAGATGATCTCACCTACCTGGAACTGCATTTTCGCGAAATCGTCATATTCGATCTCTGCCTTGGGCTCGATATCAATGGCTTCCTGCTCTGCTTTTTCGGCTTCTGCATTTGCTTCTTGTGCTTCATGCTCCGCTGCTGCCTTGATCATGGCTTCTTCCAGCTCTGCCTCTTTTTTCGCTACCTCCTTCATATCCAGACGTGCGAAGAGGATTTCGGGCTGGTCAGTTACTTTGCTGCCGCTCTCATACAGACCGAACTGCTCCAGCTGGTCAAAGTCTCGCAGGGAGGTGTTCAGCTGTTTTGCAATTTTCTCAGCTGTCTCGGGCATATAGGGCTCTAACAGGGAAGCTCCGATGATGATGCCTTCCACCAGATTATACAGCACGGTTGCCAGGCGGTCTGCCTTGGCTTCGTCCTTCGCCAGTACCCAGGGCTCCGTCTCGTCAATGTATTTGTTGCAGCGCTTGAAGATACCGAAGATCTCTGTCAGAGCATCTGCCACACGCAGTTCTTCCATCTTTGCCACAACTTTTGCATAGGTACCGGTCACAGTCTGCTTCAGATCCGCATCCACTGCTGCGTCGTTCTCGGTCAGCTGAACGTTTTTATTCTCTACGACACCGCCAAAGTATTTGTTGCTCATGGAGATGGTACGGTTCACCAGGTTGCCCAGGGTGTTGGCCAGGTCGGAATTGGTGCGCTCTGCCACCAGCTCCCAGGTCAGGTTGCCGTCGTTTTCAAAAGGCATTTCGTGCAGTACATAGTAGCGTACCGCATCCACGCCGAAATAATCTACCAGATCATCCGCATAGACCACATTTCCTTTGGATTTGCTCATCTTGCCGCCGCCCATGAGAAGCCAGGGATGTCCGAATACCTGCTTCGGCAGAGGCTCGCCCAGTGCCATCAGGAAAATAGGCCAGTAGATGGTATGGAACCGGATGATATCCTTACCGATCAGGTGCAGGTCTGCGGGCCACAGCTTCTTGTACTGCTCGGTGCTGTTGCCGTCTGCATCGTAGCCGATACCGGTGATGTAGTTGGTCAGCGCATCCAGCCATACATAGATGACATGCTTTGGATCGAAAGTCACCGGAATACCCCAGGTAAAGGAAGTACGGGATACGCACAGATCCTGTAAGCCGGGAAGCAGGAAGTTGTTCATCATCTCGTTCTTACGGGATACGGGCTGAATGAACTCGGGATGCTCATTAATGTGCTTGATCAGTCTGTCCGCATACTTGCTCATACGGAAGAAGTAAGCCTCCTCCTTGGCAGGCTTTACCACACCGCCGCAGTCCGGGCACTTGCCGTCCACCAGTTGGGACTCCGTCCAGAAAGACTCACAGGGAGTACAGTACATTCCCTCATAGGCCCCCTTGTAAATATCTCCCTGATCGTAGAGACGTTTGAATATCTTCTGCACCTGCTTCTCATGATCCTCATCGGTAGTACGGATGAACTTATCATAAGAAATATTTAACAGGTCGCACAGTCCGCGGATCACACCGGCGATCTTGTCCACATGCTCCTTGGGTGTGATACCGGCTGCCTCTGCCTTCAGTTCGATCTTCTGACCGTGCTCATCGGTACCGGTCTGGAAGAAAACATCATAACCTTCTTTTCTCTTGAAACGCGCAATGCTGTCAGCCAGTACGATCTCGTAGTTATTACCGATATGGGGTTTGGCGGATGTATAGGCAATGGCCGTTGTAAGATAATATTTTCCTTTGCTTTCCATAAATCTGATTCTCCTTTTCTTAAAAATAAAAGCCCGTCTCCTTAAGGAACATAAAGTTCTTCAAGAAGACGAGCGTGATCTCGTGTTACCACTTCTCTTCGTCTGTACCTCACAGCACAGACCTCTTCGGGTCCGTAACCCTATCCGCTGTAACAGGCGGATCCTGTCGCAGCCTTGCTTCTACCGTTCCTGTTCTGTTCCGGTATCCGTTCGGTGCGCCGCTCAGAAGCCATCTTCTCTATCTGTCCGTTCCATTCCTCTCAGCCTTACGGAATGTTCTCTGTAAAACTTCTATGATAAATACTCTCTTCCTCATTGCATTTGCGTATTCTTACAGTAGCACAGGAAATCCGGACTGTCAATGCAGTTTTGTCTCATTACTGCTCATTGCAGTTCCTCTTTTTCCCCCAATATCAAAATGGAATATGCCGGAAGTGTGACCGCAGTTCCTTCGCGTTTGGCACTCTCCTCTCCGGTATAAAGTTCTCCAAGCAGTACCAGATCCTCTGCTGCGGTGTTCCCAACGGTAAGTCCGGTCAGATCCACACTTGCAGACTCCGCAGAGGTATTTCCCAACAGTAATAAAGTACTGTCCTCATAGCTTCTTGTCAATGCAAAGCATTGCTCGCCGGAATACTGCTCCAGATAAGTGGTGTTGCCTCTGGCAATAGCGGGATTCTGGTTCCGGATACGGATCGCCTGTTTTACATAATTATAAATAGAATCCGGATCCTCCTGCTGTTCTTCCAGACTGTCGAATTTCATCTGAAAATCTTCCATATCCGCAGGTCCCTTGCACATGCCTTCCGCTTTGTCATCCTTACTCCAGTACATGGGAGCCCGCTTATTCTCATCCTTGCCGGAACCCTTCATTCCCAGTTCCTCCCCATAGTAAAGGAAGGCGTTTCCACCGGACAACAGATTCAGGGCATTGCCAAGCTTCGTCTGTGCCTCACTGTTTTCCCCGGCATAGTAGCCTGTGCTCCGCCCCATATCATGATTCGTGTAAAAAGGGGCATTGATGTAATCCGGATTGTATTGTGCATACATAGCCTGCTCCGCTTCCAGGTTCTTTGCATAGGATGCCGCGGATGCCTTGCCGTTTACCACATTTGCGATGATTCCGGACTTGTCAGCGAAGGTAAAATCAAACATGCTGTCCACGCCGCTCGCGTAATATTGCGCATAGGTATTCTGATCTGTCCAGCATTCACACACCAGATAATTCTCCGGGTCCTTGCCATGGACATAATCGGCAAACCAGCTTAAGATCTCGACATTGTCTTCCACAGAGCCGGTGACGTATTCCTTCACCGCATCCAGTCGGAAACCATCCACGCCCATATCCAGCCAGAAGTCTGCCACCTGTTCAAATTCCCGGCGCACCGCTTCGTTCTGCAGATCCAGATCCGGCATGCCGTCCCAGAATCTTGCTTCATAATACCAGTCTGTCCCATTTACCTGCGCATATCCGCTCTGGGCTTCCCTTGAAAAATGGTAATAATCTACATAAGGACATTCTGAGGAGTCAGGCTGTGCTCCCTCCGGCAGATTTTTCAGATACTCCGTTGCCTGTAAAAACCATGGATGTCTGCTGGAAGAATGGTTCATTGCCAGATCCAGGATCACGCGGATCCCACGGTCATGGCAGGCTGTCAGCAGCTTCTGAAAATCATCCAGAGTACCATACTGCGGATCGATATTCTCATAATCCGTAGTATCGTATTTATGATAGGTCGTGGAGGGCATTACCGGCATGAGCCAGATGCCATTGATCCCTAAGTCCGTATCCGTTGTATCATCGCCATCATTCAGATAGTCCAGTTTGTCCAGGACTCCCTGCAGATCGCCGATGCCGTCACCGTCACTGTCATAGAAGGAATAAACAAAAAGCTCGTAGTAGGTGCGGTAGTTGTCGTCTATGATCTGTAACGCCCGACCATCCTGCACTAACGCTGCAGCACTGTCTGCGTTGTCGGTGTTGCTGCCCGTGCTCTGGTTCTGTAGGGTGGCAGTTCCATCCTGTGTACCCGCAGGCACGCCACCTGCTGCCTGGCCGCTTCCTCCGCAGGCAGCCAGAGATACCGTCATCCCTGCTGCCAGTATCAATGCCCATAATTTTCTGTTCCATCTGCTCATCATTTTCTCTTACTCCTCCAATCCACTTTTTTCAAACCGGAACCATTTGAAATCAAAATTACAGCCCGGCAGGAATACAAATGTCACCTTCTGTTCTCCCGCCACTTTCTGTATCGGGAATCGTATTTCACGATATTCCCCACTATGCGGGAAAGGTAGTACCTGCGTCTCCCCATTACTGAATCGTAACTGTATCGTATTGTGCTGCAGAGGTGTCCTTCCGCATATGACGATGCTGTCAGTTTCTTCTGTTCCAAAATCCATATCACTGAACTCAAGGGAGACATTGTTGCCGATCTGTTCAATGGCATCCGCGGTTCTCACAAAGCTGTCTCCATAAGTAACGCCGTCTGTGAGGGCAGACAGTCTCGCATAAGCTTTCTCCTGTTTGGTAAAATGAAACCCCTTCAGGAAGAATTTGTCTTCCGACACGATTGTCAGATCGGTTACCCCTTGCAATCTCCGTGGTAATGTAAAGGTCTGCGGTTGGAATACTTCCCAGATACCCGGTTTCTGATAAGTAAGCTCTCCCACAAGTGTTCCGGGGTCACAGGATGCATTACCACTGGATTCTCCTTCATAGATCCGGATCCTGTGTGGATCATTGTCGTTGGCAAAAATAGCCAGCGTGATCTCATCACTTCCGAATTCGCCGAAATCCATGGATCTATAGACCAGACCGGTAGGCTGTGCTTTATCCGTTCCGGCACTGTTCTCCACACCGCGGCTCACGTCCCCGCCAAAGCTTGTATCGTAGGAAATAGCAGTAACCGGTTCATACGGTGACCGAAACGTCTGTCCCATTCCCTCCACCTGAAACTCCAGCTGTGAGATCATTTTCACAGAAGGTGTACCGTTGCAGGACATACATCTCACCTGGAAACTTCCGTCACTGATGCCTGTGATACGGATGCCTTCGCCGTCCGGAAGCTCTTCCGGCTTTGCGATCGGGCTGGGAATACCTGTGGCATCCGTAATACTCCACAGAAGCTTACGGTCAGTGGCTTCCATAGGATAAATACGGGTATGCAGCAGCACAGAAGGGTTTTCCGGTGTCAGCGTCGTTGTGACTGCACTCAGTTCCAGCTTGCGTACCGGCACGAATCCGGGTTCCACGAAGGTAGGCGGATATTCTCTGTTTTCTTCCGTTGCACAGATACCGGGACGGATCGGTGCTTCGATAGCATAAAGCGTCACTGTCGCCGTGCGGCGCCCGGCAGCTGCATTGTCCGGAGTCTTGACTACTGTCGTGGCTGTCCATGCGTCTTCCACGGTCACACGAATCTCTCCGGGGATTGTTTTCGCAGCGATCATCGCCAGAAGCTTCCCCTGGAACAGCTTGCGGATAGTTCCCTTATAGGCATCGTAGTCAGTACTGTCACCGTTATCCAGTCCTATCAGTCTTCCGGCACCTTCCACGGTCACTCTCACATAATCGGAAGCATTTTCCACGGGATGCCCGTCCTTATCTTCTGCCGCAATCTCCAGGAAGATCATATCTTCGCCATCGGCACGCAGAGTGGTTTTGTTTGCTTTTAATACATAATGATCGGTGTTGCCGAAGGAATGTCTCTCCTGCCTTGCGATCTCTCTGCCGGTCTCATCGTAAGCTACAGCACAGATGCTGCCGGGCACATAAGGTACTTTCCAGGAAGGCTGCAACACCGTTCCCTTTTCATGATCGATCTGCTGTCTTCCCTGTGATACACCGTTTACGAACAGTTCCACCTCCGGAGCATTGCTGGTGATCCGCACATCCACCTGCTGCCCCGGGTTGAAATCCCAGTACGGATAGACATGAATCATGGGATCTTTTTTCACATCTGTCCACTCTGCGCGGAAGAGATAGTAGGAATCCTTCGGAAATCCCGCTGTATCCATCTGCCCGAAATAGCTGTTTTTCGTCTGATAAGGTGTCGGCTCACCGATGTAGTCAATGGCTGTCCAGATGAACTGTCCACAGGAATAGGGGGTATCTCTGTCCATAATGATACAGTATTCCGTATTTTTGGCTGCCCAGCTGGTAGTACTGTTACCCAGAGCGGAACACTGTTCGTCTGCTTCGATCAGTGTCGCCCGATCCAGCGGGAAATGATAGATGCTGCGGCTCTGTACGACAGAAGAAGTCTCACTTCCGTAAATGATCCAGTCCGGATACTTTTTATGGTGCTCTTCATAATATTTTTCCGCGTAATTATATCCCGCCAGCTTCACGATATCTGCACATTTCTGGGCATTTTCCCATGGCATATAGTTCGAACCGATGGTCACAGGCGCCACATTACGGTAGTCCCACTTTCTGACCGCAGCAATGAGGCTTCCTGTGATCTCCTGTCCATGGGCATCCGCATGAGTATCCGGGATCTCGTTGCCAATACTCCACATGATAACAGAGGGGTGATTGCGGTCCCGGCGGATCCAGCTGCGGACATCCTTCTCCATCCAATCCTTGAAAAATCTGGCATAATCATATGGATTCTTCGCCATCTCCCACATGTCAAAGGCTTCGGACAATACCAGAAATCCCATCTCGTCCGCCAGTTCCATCACTTCCACCGCCGGCATGTTGTGAGATGTGCGCAGGGCGTTGACCCCCATGGAACGCATGAGGTTAAACTTACGGTGCATGGCTTCCTTGTGGAAAGCCGCGCCCAGTGCTCCGAGGTCATGATGGTCACAAGCACCGTTCAGGCGGATCTTCCTGCCATTTAATAAAAAGCCCCTGTCGGGATCAAATTGTATGGTGCGGAAGCCGATACGCAGATGTTCTTCCTGACATAGTTCCCGGCTGCTGGTCTCCTGCTCTCTCCACAGGCATACCTGCAGATCATACAAGTAAGGAGCCGTAATGTCCCATTTTCTCGGATTATCCACAGGGATCGTCATAGATATCTTGTTCTGTACACAGGTGAGGGGCTGTTTTACCCGGAAGAGCTCCGAATTTTCTGTTCCTAAGGGACTTTTGCTGTTATCAGCATCTCGCAGACAGTATTCCAGTTCGTAATTTCCACTATCTGTTCCCCATTCCAGTTCCGTGTCGATGGTCAGGTCATAACCCTTTTTTGTCTCAACAGAAGATGTATAGATGCCGTCCAGAGGAATATGTGTCTTGGGCAGCCGGGTCATCCACACATTCCGGTAGATTCCGGCACCGCTGTACCATCTGCTGTTGGGCGCCTGAAATACGACGCGCAGAACGATTTCATTGTCTCCCTCATGTAAAGCATCCGTAATATCCCAGTCAAAGGTAGAATAGCCGTATTTCCAGTCGCCAAGGTGCTCACCGTTTACATAAATAGAAGAATCCATGTAGACACCTTCAAAGCGGAGGATGACACGGTCATCATTTCCTGTTTTATCCGGGGCATAGGCAAAGTTCTTCCGATACCAGCCAATGCTGTCTTCATAGAGATTCTTCGTATCATAGATCAACCAGTCATGGGGCAGATCCACCGGCTGCATTTTGGCTTCCCAGATCTGCCTGTCTTCCCAGTTCACACCTAATTCCGTTTTGGCAAAATACCAATTATCATTCCATAACGTTCTGCTGTTCATCAAAGTTTTTGCCCTTTCTGTCTGATCCCGGTTTCTGTCCCGTTATTTTATTTTTCCTGCACGTGTTCGGTTTTATCTGCGTTCGATGCAGGCTGCGCATCTGCCCGGTTCTCCAGGCGCCTCACAAGCCAGACCGCCAACAGCGCATCCAGCGTCCCCAATAAGATTCCGCCCAGGATATCCGTCGGATAATGAACGAAGAAGTAAAGTCTGGAAAATGCAATAAGTGCCGCCATGAGCAGACTTAAGAGTCCTGCTCTACGATAATAACAGAAGATCGTCACTGCACCGGCGAATCCATTGGAGCTGTGTCCCGAAGGGAACGAATATTCAGAAGGAAACGGGATCTTCAATACGACACTGTTGTCGACTGCGCAGGGTCTGGGTCTGGCGATCACATTTTTCAGGAACAGATTCCCCACCAGATAGGTAATAGCCATTGCGATCATCATAGTCAGACCGCATTTTCTGGTCTTCGGTATACATGTCAGGACGATGGCGATGGCAATCCATACAAGCCCGCTTTCTCCTATGGTGGTAAAAAGACGCATGACCTCCGTCAGCCACTCCTGATGGATTCCCTGTATTGCGTGTAATATCTGTAACTCCATATTGCTCCCTTCTCCATCCACAGACGGCTGTCTGTCCTTACGTCACCGTCTGTCGGCAGTCTGCGCTGTCCACTAGGCATTCACGCTTTTATGCCTTCGTCACTACGCAGGCAATCGTTTTCTCGATATTATTGCAATTTATTTATGAACGCCTTCGCATTGGTCGCGATGTCATCCTTGAATACAGCAGAACCTGCCACGATAACATTAGCTCCCGTATCAAGTGCCAGCGCTACGTTGTCCAGATTAATGCCGCCGTCTACTTCCAGATCGGTGGTGAGTCCTCTGTCCGTGATCATTTTGCGGATCACCCCTACCTTATCCAGGCATTCCGGGATCAGCTTCTGTCCGCCAAAACCGGGCTCTACGGTCATGACCAGTACCATATCCACCAGTTCCAGATAAGGTTCCACTGCTTCTGCCGGGGTGGCGGGTTTGATGGTGATGCCGACCTTTTTGCCGGTGGCACGTATTTTTTCAATGCATCCCTTCACATCCTCTGTGGCTTCCAGATGGAAATTCACCAGATCCGCGCCGCAGGCAGCGAACTCTTCCACATAGCGCTCCGGCTTCTCGATCATCAGATGCACATCCAGGAACATGTCTGTGTGGGGTCTCACTGCCTTCAAGACAGGCATTCCGTAAGAGATTGACGGCACGAACAGCCCGTCCATCACATCCACATGCAGCCAGGGCACACCGGCTCCTTCCACAGCTTTGATATCCTCTCCCAGCTTCCAGAAATCCGCCGAAAGAATTGAAGGTGATAAAATATTCATGATACTCCTCATTTCTGCCCTTAGGGCCTTGTCTGCAACACTTTTTCCCTTGACAAGGAAATCGTATTCCGTATGCGTCTATTCTAACAAACTTGCATTCTTAAAACAAGATAAACTAAAAGGAACCTTTCCTTTCGGGAAAAGTTCCTCTCTTTGTATCATGTGATCACGTAATTCTTTATAGATTTTTGACATCCTCTTTTAACCGGTCCCAGGCATCCTCATGCTCCGTGTAATAGATGGGGCATTTTTTGCCGCCGCAGTCATAGTGGCGGAGGATATCGTCAGGCTGCAGGTCATAGGCATCGATGAGCCATTTTAACAGCTTGATCAGAGAATCGTAGGTCTCCTGAGTAAACTGTCCGTTGTCCGCCTTATAGCAGCATTCAATAGAGATGGAATCCTCGTTACGGGTCTGTACCGCGTAAGCGATCTCATCCAGAGGAACGCACTGGATGATCTCCCCGTTATAGCCGATAATGAAATGCGCACTGGCACTGCGCTCATGATTGTCCTTAAGCTGTTCGAAATAGCTGCGGTTCTGTGCCGCACTGGTGCCGGGGTTGGCAGTATAATGCACGAAAATATTATTCACCTCCGTCAAAGGATCTCCCGGTCTGGAATATTCATTGACCGTAAGGAAATCCTCCGTCCAGTCAGGATGCGCTGCGTAAGTCTCCGCTGACAGCCCCTGGATCCCGGTCCCTGTGGTATTCTCAATCTCTTTTCCCACCTGCTGCACCGTGTCTATTGCTTCCAACGGTGTACTGGCTTCCGCGGTACTGGCAGGCACCCTCAGAAGCTTTGTCAACGCGATGATTCCTACCAAAATGCATGCACTAAGCAGAGTCATCCGGATATATCTGCGGATTCTTGCCCGTCTGCGGCGACGCTGTCTCTCCGCCCTCGCCAGTCGGTGCCTATTTTCCTGCTGGGGCGCTACACTATGCTGAGGATATGTTCTTGTCCTTGTGCCCTCCTGGGACATTGCAGGTGTGCTGTGTTGTGACCGTTCTGTGTGCCTTCCTGTATGTCTGCTCGTATTTTTCCCGGTTTGATAATCCACCAGATACGGATTTCTCCGCATCTGCGTTATATGGATCTCTGCCTGTCTGCTTGAACGATTTTCCTGCGTCATATTGCCAGCCCCTCCAAATGAATTACTTTCTATGGGTTTCAATATAGCGCGGAGTTGTCACATTTTACGTCACATTTTTCTTAAGAAATTATAAATTTCTTCTATAACAGTTCTTGCAGATATGTTTCGATCTCTTTCGCGGTAATTTGATGGGCTTTCACGCCGGGATGCAGGCGGCTGCCAACGGTATCCTGTGTCGTGTCGGGGAGTTGTAAAAAGTGAATCCGGGAATCGGCAGTGTTCTTGGCATAACTTTCCACCGCTTCACGGATCACCGACAAGAAGTTGTCTCCCAGCATACCGTACCCCCAGATGATCTGTGCTGTGGGGTTGCTGTTCCGCACTACTTTCAGGAAATCGCAGATAGCTGTTGTCAGGATCTCTTTAACTTCTTCTATGTCCCGTGTTCCTGCCCATTCCTGCCCCAGTTCCGCTGCGGACTGAATCGCTGTGGCATCATTGGTTCCCAGATTGATAATGACCGCATCTGGCTGCCATGCCTCGAAATCATAGTCTTGCAACGCTCCCAAAGAAGCATTCCTCTCCCCGGTGAGCAATCCACAGACTTGTGTGTAAAACGGAGGAATCTTATTCTCCACATTTCCATCCCATCCGGTGACAATTCCCCAGCCGCTCTGGGATACCACACGATACTCCGCGGATAATGCATCTGCCACCATACGGGGATACGTATTTTCCGCAGAGAAAAAGGCACTGATCCAATCTTCCTCATAGACGGCTCCCACCGTACCTTCCCCGCTGGTAATGCTGTCTCCCACGAATTCCAGCCGATACTTCGGCTCCGGCAACTGCAGGAATTCACCGTCTACATATTGCAATCCCACAATCTGTAACAGATGCCCGGGATCCTGATGCATTGCCTGTACTTCCTTCAGAATTCGTACATGCTTCGGTTTTCCTACCGTCATCCCCCGGAACAGGCACACTTCGTTTTTCCCTTTATTTAATGGAACTCTACTGATCTGCACGCCGTTCAGTTCCACCGCCAGCCACGGTTCATAAGCATCATAATCGGCATTTACCTCCACCTGAAGTTCACTGCCGGTATAAATAAATTCACCACGTCCGTTCCCGTGGTGCGTCCCAACACCCGTACCTGCGGCAAAGCTGCTACACTGACTGTCTTTTTTTGCTGCTCCATTTTCTGCCATACCTCCCTGTGCATTGTTTTATCTGTCGTTCTGATTTTCGCTGTTCCGCCCTCTTATCTCCGGTTCTTGGCACGACGGCTGTATTCCTCGGCGATCACAGCCTCCGCAGGGCGACCGCAGACTGCATAAGGGCTCTTCCATTCCATACTTCCCGGCCAGTCCCAGATTCCGAAACCTTTTACCCAGTCCCGTTTTTCGCAGGCAGAAAACATTGCAAGATACCAGTCTGCCTGTTCCGCATCATCCTCTTTGCCCTGCAGTTCCCAGTTATTTGGAACCTGTGCGGAACCGTGGATATTCATGCATCCTGCTTCTGAGAACAGAAAGGGCTTCTGGTATTTTTTAACTACTTTTTCGATGCGATCCAACTGATTCTCCCAATCACCAATGGGATAGTATCCGCTGGAAGCGATCACATCCACTGCATCCCACCATGTAATATGATCTTCCCCGTATTTGTCACAATTATAACCGACAGGCCCGTCATATATTGTGCGGACCTCTGCGATCAGCTTTCTCCACTCCGCCTCCCGGTGCTCTGTCATCGTCATCTCGCAGCCTGTAAGAAATAATTCACACCCTGTCCGCTGTGCGATCTGTGCATAATGCTTCTGAAAAGCAATATGGCTTTCAAACCAGTTGCCCCACTTCGGTTCACAAGGAACATCATGATCAAAAAAGCTTATCCTTGCTCTCCAGACACCATTGTCACAATTCACGGTAGGCTTTAATGCCACTTTTAATCCCAGACTCTGTGCATATCGGATCATGTCATATAACTCTTCATCCGTACAGCTTTTCTCCCCATCGAAATGGATCTCTTCACTATAAGGGGTCTCCTGCATCCCCGAGGGAGTGAATATCACCCAGTTCGCGTGGGTCTTATGCGCCATTTCCTCCATACTTTTTCTGGCTTCTCCAGATCCCAGTACGCCTTTGTGCGGAAATACCGCAAAATTCACCCCATGAAATTTTTCTGTACCAAATTTCTGCATCAATAGTTTTCCTTTCCATAATTGTTTTATCGTAAAGCTTTTCCAATCTCCGTTCTTGTATTGTATCATTATTATCTTTATTTAGCTAGATATTTTAACTTAATTTAAGTTAAAATTATTTTTGTTTTCTCACTTTTCCTATGTTAATATAAAAATAAAGTTATACAATCAAATGAGGGAGAATATTGCCATGCATTTTGTCCAGGCGAAGGGGATTTTATCTCAGAATAACGGAATGAATATTTACCGCGGATGCTCCCACGGCTGCATTTATTGTGACAGCCGCAGCAAATGTTACGGTTTTACACACGCCTTTGAAGATATCGAAGTAAAGGAGAATGCGCCGGAACTGCTTGAACAGGCATTACGTTCAAAACGGCACAAGTGCATGATCGGTACAGGTGCCATGTGCGATCCGTATCTTCCCGCTGAAAAAGAGCTTCAATTGACTAGGAAGTGTCTGAAACTGATCGATCGATATGAATATGGTGTCACGGTACTCACAAAATCCAATCTGGTGCTTCGTGATCTGGATCTGCTGCAATCTATCCATAAGAAGACCAAAGCAGTCGTGCAGATGACGCTTACAACTTATGATGAAGATCTGTGCCGGAAGCTTGAACCGAATGTGTCTACTACGAGAGAGCGTTTTGAAGTGTTGATGAGATGTAAAGAGTTGGGAATACCAACTCTTGTGTGGATGACACCGATTCTTCCTTTTATTAACGATACCAGGAAGAATATAGAAGGCTTGCTTGATTATTGCCTGCAGGCAGGAGTTCAGGGAATTCTGGTGTTCGATGTTGGTGTCACGCTGCGGGAAGGTGACCGGGAATATTTCTATCAGGCACTGGATCGTGATTTCCCCGGCATTCGGCAAAAATATATCAGCACCTATGGAAATGCCTACGATATTCCCAGTCCTCACGCAAAAGAGCTTATGGCACTGATTCAAAACACCTGCACAGCCAATGGTATGCTGTGTTCCCCGAAGGAATGCTTTACTTACCTGCATGAATTCCCCGAGAGATACGTGCAGCAGACATTGTTTTAAATTGAAAGTTAATTAAGAAATGCTATCGAATCCCCGTAGCCCGCATTGGGGCTACTGGTTTCCTTTAAAACAGCCTTAAACTAATGAAAATGGTGGAAAATGAATAGAAAAAAGTTCTATAAAAGAAGCAATTCCTCTGTTTTAGATCTTTTCTGCAATTATGGAGGAAATTATTTACTCCCAAAACAATAATTCCACTATTTCCTGTTATTCGATGGATTTTAGCGGAATCAGTAAACAGAACGCCCACGGTGGACGGAATGTCTGTCGGAGGGTGTTGATATTTTCTTGAAAAGTGTTGAAAGACAGGGGGAAAGCGGACACGATGTCCGCGTCAGCCAAGCCATGTGTGCA
>ERZ1034952.679-NODE-679-length-30564-cov-10.982399_pt1 | contig 30564 bp, 19 predicted proteins | sample MGYA00520625_ERZ1034952 | MGnify/ENA primary metagenome ERZ1034952 (study PRJEB33766, sample SAMN09781773) | gut metagenome | biome: gut microbiome | host: Homo sapiens | place: Madagascar | study: EMG produced TPA metagenomics assembly of the PRJNA485056 data... | reverse complement strand
ATTGAAAATAAAATATTTTAAAAATAATGAAATTTGCTGTTGACATTCGCGCTGTTGTTTGCTATAATTATAGCCAGGAAAACAATCGAACCGGCGGGAACGAAAGAGATGAACGATAAACAGGACAAGCCGAAAAGCATGGCGGAGATCGCGGAGATGCTCGGCATCACCACGACTTCGGTGTCGCTGGCGCTGCGGAACTCGACCCTGATTTCGAGCAGGCTGCGCAACCAGGTGCAGAAGGTGGCGGAGGAGTGCGGCTTCAAGGCGCGCACCTACCGGAGACGGCGGAGCGCGGCGGAAACGGGCGCGCAGCCCGAGGAGAAGATCACGGTTCTGTACGACCCGGTCGATTCGGACGACCCGGTCGCGCAGCAGATCATGAACAGCGTCATGAAACGGCTGACCGAGCTCAAAGTGCCGTTCGAACTCTGTTCCTGCGGCGATCTGTACGAGAATCCGCTGCTGGTGGAAAATTCGACCGGGGTGATCTACCATTACAGCTTCCGGCCGTGGTTCGGTTCGATTCTGGAGGGGATTCCGCAGGTGGCGATCATGCACGAGGAGATCGACATCGGCCCGTGGGACAGCTTCAAGCCGAACGAGGCGATGGCCGGAAAGCTCGCGGCGAATTACCTGGTCGACCGGGGGTTCGACCGGGCGATCCTGACCTGGGAGCACAGTCTGGCCTATCACGCCGAGACGCACCCGCGCCTCGAGGGGTTCCGCCGCCGGATGCGCGAGGCGAAGGCCGAATTCGTCGAGCTCGAGTACGACCGCGCCGATGATCCGCAGATTTATCTGGAACAGCTCAGGGCGGCGATCGAGGCGTACGGCGGCCGTGCCGGAATCTTCGCGTTCTGCGATCAGGTGGCCTACAAAGTCTGCCATGCGCTGAATTTCGCAGGGTATTCCCGCAAGCCGAAGGAGCTCGAAGTCATCTCCTGCGACAACACCTACCTGATCCGGGAGCTCGATCCGCCGGTTCCGGTGGTGGACCTCCATATCGCGGAGATCGCGACCCGCGCCGTGGACGGATTGCTCTGGCGGATCGCCAATCCCGGCGCGAGCTGGCAGGATGTGATGCTCAAGCCGGAGCTCGTCGTGCCGGAGGGCCGTCCCCGGCGGAAAGTCCGGGAAAATGCCTCCGACGCGAGGCCGCCGGGCCGTAAGGCTGAGGCGGACGCTGCCCCGCGGATGTGAACTCGGCGCAGCCGCCGCGGGCGGCGGGAAAACCATGATGGAATATAAGTTCGCCCCCGGAACGTGAGCAACGGGGGGCGGGAACGTATTTCCACCCGCAAATCCAATACGGGCAAAACACGGAAGAATCCGGCCCGGCATACCGGCCGCCGGAACTTCCGCGGAAATTACAGAACATTGCCGGATCTGTCAACCCATTCAACCACAGGAGATTGAAAGATGAAGAAACATTCCGGGAAATATTACGTGTTCGGCACGATACGTCAAACTTTCACTCTGATTGAGCTTCTGGTCGTCATTGCGATCATCGGGATTCTGGCCGCGATGCTGCTGCCGGCGCTGAATCAGGCGCGTGAGCGCGGCAAGAGCATCTCCTGCACGAACAACCTTTCGCAGATTATGAAGGGGCACCTTTTTTACGCGGCGGACAACAACGACTGGATTCCGGTCAACATCCAATATCCGCGCGCCATGGAGCCTTGGACCAATCTGCTGACTTCCGCCGGCAATAACAACAGCGGCTTCGAGAGCAGCGGCAGCGGGTATATTCCGTGGAGTGTGCTGCTCTGTCCGGCCAACGCCGGGGCGGACCGCGCGAAATTCAGTTCCTGGTATCACTGCTACGGAATGTTCTACGTCTGGCGTGGCCATACGGTTCCGGCCGAAGTCAGCGCCGTCTGGGGAGAATTCCGCGCTCCCTCCGGCGACGATGTCGCCTATAAGCTGACCCGCATGAAGCGGCCGTCCGCCGTTCCGGCTGTCGCAGACTGCAGCAACGGCAGCCAGAGCCGCTGGCTTTACAATCCGTGGGACCTCTTCGAGAACATGGGCGTGCACCAGCTGCACGGCGGCCGCGCGAATCTCGGCATGGCGGACGGACACACCGTTTCGCAGAGCTGGCAGGAACTCATCGCGAGCCCCGCGAAGTTCAAATATGCGAGAAGCGCCGGCGGCGGTTTGCTCGGCCCGGCTTTCTGACCGCTTTTTCCCGTACCATACGATTGTCTGCAACTGCAGGAGGTGTTCTCATGAAGCCCCGTTCCTTCTTTACGCCCGTGATTTCAGCGTGCTTGCTGCTGCTTTCCGGGGCGCCGTCCGCCGCCGAATTCGATTCGCAGATGAAGCTTCGCGCGGATGCTCCGGGCGGAGCGTTCACGGATCGCGAAGCGCTGACCTTCCGTCTTGTCAACAACACGCCGCGCCCGGAAACGTACACGGTTGAGAACCGGAAGGGGGAGATCGTCGCGCAGGGCGAATGGCCGGCCGGAGATGCTCCGCTTACGCTCAAAGCGCTGCCGCACGGCCATTACCTTCTCAAGACCGCGCCGGGCGCATGCGCCTTCGCGGTGCTGCCGGACCCGGCGGCACGGAGGGTTCCGGCGGATGCTCCGTTCAATCTCGATACGCATATCAGCTGGACCGGCGGCGACAACGCGTCGGCCGGTTATCCGGGGGAGGCCGGTTATCGCTTCATCGCCGAGCTCGGCCGCCGGGCGGGCGTCGGCTTTCTGCGCGACCGGATCAGCTGGGGACCGGTCAATCCGGCCCGCGGCGAATTCCGCTTCGACGGCAGCTGGAATCGTTCGGCCGCCGCCGTCCATGCGGCCGGTCTCCGGATGCTGAGCGTCTATCACGATGCTCCGGCCTGGACGAAGGATGACCCGAAGAAGCGGATGCCGACCGATTTGTTCGCGGTTTACGAGTTCAACCGCCGCCTGGCGCGGCATTTCCGCGGAAAGATCGATTTCTGGGAGTTCTGGAACGAACAGGATATCGGTTTCTCCGACGCCGCCGCCTGGGATTACGCCGCCGCCATGAAGGCCGCTTACCTCGGCTTCAAGGCGGGCAACCCGGACATCACGGTGCTGACCGGACCGTTCTGCGTCGATACGCCGGCCGGCTTCTGCCGCGCCGCGCTCAAGAGCGATTTGCCGCAGTATTTCGATGTGTTCAGCTATCACACTTACGCTTCTCCGGACAATTTTCCGAAACTGCTCGAGCAGATCCGGCAGGTGTTGAAGGAGAGCGGCGCTCCCGCCTCGATGCCGGTCTGGTTCAGTGAGACCGGCACCAGGGCCGAGGGGCCCGCCGAAGCGCCCGGCCTGCGGCCCGGACTCAAAGAGCACAGCTTCCGGCAGGAGCTCGCCGTCGCCCGCGAGGTGCCGAAGGTTCTGGCGTCGCTGCAGCGGCTCGGGGTGGCGCGCGCCTTCTGGTTCAACCTCATGCCGGTCAACGAGTGGAACGGCAGCAAAGCGTGGGGGATGCTGCGCCGCGATTACACCATCAAGGCGCAGTACACTGCGTTTGCGACGCTGACCGCGCAGCTCGGGGAGGCGAAGATCGAGGGCGGGCTGAAGCTTCCGGGCGTCCGGGCGCTGCTTTACCGCCGGGCGGACGGCGCGCAGTCGCTGCTGGCCTGGTCGGAGAGCGGTGCGAAGGAGCTTCGCATACCGGGGAAAACGGCCCGCACCGAAGCGGTCGATCTGTTCGGCACGCCGCTTGAAATCTCCGGCGGGAAGCTTGTGCTCGACGAAAACCCGGTCTATCTGCACGGCCTTGCCGGACTCTCTCCGGCGGTTCCGGCGATTCCGGCCGGAACGCCCGGCGCCGCGCCGACTGCCGACGATAAAACCGTCGTGCTCCGGGCGATTCTGCCGGACGGAGTCGCCCCCGGTAGCGGCAGGGATTCGCTCGACCTGCCGGAGAAGCCTGTGCGGATCACGCTCGAAATCTGCAACTTCGACACGGTCGCCAAAACCGGGACCGTCACGGTCGCGGGCGACGGAACGGCGGAACCCTCGGACCCCGTCACGGTCCCCGCCATGGGGCGGGCCGCGGTTGCGCTCACCGTCACGCCGAAGATTGCGGATGGCGGCTGCCGCGGTGAACTTGTCTTCGGCGGAACCTTCAACGGGAGGCCGGCCAGCCGTCTCGTGATTCCGCTTTTTCTCGCCGGCCGTGTCGGGGATTTCTGCCGGGACGTGCCGATGCCGGCCATGCTCGAACCGGGCAGCTGGTCGCACCATTCATCGGGAAGCATGACGGTTGCGGCGGTTCCGGAGGAGAAGGCGGTCAAATTCACCGTCGAGTTTCCGGACGGCGTCGACCGCTGGGCCTTTCCGGCCTACAAACTCCAGCTGCCGCAGGAGTCGCTTGCCGGCGCTGCCGGGATCGCGTTCGAAATCCGGCGGCTCACGCCGGGCAGAATCGTCTTCTCCCGCGTGAACGCCCGCTGGGACGGCCGTTTCACGGGCGAGGGATTCGAACCGCCGGAGACGGAGTGGCAGGAGCGCCGCGTCCTCTTCCACTCCGGTTTCGAGCCGGAGCGGATCAAAGAGCTCGAAATCGGCTTCAATCCGGCGGAGAAGAGTTTCGGCTGGATGATCCGCAACATCCGCGTCTTCTACACCCGTTGAAACGGCTGCGGCTTATTGGCCGATTCCGAGCGTCCGGGCGGCGGCACGGTAATCTTCTTCGGAGTGGGCGTCGTGCCAGAGGACGCCCGGAGGCGGCTGTCTGCGGTCGGTTCCCATGAGGTCGGTCCAGAACGCATAGCCGTCGTGCTTCCGCTCCGGATCGTGCCGCTGCCGGTAATCTTCGAAGGCGACGGAGTTCCAGCCGTTGACGAGCATCCGGGCTTTCCTGTGCAGGAAACGCTCGACGAAATGCCGTCCGGCCGGTGCGGCGCTCCGCAGGGCGGAAACGCACGGCAGCCAGGCCGGGACGTAGAGACCGAGGCATTCGGTGCGGAATCCGAGGCCGTAGCTTGTGGACCAGCTGGAAAAGGTGACGGCGTTCGATTCGCGGGCGAGAGAGAGGAGTCCGCTTTGCCACTCCCGCAGCGGCAGGAAACGGCGCGAGAGCTTGACCAGCAGCGTGACGCCGTTACGTTCCGCCCACTCCAGACCTGCGGCGAAGATATGCAGATCCCCGGCCCAGTGGCCGCGGTGCAGCGGCAGAGGGAGGTATTCGGCATGATATTTCGCGCAGATTCCGGGCAGTTCCCGGTCGCCGGAGCCGTCGTCGACGACGAGGGCCGGCATCGGGTTCCAGCGCGCCAGAGCCGCAAGCTGGAGTTCGACGTAAAACGGTGTTCCGCAGGTGCCGATAACCGCTCCGAGTCCGGGGGAGTGCCTGTAAAGGTTGCCGGCCGCAGGGAGCGTCTCGTAGCGGGAGCGTTCGGGGAAACGTTTGAGCAGGGTCTCCCCCGCGCCGTTTTCCAGCCCGGTGTCGTTGAAGCCGGCGAAGAGCTTGCCCTCCAGCGATTCCGGGTTGAAACGGTCCGTCTCGGCGGTGGCCTTGATGGTTCGCATCGGAACCGGGCCGGGAGCTCCGTACCGATTCAGGTAAAGCGAGATATAGCAGAGGCCGACGCCCGAGTCGAAGTCGAATTCGCCGGCGAGCGCCAGGTAATTCCGGCGGTTGAAACGGACCGGCGTATGGGCTTCGTAGTTGACGGCCGGCAGCCCCTTCGCCAGCAGGGCGTCGCCGGTCTGGCGAAGGGAACGGTGCCAGATGCGGGCGTCGGGGGCATTCGAAAAGCCGGTGAGCGCGTCGTCGCGGACGGCGACCGGCAGTTCGGAGGCATGCAGCGGCGCAAGCAGCACGTTGTCGTCCGCCCAGAAGATGATTTCATCCGCGACTTCGGGATTCCGCAGGGCGGCCAGGATGGCGCGGTGGATGTTCATCTGTTTGCGGGGACGGTCGTCCGGGGCGGCGATATGCCCGATTCGCTCGAATCCGGCGGGACGTTCCTTCGAGGCGATCCAGATTTTCCGGAAGCCGGTCAGGTTCCGCTCGATGGAGCGCAGCGCGAGCTTCAGTTCGAGGTTGCCGTTTCTCGAGCCGTCCGACCGCAGCGGGATCAGGATGTCGATCACCTTGTCGGAGCAGCGGCAGCGCTTCCCGGCATATTTCCGCACCGTTTCGTCCGGATTCCCGGTGTAGACGCCGTGCTTCTGGCGGAAATCGAGTGCCTGGGCGATCCGTTCGAGCAGCCGGATGGTCGAGTCCGCGATTTCGGCATCAAGCCCCGCCGGGGCGGATTTGAGCCGCAGTGTGCGGATCAGCCGCGAGAGTTTCGGATCGATTCCGCTGATCTGCTCCTGCGCTTCGTTCAGGTTGCCGATGAAGTAGAAACGGTATTCCGGCGTGTTGTAGCCGTTGCGGATTTCGCGGGCGATGACCGCCGCCGAGGCCAGATGCTTGATGCAGCATTGGACGCAGTTGTGCCGGTTGATCAGCATTCGTCACCTATATGAAGATTGTTGAGTTCATCGATATGCTCCTGCGTGACGTCGAGCCGGTTCTGGAACGGCCCTTCGATCATGACGATTCCGTGCCATTCGACGATGGGCTGTCCCGCCGTGGGCGGGGAGGGTTCCGGCTCGAATTTGATTTTGTCGCCCTTGGCCATATAATAGTTGACCGTACCGGAGTAGTTCGGTATCCCGATGGACTCATGACAGAGATAACGGGTGCAGTCAGCGACCAGGTACCAGAGATCGGGATCGTAGTGGCCGCCGCCTCCGCCGCCGGATCCGGAGGGGTCTGTCGTGCCGGATCCGGAGGGATCTGTCGTGCCGGATCCGGAGGGATCTGTCGTGCCGGAGCCGGAGGGATCTGTTGCGCCGGAACCGAACGAGGCCGAGGCGGATTCGCTGCCGGAGCCGGAGGGATCTGTCGTGCCGGAACCGGACGAGGCCGAGGCGGATTCGCTGCCGGAGCCGGATCCCGGATCGCCGCTTCCGCTGCTCTCGGAACCCGGAGTGGAGTCGGAGCCGGAAGCGGAGGAGGAGTCTGCCCCGCCGGAGGACGAACTGCCGGCATCGTCGCCGCGGTCGAGCGTGTCGCTGCCGAAATACTGCATGATGACGCCGTTCGGTTCGCCGCAGTTCAACTGCGTGACGGAACAGCCGCCGTCGTCGTCGCATTCGACTTCGGCCAGCGGAATGTAGATGACTCCTTCCTTCGGTTTCGGCACATCGTCGAGGACCTGATAGTCGTGGACGAAATAGACGGTTCCGCCACCGGAATCGGGGAATTTCAGGCGGTCCGCATTGCCGCCCGAGTGGGCCGTGATCCGGAGAAACACCAGCGAGCGGCCGGCCGGGACTGCGAGGTTCGGCATGCAGGGTACCGGAATCCGGAGCCGCCGGGCGCCGATGCCCGGCCCGCCCTTCTCCTCCTTGATCCAGTGCAGGCGGTCGACGGAGACGAAACCGGCGTCCCGGGTGACCGACTCCTCGTACGGCAGCGATCCGTTCACGATCTGGACCGCTTTCTGCGGATTGACGGTGGAACGGCTCGGGTAGGGCCGTACCGTGAAATAACCGCGGTAACCGGTTTCGACCGGGGAGAGGGAGTGGATGCGGAATCCCCCCGGCAGTTTCTCGACCACCATGTTTCTTCCCGCCTCGAGACGCGGATAACCGGGATTGCCTTCCTGCATGGCAAGCCTCCTTTCAAGTTGATTTGACTCAGGGAGAGTTTGTCAACTTTTGAGGAGAAATTTACAGGCGCGCCGCCGCGCTCCCGGCAAGACGGCCGGAACTGACCGCCCACTGAATGTTGTAGCCGCCGCAGGGCGCGCCGACGTCGAGCATCTCACCGGCGAAGAAGAGCCCGGCGCAGAACCGGCTGGAGAGGGTTTTCGCATCGACTTCCTCCGGCGGCACGCCGCCTGCGGTCGCCATCGCCTTGCTCCAGCCGTCGGTTCCGGAGATCCGGAGCGGATAGTTCGTGAGCGCCGCGACGAGCCGGTCGCGCTGCGCCGCCCGGAGATGTGCGGCACTGCCGCCGCCCGGCAGTTCCGCCGCTTCACAGAGCGCATCGGCGAAGGCGGCGGGCAGCATGCGGGCGAGCAGGGTTTTCAGCTGCTTCTTTCCGTCCTGCTTCTGCCAGAGGGCGAATTGTTCGCGGTACGCTTCCGGCGGCCGGCTCTGCCAGTTGCAGGCGAGAACGGCTTCGGCGGCGTTTTCGAGATGCCGGGCGACGCTGCCGGAGAGATCGAGCACGGCGGGCCCCGAAACGCCGTTGTGGGTGAAAATGAGTTCTCCCGTTCCGGCGGGATTCTTTTCGAAACGCACGGTCGCGGCAGGAAGGATAATGCCCGGCAGCCGGGCCGCCCACCCCTCGGCCGCGCGCAGCCCGACCAGGGCGGGGACCGGCGGCACGATCCGGTGTCCGGCTTCGCGCGCGAGTTCGTAGCCGCTGCCGCGGCCGCCGAGCTGCGGATACCCCATGCCGCCGCAGGCGAGGATGAGCCGGGGGGAATCGACCCGGCCGCGCCCGGATTCCGCGCCGGAGATTTTGCCGTCCCGGATCAGGAGTTTCCGGAGCGGGGTCCCGGGCAGGATCGTCACGCCGAGCGTTCGGCAGCGGCGCAGGAGTGCGTCGAGCACATCCGCAGCCCGCATCGATTTCGGGAAATAGTGAAACCCGTCCGGCGAGACGGTCGGGACTCCCCGGGCAGAGAGAAACTCCCGCCACGCTCCGGGCGGATACGAATAGAGCGCGGGCCGGACGAACCGGAACGGAGCGGAAAAACGCCTCGCCAGCGCTTCAGGAGGGAGCGCATTGGTCAGGTTGCATTTGCCGGAGCCGCTCGCCAGCAGCTTGCGCCCGGGGGACGGCAGGTATTCGGCGACGATGACGCGGCGCCCGGCTTCGGCCGCCGCGATCGCGGCCGAGAGTCCCGCCGGGCCGCCGCCGGCGACCAGGCAATCGCAGGAGAGTGTTTGCTGCATGAAAATCCGTATTTTGATCTGTGTCGGGTATAACATACAGCCGGAAGACGGAAAAAGCAAAAACCTTTCGGCTGATACGGAAAAAGCCCCCCGTTCGCCGGAAGGGAACGGGGGGCGGAACGGCCGATGCCGTCTATTCGAGCGTGATGTCCTTGATCTCGAAGTTCAGCGCCGGCCGCGCCGTGTCGGGCGCCCGCAGCGAGCGGTAGTAGAGAAAGAGTTCACCGCGCTGTTTGTCGAACGAAAATCCATTTTCGTTTTCGAAGTTCCGGCCGACCATGAGCCGGTATTTGTGCCAGCGGTTGTCGCCCTTGAGCGTCACGTCGCCGCGCAGTCTCGCCTGCCAGTCCTCACGCGGCAGAACGACCTGAATGACTGCCTCTTCCGGGCTTTTCGCCTGGAAGGTCAGATAGCGGTAATCCGCGGCCGCATCCTTCTTGTCGTAGCTGATCAGGACCGCCGGGATCTCCTTCGGCGGCGATGCCTTGAAGCTGATGTCGAGCTGCACGCCGCTGCCGGTTTTCACCGTTTTGACCTCGGCCGGAACCGTGCTGCCGTGCTCCATGAGGCCGGCGGCCCGCACGAAACGGCTGCCGGTGATATCGAGCAGCTTGTCGCTGACCTTTTCGCCGGTGACGGCGACCAGTACCGGAATCGGGGTGCCGGAAGGCAGCCAGTCGATCTCATTGCCGCGCGCCTCCGTTGCGGAGAGGAAGTCGATCGATTTGATCTCGACATCCGGTTTCGGATTTTCCCACTCGGCCACGAACGTGCCGACCTCATGGTCCATCGCGTTTTTGCGGAGGATGCCGATCTTGGCGGCCGGAAGCTGGGCGACGGTCCACCAGTCGCCGATGTTCTGATTGCCTTCGATCGGGTAGTCGAGGTGCGTGCCGTCGGCGAAGTTGATGCGGTAGGCGCCGGCTTTGCCCTTGCCGCCCCAGGCGGCGGTGTGCAGGAAGAAGAGCCGCGAAAGCTTGCGCCCGACCTTGATGTCCCGGATCGCGGCCGGGAAATGCTGACGCTCCGAACCGCGCACCACGAGGCAGGACCTGCCGTTGTTCTTGTCGGGATCGAGGATATTGAAACGGATGCCGGCCGCCTCCTGCACGCCGAGCGGCATCATGCGGAAGTCGTTGGTTCCCTGATCGGTCCAGCCGCCCTTGCCGTCATTGTCGACTTCGTCCCTGAACGGGACGTTCGCTTTTTCGGCGAGGTCGATGAAAACGAGATTCTCCTTGTCCGCCGTGTAATCGCGGTCGACCGCATCGGCCAGCGGCAGCGCCCCTTTCCAGTAATCGGCGCCCGCGGCGTAGTCGATGAGGTTGTAGAGATAGGTCGCCGCGACACTGTCGAGCTTGCGGCAGGCGGTCGCCTCAAGCTGCGAAAGGATGATGCGGCCCTTGCCGTCGGTCGCCTCGACCAGCGCCATGCCGACATCCTGGCGGCCGAGCATCGGCCCCTTGGCGGCGACGGCGTTGAGGGTGAACGGCACGAAGGTTCCGGCGACGACATAGCCCTTGTCCGGATTGTTCCAGGTGTCGAAGCTGCGGTAGTCGAGCCCGGCGAAGACCGGATGGTCCGGAATCACGAGATCGACGAACGTGTTGCCGACCATCGTCACCGCCTGATTGCCGGGGAGACGGCTCTTCATGTTCTTCTGTTCGAGCACGAGGAGCGTTCCGCCGAGGTTGCGGATGAAGTTCGTGAGTTCCGCGGAGCTGCCGAGTGCGACCAGCTGCTCTTCGGCGATTTCGGGCGGGACGATGAGCAGTGCGGCTTCCTTGAGTTCTTCGACCGATTTGACGGTCTTGTACGGGATCTGGTACGCCTTCAGCAGCGCTTCGAGCTCCGCGACGTTCTTCGCCGCGCCGGTGTCGAGGATGCGGACCGGGCGGGCCGTCTCGATCTTGCGGCTCAGGATGCCGGGATCCTGCACGAAGGTGTCGTAATAATTCTGCCCGACCGTCCGGCCGCCGTCCCGCAGCGTGATGCGCATCTGGTAATGTCCCGGCGCGAGCGCGGGCATTTTGAGCTCGACCGGCCTGGTCAGGCGCGACTGGGCGGCGAGATCGCCGATCTTGAAGGACGCGGCCTGCGTCACGCTCCGGTCCTTTTCGGCAACCATGGCGACGTCGAAGACCAGATTCCGGAAACTGTCGTTGCCGGAGTTGACGACCGAAAGCTGCCATTTCGTCGTTTCATCTGCAAAGAAGTTGCGCGGGAAGGTCAGCGCTTCGGTGTGCAGCGACGGGAAGACCGGCTGGTTCCAGAGAGTCGCCTCCCTGAGGTTGCTGTTGCTGAACCACGGCGCGAAACCGGTGTAGTCCGGAGTCAGGCGGTAGATCTCGAAGATCCGGCGTCCGTAGTGCGCCTGAGCCCAGGCGTTGAAATTCGGACCGAGCGCCTTGAAGAGCGGTGCAACGCCGGTGAAGCCGATGCCGTTCGGATTGCCCCAGGTGGTCGGTTTGGCGACATATTTCGCATATTCGCGCACGTCGCCGCGCTTGAAGTTCGGGTCGGAATAGATTCCCCATGAGAAACCGACGTTTTCCCAGGCGACGAGCGGCCGGGTCAGCTCCTTTTCGCCGTAGATGCGGCGGTCGCCCTCGACGATCTCCGCGAGCTCTTCCGGCAATTTGGTCCACGGGGAGGAGAGCGCCGTATAGGTGTGCAGGTCGCGGACATCGGTGTCGAGTTTCGTCTCCCCGTAGGAGCGCCAGCCGCCGGCCCCCGAGAAGGTGCTGATCGGGCGTTTCTGCTTGTCGAGGCTGCGGATCAGTTCGACCTGCCGGTCCATTTCGCGGGCGACCGGAGGCGCGTTGCGGTGCACGACCTCGTTGCCGAGCGACCACATGGCGACCGACGGATGGTTGGCCGTCGCGTGGAAGAACTCCTCAAGTTCCTTCTGATTGACTTTATGGAAGGCGTCGGCGTCGATTCCGTTCGAGAAGCACCAGCCCCATTCGTTGAACATCATCATGCCGCATTCGTCGGCGACCTCGAGCGCCTTCGGCATGATCGGCATATGGGCGTTGCGCAGCATGACGTAGCCGAGGTTGCGGCAGCCGAGGATGTACTTTTCGAGCTTTTTCTCCTCTTCGGCGGTCGAGAGCCCGTGACCGCCGTAGGTGACGGACGGGATGTTTTCGCCGAAGAGGTAGATCTCCTCGCCGTTCAGATAGAATTTGCTGTTTCTGACATGGAATTCCCGGAAGCCGAACCGGGCGCTCGCGGCGGAGACGATGTTCCCCCGCTCGGAGAGCGACAGCACGAAGTGATACAGATACGGCGCGTCGATCGACCACTTCTTCGGCTCTTTGAGTCCGACCGTGATTGTGGTGTCGTTGACGCCGGGCTTCAGGAGGAAACCGTTTTCGGCGGCCTGCCCGACCGGCGCGCCGCTTTCACCCTTCATGGAGGAGACGACTTTGCCGAGGAGATCGACCTTGATGCTGTTCTCCGTCGGGTTCACGATCCGGCAGTCGACGGTGATGCCCGACTTCGCGAGGTCCGGCGTGACCGTCAGGCGGTCGATGCGGAGCTCCGGCTCGATGCTGAGCGTCACATCCTGCCAGATGCCGCCCTTGATGTTGTTGATCGACCACTGCGATCCATAGACGTGCGTGATCTTCTCCCGGACGCCGAAGGTCGGGCCGTTGTCGGAGAAGACACGGACCGCAAGAACGTTCTTCCCGGCTTTCGCCGCTCCGGTCACATCGAGCTTGAACGGCGTGAAATCGCCGTGGTGATTTCCGACTTCGACGCCGTTCAGGAACACCTTCGCATCGTAGCCGACCACGTCGAAATTCAGCATGATCCGGCTGTTTTTCAGCTCCTCCGGCGTGAGATTGAAACTGGTGCGGTAGTAGCCGCGGACGTACGGCTCTTCGGAGGTTTGCTTCTTCGGATATTTCTTGTACCAGTTGAGCGGTACGGCGATGTCGTCCCACTTCGTGTCGTCGAATGCGGTTCCGGCATACTTCCGGTCAAGCCCGTCGTCGGCCGGAATCGGCCGGGCGGAGGTTTCAAGCCCGGAACATTTCCAGACTCCGTTCAGGGAACGGGTCTTGATGAAATCTCCGACCGTCAGCTTTTTTGCCGCGTCCGGCGCAGTGACGGCGATTTCCGCCGCCGGCACGGTCTGCACCCGTTGGAACTGGTGCGGCGCCGGCACATACGGGGCGAGTTCCGCTGCCGCGACACCCAGCGCGGCGAGGGAGACTCCGAACAGCAATTGCGATTTCAGCATGCGACCTCCTGAGTTAACCAGTTAACTGGAACAGTTGCCAAACTTCGATATTTTAATTATATCAACAGGGCGGCGCTTATGCAAGCGCCTTTCCGGAAAAATCGCTTATTTTGTGTCTCCCCGGCGAAAAGGCGGAACCGTTTTTCCGCCGGGGACGCACTGCGGAGGTCAGCGGGCGATGCGGATGGTGCCGAGCGCGACGGTTCCGGCGCCGCTGCCGGTCGGATAGTCGACGGAGATTCCGCTGACCCGGACCGGGAAGTCGAGCTGCCGGTTCTGGTCGCCGCCCCACACGCCCCGGTTGGGGGCGCCGCTTTTGCTGATGCGGAGCTGGACGGTGTGCCAGCCGGGCGTGAGCCCCTCGGTCGGCAGTGCGAACTGGAAGGTTTCGCCGCTCTTGTCGGCGAGACGCAGGTTGACGCGCCGTCCTTCGAAGTTTTCGGGGATCAGCAGCTCGACGTCGAATCGGGCGGAGTCGAATTCGTCGATGGGCGGCAGCGGGTTCCGGAATGAAAATTCGAGCCAGCGTGCCTTGGCGGCGTCCCAGTTGAGGCGCAGCGCCTGCCTGCCGCCGGCCTCCTCCACGGTCGCTGACTGCCCGCGCGCGGCGGCCTGCCCGACGATGACCGGAGCTGTTGCGGTGTCGGCCAGCAGCTCCCCGGCATCGAACGCGGTCGGCGTGAAATCGACCTTGCCGATCCAGAGTTCGCCGTCGCCCTCCTTGCGGTTGAAGTCGATGGACATGCCGGTGACTCTGGCCGGGAAGTCGATTTTACCGTTCTTTTGCGCGCCCCACGAATTCCGGTTGGTGTCCGTCAGCCGGCAGCGGATGGTCTGCCGGCCGGGCTTGAGCTGGTCGTTCGGCAGCTGGTACTGGAGCGTTTCTCCCTGCGAATCCGTGACGCGGAGATTGAATTTCCCGATCGCCGCGTTGTCGGGGACAAATACATCCACCGCAAGCTCCCCGTCCCGGAATTCCGGGAGTGCGACCGGCTGACTGAGGCTGAATTCGAGATAGTTGGCCGCCGCGCAGTTCCACTTCGCATGGAGCATCGGGCGGCCGTCGGGACTTTCGGACGCGGTCACCGACTGCTGCCGGTTGTCGGACTGGTTGACCCGCAATGCGACCGGTCCGGCTCCCGGGTCGAACACCGTGGCGGCAAAGCCGAATACAGGCAGCAGAAAAGCGGCGGCGAAAAGCGAACGGTTCATAAAACACCTCCCAGGTTGCTGATATGGAATATACCGCCGGAACGGCCCGGAGTCAAGCCGGGACTCGGACAGGGCGGATTGCTTCGCCGGTCTGCGCCTGCACGTCACTGTTTCCGATCGTGCAGCGGGGACTTCCCGAACCTTTTCCGGTTTAAATGCAGCCGGCAAATGCCCCGGCTTCCACTATAATGTTACCAACCCGACAAACAGCGGAGGCTGCCAGGCGCCGTACCAGTGGTTTTATTGACCAGAGATATGAAAAACGCCGCGGCGAATCAGATTCGCCGCGGCGCTGCCGTTCCGTAACGGAGATCAGACGAGGTGCTTGAGCATATTGAGCAGCACGCCCGCCGCAACCGCCGAACCGATCACGCCGGAGACGTTCGGTCCCATCGCGTGCATCAGCAGGAAGTTCTGCGGATTCGCCTCGAGACCGACCTTGTTCGCCACGCGCGCCGCCATCGGCACCGCGGAGACGCCGGCCGCGCCGATCAGCGGGTTGATCTTCTCCTTGCTGAAGAGATTCATGATCTTCGCGAAGATCACGCCCGCGGCGGTGCCGATGCTGAACGCCACCGCGCCGAGCAGCAGGATGCCGAGCGTCTGGATCGACAGGAACTGGTCCGCCGAAAGTTTCGAACCGACCGCGATGCCGAGGAAGATCGTGACGATGTTGATCAGCGCGTTCTGCGCGGTCTGGTTCAGGCGTTCGACTACGCCGCACTCACGCATCAGGTTGCCGAACATCAGCATGCCGATCAGCGGAGCCGCGTCCGGCAGCAGGAAGGCGCAGAGCAGCGTGATCAGGAGCGGGAAGCAGATCTTCTCAAGCTTGCCGACTGTGCGCAGCTGGCTCATCTTGATCTTGCGCTCGTTCTCCGTCGTGCAGAGCTTCATGATCGGCGGCTGGATGATCGGCACCAGCGCCATGTAGCTGTAAGCCGCCACCGCCACCGCACCGAGCAGTTTCGGGGAGAGTTTGCTGGTCAGGTAGATCGAGGTCGGGCCGTCCGCACCGCCGATGATGCCGATGCTGGCCGCGTCGAGCATGGAGAAGTTGATCGCCGGAATGAACATGGTCAGCAGCAGAGCGCCGAGCAGCGCCGAGAAGATGCCGAACTGCGCGGCGCCGCCGAGCAGCGCGGTCTTCGGGTTCGCAAGCAGCGGGCCGAAGTCGGTCATCGCGCCGACGCCCATGAAGATCAGCAGCGGGAAGACGCCCGTGTTGATGCCGACCTCGAAGATCATGCCCTGCAGCCCGTCCGGACCGGAGATGCCGGCCAGCGGAATGTTCGCGAGCAGCGCGCCGAAGCCGATCGGCAGCAGCAGCAGCGGCTCGAACTCCTTCACGATCGCGAGGTAGATCAGCACGAGAGCGACGAACATCATCAGCACGCGGCCGAGGCCGAGAATCCAGGTCGAGCTGAAATCGGTGCTGCTCTGGTTGATGAGGTCATAGATGCCGGTGCTCTGCCAGAGCCCCTTGATCGCGGCGCCCCACTCCGGCAGGTCGCCGCTCGAAGCGGTCGCGTTGTCAACCGAATCGTGCACGAGCTCAACCGGCTGGAATTCGGCGATGACCATGCCCGGCTCGATTTTTGCCGACGGGAAGAACGCCTTGTTCAGCGCGGAGACTTTGGCCGAAATATCGATTTTGACCTTGCCCTTGCTGCGCCCTTCCGGAACCACGACCATCATTTCGCGGCCCGGAGTGACCTTCTGGTTCGCGGCGATGGTCAGCGAGTTGACGATGCCCGGCTTCGGCCATTCATAGACCAGATAACGCATGCCGGTCGACGGCTGGACATACCAGCCGAAGAGCGCGTCGCTCGAAGTCATGATCTTCTGCGCGCCGTAGGGCAGCGTGAGCGTGGAGGCCGGAACGGCCTTCTGCACCGCGGCCTGCGCGGTGTCGATGGTGGTTTTCGCCGCCGGAACGCTCGGCTCCGGAGCGGCCATCAGCATCCCCGCGAACAGCGCGAGGCAGACGGCGGAAAAAAGCTTGACTTTTCGCATTCTGTTACTTCTCCTCGATCATCACGAGCGTGTCGCCCGCGGCCACCACCTGGGAGGTCGAGACGTTGATTTCACGGATGACGCCCGCCTTCGGGGCCTTGACTTCGGTTTCCATCTTCATGGCTTCCATGACGAGGATCACGTCATCGGTGGCGACTTCCTCGCCGACCTCAACCATGATCTTCATGACCGTGCCCGGCAGCGGAGCCGGCAGCGCGGTCGCCGCGCCGGAGGCGGCCGGAGCGGCAGCGGCGGTCGCGGTCGCAATGCCTTCCGAAACCTTGACCGTGAAGCTCTTGCCGTTGACGGTCGCCGTGTAGGCGTCGCCGGCGGCGTTCAGTTCGACCGCGACATTCTTGCCGTCGACATTGGCCGTGTAGGCTCCGCCCTTCGCGGCGGCGGCCTTCGGCTTGTCGGCTTCCTTGTAGCGGATGCCCATCGGCTTGTCGCCCTGCAGGTATTTGAGGCCCTTCTCGCCGCAGGCCGCGACGATGAAGATGTTCTCTTCGGTGACCGGCAGGCCGGCCTTCTCAAGCAGTTCGGTATTGTATTTGACGCCGAGCTTCGGATTGCGGTTGTTGATGTCGACCACGGCTTCGGTGGTCGGCTCGAGGCCGAGCTGCTCGCTGGCCAGCTTGACGATTTCCGGATCCGGCGCGACCGGGGTCTTGCCGAAGTAGCCGAGCACCATCTTGCCGTAGCCGTTCTTGTCGATGACCTTCCAGCGGCCCTGCATCGCATTCGAGAACGCCTGCTGGAAATAGAACTGGCTGACCGGGGTGACCGAGGTTCCGAAACCGCCCTTTGCGACGACTTCGCGCATCTCGGCGATGCAGTCGTCGTATTTGTCGAGGATGTTGTTGTCGCGCATCATCTGGGTGTTGGCCGTCAGAGCGCCGCCCGGCATCGGGCTGAAGATGATTTTCGGGGAGACCTGCATCGATTCCGGCGGCATGAAGTATTTGTCCATGCACTTCTCGAACACCTTTTCGGCGTTGAGGATCTTCTCCGGGTCGATGTCGAGCGTGTAGTCGGTGCCGCGCAGTCTCTGGTACATCACGAGGATGTCCGCCTCGCAGGTGCCGCCGGAGAGCGGGCTCATCGCAAGGTCGATCACGTCGGCGCCGGCTTCGATCGCCGCCATGTTGCAGCTGACCGCCATGCCCGCGGTATCGTGGGTGTGGAACGAAATGCTCTTGCGGTTGTCGCCCTTGAATTCGGCATCGAGAATTTCACGCGCCTGCTTGATCGTCTCGTAGACGGTCTTCGGGGTCGAGGTGCCGGAGGCGTCCTTGAACGCGAGGCTGTCGAAGGCCATCCCGCTGGCGAGAATCTCCTTCAGGCGGTCGATGTAGAATTTCGGCGTGTGCGCATACGTTTCGTTGAGGTTCGGGGCGAGGCCCATCATGGTGACGGTCGCCTGGTGCTTGAGGCCGTACTGCGTGATGTACTTGCCGGAGGCGGTCAGGTTGCGCACGTCGTTCAGAGCGTCGAAGTTGCGGATGGTGGTGATGCCGTGCTTCTTGAAGAGTTTCGCGTGCAGTTCGATGATGTCGCTCGACTGCGAGGAGAGGCCGACCACATTGACGCCGCGGGCGAGGGTCTGGAGATTCACGTTCGGGCCGACCACTTCGCGGCAGCGGTCCATCATTTCGAACGCATCTTCCTGGCAGTAGAAATAGAGGCTCTGGAAGCGGGCTCCGCCGCCGATTTCGATATAATCGATCCCGGCCTTGACCGCCGCATCGAGCGCGGGCAGGAAATCATCGGTCTTGACACGGGCGCCGAGGCAGGACTGGAAGCCGTCACGGAACGAGCAATCCATGAACTTGATTTTCTTCATCTTCTTACGATTCTCCGTTATGATTGATATAGAAATATGGATGAATATTTACTTGGAACGGGCGGCTTCGACCGCTGCGGCCGCGATCGCCGCGAGCTGGGCGTCGTCGCCGGAAGCGGCGGCGGGTTTCTTTTTGGCGGGGGCCTTCGGCGGCGGCTCGAGCATGCCGGCGAAGGGGGCGAGCGCCCGTTTCAGGAGGTTCATGGCGATGATCATGACCACGAGGAAGACATAAACTACCCCCATGCCCAGAAGCATCAGCTTGAAGCCGTTACCCAACAGAGTCCAATCCATTTTCTTTATTCCTTGGGTTGTTTGTAATGGTACGAATGCCTGAGTGCTTTTATTTTCAATTGATCCCAATCTACCGACTTCCGGTCGATCTTCACGTCTCCGCAGCTGAATGCGAACTCGGCGCCGTTCTCCTCGAACAGCATGCCGCCGTCTTCCAGAATTCTGCGGAACACGCCGGTATGCTCCTTCCCGAGCGGATCCGTCAAAGTCAGCGTTTCGCCGACCAGAAGATTCGCTTCCATCCATTCGCGGATAACGAACCCGGCGCTATTTAAATAGATAATATAGTATCGAATCAGCCTTTCTGCCAGTTTTTTTGAGAAAAAATCGAGATTAAATTCCCGGTTTGTCTCCGCCAGAAGGGAGGTGGCGGGCTGGTCGATGGCTTTGAGCGCATCGGACGGCAGGTTCACATTGATGCCGATTCCGGAGACGACGGCGGTTACCCGGCCGTTCTCGATCCGGGCGCTTTCGCTCAGCAGCCCGGCGAGTTTGCGGTCTTCGACATAGATGTCGTTCGGCCATTTCAGGTAGGCGGGAAGCTCCGGCGCCAGTTCCCGCAGGAGCGACAGCGCGGCCACCCCGAGCAGGCACCCCGCATGGAATCCGTCCTCAAGGCGCTTGAGGAGAATGCTGCCGGTGAAATTGATTCCGGGCGGGGAGAGCCAGCTTCGGCCGCGCCTGCCGCGCCCTGCCGTCTGGCGCCGGGCGACGACGAGCGTGCCGTCGGGCAGATCGTCGAAGTGTTCCCTCGCATAGGTGTTGGTGGAGTCGACTTCGTCGAGGATGAGGAGATTCGGCTGAATGGAGTCGGGCATGGAATTTTTTCTCCGGCAGTCAGATGCGGCGCAAAAAAGCGCGCCGGCGTGTTTAAAAAAGAAAGGAGGCAAAGCGCCTCCCTTTTATCATCTCCGTGCAGAACCGGGAACGCGGCGGTCAGACCCGGCCGTCGCCGGCGATCTCCTTGTTCTGGAAAATGGCCACCGCCCACATCGAGCAGATCGACACGTAAAGCACGACGTAGACCAGACTGTCCACCACATAGCTGAACGGGATCGGCCGGTTGACTGCGACCGCGTCCGCCAGCCAGAAATACTGCCAGTTCGGCAGGACGGCATAGCAGAACTGGAAGAGGGCGTTCAGCAGCTCCGAGTCGGTCTGGCGCTGGAACAGGTAGCTCGAGACCAGCCCGAGGAAAAATACGGTCGTGCAGAGTGACAGGTTCGCCACGATGTCGAGCCGTGTGGCAAATACCACCGAGATGGTCGACATGGCGATGACGGCGAAATTCAGCAGCACGAGGGCATAGCCGAGGTCGGTCAGCGAGACGGTCGGCCGCTCCTGGGTCAGGATGCAGACGGCCGTGATGATCGGAATCAGCAGCGTGGCCGCATACGTGCTGATCTCCGGGAAGGAGCTGCCGCGCCAGAAGTTGAAGATCATGCCGACCGCGCAGATCGCGATCAGGACTCCGTAGTAGGAGAAAAAGATCGTCATGTCGAACCGGAACTGGTCGGTCGCGATGAAAACGGAGGTGATGGTCGCAAGGTTGCAGAGCAGCGTGAACAGCGTGACCGCCGCGCCGATGCCGGTGATCTTGCCGAGGATGAACGTCCAGCGGTAGACCGGTTTCGAAAGCAGCAGAAGCACGGTTCCGTTGCGCATTTCGCGCGCCACGGTGTGCGATGCGCAGAGCACGGCGACGATGAGTCCGAAGATGAGCCCTGTCGCCATGGAGCTGTCAACCACGAGCTTCAACTGCTCGGAGAAGACGAAAAGCGCTGCTGACGGATAACTGCCGATCAGAATCAGCCCCGCGAGCAGCATCAGGAAGTAGATCGGCTCGCGGACCGATTCTTTGAAGGTGTTGATACTGATCTTGAAATAGTTGAACATGCGTAATCCCTATTCCGCGGTTGCCGGCTCCTGCGCCTCCGGAGCCTTGGCCTCCGGAGCCTGGGCGGCGGGCGCCGGATCGAATTCGACGAGCTCCTCCTCCACCGCCGCGACTTCATCCTCGGCGGGCGCTTCGGTCTGGGCGACCGGCTTGAGCTGTTCGGCCCTGGTCCGCGGCGTCGGGCGCAGGAATTTGCCCTTGCTCATAAGCTCTTCGCGCAGCTTTTTGTAGTCGCCGGAGAGGTTGCTGAGGCTCAGCAGCAGCGTGGTCTCCTCCGCAATCCGGTTCCAGTCGTCGCCTTCGATGCGGACGATCGGAATGCTGCGGTCGAGCAGCTTGACGAACTTGGGCTGGACGTAACGGTCGTCGCCGAGCACGACGATGCGGCGCGGATTCAGGAACTGGACGAACTGCTGCAGGCTCTTTTCGGGAATTTCATACGCCGGCCCCTTGGCCTGAACATAGATGATTTTCTGGTCTTTGCTCTCCGGCGTCGGCAGCAGCAGGTAGGGCTGGCGGCTTTCGTAGAGGATCAGCTCCGCCATGAGCCGCGGGCTTTTGTAGTTGCCGGCCATGACGAGTGTGACCACGTCGCGCTTCGGGCCGTTGGCGAACCACGGAGCGGCGTACGCTCCGGCCGCGACGACCAGTGCCAGAAGAATGAGGCCGGACTTCAGAACTTTCGATATGCCCATTTGCGAAATCTCCCTTTATCTGTAACAACGATGCCAATTCCAGAGAAATAAACTCCAAGCTGCTTAAAATATAACCGGATTTGGTGGACAAGCAAATAAAAATCGCGCCGAACTTCAAAAAAAAACCGTATTTTACTTGAAGAATCCGAAAAAAACTGCATTTTAAAGATATGGACGGAATCTCCGGCCGGTCTTGCCGGCGGAAATGACGGGGCTTCCGGCCGGAACCGCAGTCGTTTATTGTCGTTTTTTTGGATAAGAGTCAGTTTGATGATAACAAATATATTCCCCGGCGCAGGGAACGGCCAGGCGCGGGCCGCTGTGTTCATGAGCGGAACCGGCACCAATGCCGAGGCGCTGTTCCGCTATCATGCCGGGCATCCGGAGTGCCGTTTTGTTCCGGCGCTGATCGTCACCGACGCGCCGGAGCACAGCCGCGCGCGGGAACTCGCCGCCGCATGGAACATTCCGCTGGTCGAGCATGACATCCGGGCGTTTTACGCCGCCCGCGGCGAGACGGCGATCTCGCTTGTCTCCGAACGGCGCCGCGCCATCCGTTCCGAATGGACCGAGGCGCTGCGGGAACTCGTCCTGCCGTGGAAGATCGATTTCGGCGTGCTGGCCGGTTTCGTTCCGCTCTGCAACATCACGGCCGACCTGCCGTGCCTGAATGTTCACCCCGGAGACCTCACGGTGGAAACGGGCGGCCGCCGGATTCTGGCCGGGCTTCATTTCAAACCGGTGGAGACCGCGATCCTGGCCGGGCATCCGGCGCTGCGCAGCAGTGTGATTCTCGCCCAGCCGTTCGAGGGCAGCGGGGAAGCCGAGATGGATTCCGGGCCGGTTCTCGGCGTCTCCCGCCCGATGCCGGTCGAGCTCTGCGGGGAGTCCCCGGAGGCGCTTGCCGCGATTCAGGCCGGCCGTTCGCGGGCTCCGTACCGGGACCGGCTGCGCGAAGTGGCGGCTCACAACCTGGAGCGGCTGAAGCTGTGCGGCGACCATGTCGTTTTTCCGCGCGTGGCTGACGATTTCGCGGCGGGCCGCTTCGGGCTCGACGGCGGGCGGCTCTGCTTCCGGGAGGCCGGGCAGTGGCGTCCGGTCCGCACCGTGGAATACGGCGAGGACGGCAGGAGGCTGCTGTCATGACGAAAGAACGGCACATCTTCCGCAGCGGACGGCGCCGGCTTCGGCTGCTGATCCTTCCGGCGGTGCTGCTGGCGGCTGCCGGCGGCGGCGTCTGGTTCTGGTTCGAACACTCCCCGGCCCGCGCCGTGGAGCGCATGTTGCTTTCAATCAAGGGGCTTGAGGCGGAACAGGTGGAAGAGCAGTCGCCGGACCGGATTCTGATCCGGCGCATCTCGTATCGCGCGGACGACGGAGTCGCCGCCGGCTGCGAAGGGCTCGAGATCGGCCTCGATGCGAACGGCGTGCCGCGTTCGGTATCCGCCGCGGGCGTCGAGATCGGACGGATCACGCAGCTTCTGCCGCTGGTGGCCGGGGCGGCGCGCCGGGGAACGCTGCCCGCCGAGTTTTCGGTTACCGGCTCTTTCCGGCGGAAGGCCAGGAAAGGGGATTTTGCGTTTGAATTCAAGTGGATGCGCCGCCCGGACGGTGATTTCGACATCGAGTTTTCGATGCCGGACCCGGGGCTGGCCGCGAGCGGCAGCTACCGTCCGCAGACAGGCGCCGCCGAACTGAGATTGCGGGGGCGGGCGACGACGGAACTGCTCGAACTGGTCGAGAGCCGCATTCCCGCAGAGGTCGCGCTTTCGGGGGCGTTCGATGTCGACGGAGTTCTCAAGCTGGATTTCGGCAGGCCCGACCCGGTCCGCTCCTTTGAGGGCGAACTTGCCTTTTCGGAAGGGACTGCCGTGTCCGGGGGCGTCTGGGAGATTTCCCCGGGCAGGCGGGCGGTGTTCCGCTGGTACGGCGCGGAGCGGCCGTGGGAGGTCGCACTGCCGGAGACCTCGCTGCGGCGCCCGCTGGAGCTGCCGCTCGGTGCGCTGACCGTGACCGGGGGCGCCGATTCCGTCATCCGGTTTTCGGTCGTGAACGCTCCGCCGGTCGGGGAGATGACCGGCGTCATGCGGATCGACGGCCATTACGACCGGGGGGACGGCAGCTGGATGTTCCGCCAGTCCGAAAGTTCGGACCGGGCGGTCCGCTGGAGCGGTGAGCTGCCGTGCGGAGAATTCAACTGCATCTGGCGTTCGCCGCGGATTTCCGGCGGCGGCTCCCGTTCGCACGGCAGCATCGATTTTTCGTTCGGCTTCGAGTCGGTGAAGTTCCGGGCGCCGGGGAGCCAGCAGGAGCTGGCCGCGCTGCCGGGGACGCTGACCGGCAGCTGGAATTTCGATTACGACAATCCGGAGGCTTCGAGTTTCGAGCTCTCCGGCCTGCTGAAGAGTTCGAAGCTCGAATGGCCGAATCCGGAGAGCGCCTGGAGCGCATCATCGGCGCTGGTCTCCTTCCGCTTTTCCCGGCAGACGGGGGAGCGGGAGGCAATGCTGGTTCTGGAGCCGGAGCTCGGCGGGGTCAACCTTTACGGCGGCGGCGTGCCGAAGCTGAAGCTCGAGGGATTTTCGGGCCGGTTCAACTCCACGTTCGATCCGGCCGCTGCGGAGCGCATGCCGCTGCGGGTCGAAGGCGCCGTTGAAGTGCGGCGTGTGAATCCGGTCCGTTCCATGTTCGGCGCCGGGGAGTTCCGGGATCTGCGCTTCTCCGGCTATGCGGAGCTGTCGCCGGCCTGGCTGGTCCAGGGATTCCGGGCGGCGGGCGGCGCGGAAAACGCGCTTTTCCGTTATTCCGAATGCGAGATTTCCGCCGCGATGCCGGTTTTCGAGCTGAGGTTCGACCGCAACGCGATCACGCCCGGCGACAATTTTCTGGGCCGCATGGATACGGGGCGGCTGACGCTTTCCGCACTGGGCGGAACCTTTTCGGTGCCGAAGGCGCATGCGGCCTGGAGCAGTGAGCTGCGGGAAGCGGAGCTTCTGCCCGAGCGGTGGACGGCGCTGCTCGAATTGCCGGCCGGAACGGTCGGCAGCCACGACCTCGAAGGCAGTTTTCAGGCGCTGTCGAGCCGGGTTTCGTTCGATCACTCGCAGGTCGGCGCTCTGGAGGCGAAACTGACCGGTTTCGAGGCGCGTCTGGGGGAACAGCCCGCTGTCCGGCAGCTCAGGGCCGGAGAACAGGTGCTGGTGTTCAACCGGGACAAGGAGGGCGGCAGCGGCCGCTTCTCCTTCTCGGACGGAAGCTTTTCCGAGAGCGGTTTCGAGGCGGAGCAGGTTTCCGCGGCGATTCCGCTGGTGTGGCGGGACGGCGCGGTGACCGGGAACGGTTCGTTCCGGGCCGGGTCGGTCACGGTTCCCGGCGGCCTGCTGAAGAGCGCCTCCGGCGATGTGCGGTTTGAAGGGGGAACCTTCCGCCTGGCCGGGCAGGCGGCTTCGCCGTTCTGGCCGGAGGGCGCTCTGCTCTGGACCGGTGAGTTTTCGTGGGGGAAGCAGTGGCGCGCCGCCGGCGACTTTTCTCTGAAGCCGACCACGCTTTCGGCGCCGTTGCCGCTCGGCGGAATCCTGCCCGCGGCCGCGGGGTTGTCGCTCAAGGGCGGCCTGGCCGGAAAAGGGACGTTCGAATTTCTGCCTGCCCGCACGGAGTGGAGCTGCGAATTCACTCCGGCGGACGCTTCGCTCTCCGGCAACGGTCTGGCGCTTGCACGGCTCTCCGGGACGCTGCGGCTGCCGGGCGGCGGTGCCCGGAGCCGGAATTCCGGCGGGGAATTCCGGTTCGGCGAGGCGAAACTCGACGATGTTGCGATCCGGAACGGTTCGCTTTCGTTCCGGCTGCTCCGGCCCGAGGAGTGCGATATTTTAAGCGCCGGCGGCACGGTGTGGGGCGGCCGGGCGCGGCTCGCCGCCCCCTTCACGCTCCGCGCCGGTACGGAGGCTGCGGACGCCGGGATCGTGGTCCGCGGCCTGGAGTGGGCCGGTCTGCTGCGGAGCCTCGGCCTCCCCGGAGACCTGATCGACGGCCGCGCGGACGGCACCTTGTTCTGGCGGATTCATGCCGACGGGCGGCCCCCGGCGCTGGCGTCGGCGGAATTGACTGCGGCTGCCGGAGGCAAACTGAAGCTTGAAGCGCTGGAACCGTTCGTGCAGGCCGGTTCTTCCGGGTCGGCGGCGCGCCAGCGCATTCTGCTGAATCTGCTGCGCGATTTCAACAGCCGCAGTTTGCGGCTCCGCCTGGAGGAGGCGTCCGGCGGCGGCTGGCTGCTGAGTCTGTCGGCGGCCGGCAGGCCCGGGCAGCTTCAGATCCGTGATGAGAACTACCGGCGGCTGATCCGTTCCGTGGATCCGGCCGCGTTCGGGCTGGACGGGGAAATCGAGTTCACCGTCAATTACCGGATCCCCGGCAAGAAAGAGGCAAAGGAGAAGAAGTGAATCTGAATTTGGAAGCATATATCCAGCGCAAAATGAGCCGGTTCCTGGACGGGCCGGAGACATTTCAGTTCAATGCGCTTCGGAATGGAACGCAGCGGAAATACCGTTCCAGCTCGCTGGCGCTCTTCGCGTGGTTTATCGGGATCACGCGCCTCTTCCTTTCTCCGGTCGGCTTCTATCTGCTGCCCGTGGTCGCGATGCTGGTCGCCTATGCTTCCGTGGCGATGGATGCTCCCATGCGGTTCATGGTCCTGATCTTCCTCGCGGTGTTTCTGGTCGAGCTGTCCCTCGGCTTCTGGTATCGGCCGCGCGTCGATCTCGTCCGGCTGATGCCGGACCGGGTGCGCGCGAAATCGACCTTCAAGGTCCATTTCATCCTGCGCAACCGGCGCAAATTCCCGGCCTGGGACCTCTGTGCGGACCCGTTCAATTATTCGTCCGGGCTCACGATCGAAAAGCATGCCGCGGTCGGCGTGCTGCCTCCCAGGGCGGAAGTCAAGCTCGAAAGCGTGGTTTATGCGAAGCGGCGCGGGCGCTACCTGATTTACACGACCCGGGTCGAGTCCCGTTTCCCGTTCAACCTGGTCAAGTGGAGCTGCCGCTGGCGCAGCGACGCCCGGCTGCTGGCGGTCTATCCGGCTTTCACCTCGCTGTCGAAATTCACCCTTCCTCTCGGGGCCCGGAATCAGGCGGAGGGGATGGCGCGTTATTCGAAAATCGGCGAGTCGATGGAGCTTATGGGGGTGCGCGACTATCGCGACGGCGACGACATCCGGCGAATCGACTGGCCCGGAACCGCCCGGCTCGGCTCCTTCGTGGTCAAGGAGTTCGAAGAGGATGAGCTCAAGCGGATCGCGCTGGTGACCGATACGTATGTGCCGCCTGTGAAGTTCTGGAAGCTCCACCGCACGCCGCGGGAATCCGAGCACCTCGAAGCGGCCCTGGAGCTGACGGCGGCGCTGGCCGAATACCTTTCGCGCGGCGAAGCCGCCGTCGAACTGTTTGCCGTGGGTCCCGAGGTGCATCGGCTCGAAACCGGCCGGGGCACCACGAGTTTCGATGCCGTGTGCGATATCTTAAGCGGCATCGATGCGTCCCCGGTTCCGGCGCTGGCGCAGCTCGAAGCCGACGTGTTCCGCGATCTCTCCGAGGTCGGCGGCGCCGTGGTGGTCCTGATCGGGGACGACGACGACCGCCGGAAGTTTGTGGAGAAACTGCGCGAGAGCGGCGTTTCCCTCCGGGTGTTTCTGATTACCGACGAGCCGGCCGCGGACCTGCCGCCCGACTGGTTCGCGCTTTCCCCGAAAGCGGTGCGGACCGGCATGGTGAGGGAGCTGTAAGATGGATCAATCCAGAAAAATCGTATTGTGGTCGGCGGCGATTCTGCTGCCGGCGGCGTTCTACTTCAGCGCGATTGCGGATCTGCCGCACATCACGGTCATCACGATCATCCTGCTCGTGGTCGCGTCGCTGAAATCCACCGGATGGCGGGTCAGCGACCGGTCGGTCATCTACCTGACCGTCCTCGCGATGGCGATCACGCTGTTCGGCAACTATCTCGCCCCGCTGAAGCAGGACCGGTTCGGCTTCATGGCGATCTTTTCGCGCCCGAATCTGTCGGTGCCGTTCGTGCTTTACCTGGGGGCGCTGGCGGCCGGATTCCGGCGTCGCGGGCACGCGATCGGCATGGCCGCCGCCGCCTCGATCCTCGCCTTCGGGCTCGGCGGCGACATCCGGCTCGACGGACTCGCCTCCGAACGGATGGGCGAGGTGTCGAAGCTCGTCGCGGCCTTTCCCTACTTTTTCGGCGGGACAATGACGATTGCGATTCTGGCGATCCTGTTCGGCAGCCGGTCGGGGCAGAAGAGGGCGAACTGGAAGCGTCCGGTGCTGCTGGTGTTTTCACTGACGGCGATCGTCGGACTCATCTGGCTGGAGTACTGGGGGTACCGCCAGAACGAAAACCTGTTCCGAAGTCTCGAAAACGCGCTTCTGCGGATCGGCATCCGGCAGCTTTACACCACCGGCCGGAACGCCGCGCAGTTCGGATCGACGCCGAACCTCATGACCGGCATGTCGCCGGAGTTTCTGGCCATGTCCGACCGGGTGGCGCTGCGGGCGGTCGGCGACGAGCCGCCCGGCTATCTGCGGAGCCGTTCGTTCCACCGTTACGAGCGCGGCATCTGGCACAGTTCGGAGGAGGCGCTCGGGACGCCGCTGCCCACGACGATTTCGGAGGGGTCGCTTTCGGCCGACCAGCTCTATTCGGTGATCCGCATGGAGAAAACGCCGAACGCCTGGGATATTTTTCCGGACGAGTCGCTGCAGGGCAACGTGCTGATGATTCCGGGCGATACGGTTTCGATGGCGCTGATCGCCTCCCGCGTCCTTCGTTTCCGCGACGGCCGCATCGAGGTAGAGGCGTTCGTGCGCGAGGGCGGCTATTCGGTTTTCACCGAAACCAGGGACGAGGAAAGCGCCATGCAGCTGCCGGACAAGCCCGGCAAGGAGTTTCTCGAAGTTCCGCGCGAGGTCAAGCCCGTCACCGACGGCATCGTCGAGGAGCTGAAACTTGCGAATTATCCGACCGACGCCGAACGGTTCATGAAGCTTCAGGAGTATTTCGACCGGGAGTTCAAATATTCGCTGGATTGGCAGGGGCCGAAGTCCGAACCGATCAAGGAGGGCGACTACCGGCCCCGGCGGCGGCCGGTTCCGGAGGATATGGAGCGCCGGTTCGAGCAGCGCCCGGGCTTCCGCATGGGCATGCGCACCGTGGGGCGGCTGGCCGGCGGAGCCGTGAATCCGCGCCGCCGGCAGGGCCGGTTCCGGCCGCGCTGGCGGCCGAGCGACCCGGTCAAGTATTTCCTGACCGAGCACCGGCGGGCGCATTGCGAATTGTTCGCTTCGGCGACCGCGCTGATCCTGCGCAGCGCCGGAGTGCCGACGCGGTATGTGACCGGCGTGATCTGCAATGAGCGGCACCCCTCCGGCAAATACTATATCGCCCGCTACGGCAATGCGCATGCGTGGGTCGAGGCGTTCGACCGCCAGAACAAACGCTGGGTCGTCGTCGATACGACGCCGCCGAGCATTACGACGCCGGCGGCGCGCCCGGATTCGTGGCAGGAACAGCTCAGCAGCCGCGGCGATTATCTGCGGCTGGCCTGGTTCGAGGTTCTGAGCAGCCTGCGCCGCGGCCATTTCGCCGAGGGGACCATGGCCGCGCTCGCCCTCGTCTGGGAGTGGCTCCTCTATCTGGTCACGCATCCGGCCTGGGGTACGCTGGGCGGATTTGTTTTCGGTTTCCTGATCTGGATTCTGCTTTACCGCCGCAAACGGCGTCTCTCCGACCACCTGACGCCGGAGCGGCGGAAGATCCAGAAGGAATATTTCAAGCTGCTGAAGAAGCTCCGGAGGCAGAAAGTGATTCCGAAGGAGGAGGTTCCGACCGCCGCCGAGCTGCTGGCCATCGTCGACCGCCACCCGACCATGCCGCCGCCGCGGCGGATCGAGCTGACCAATTACCTGAACGGGTACCTGGTCCGGAGATATTCGACCCGCGACTGATCGCCGGGCCGCCATTCGAATGGGATTGCCATCACCGTGCATGCCGTGCGGTGATGTTTTTTTGCACCATTGCGCAACTAGTTGCTGATTTTTTTCAAACAGCTCTTGACAATGCGTGTTCTTGTTGCTATAATTAATAGCAACCAGTTGCTTGATGCATAAACGAACGGGAGCCATATGAATAGAGTGGAACAGGCCGGAAAAGGGAATGCCCCCCGCTCCGCTGCCGGTGTCATGGAACAGATCGCCGGACGGGTAGGTTGTTCTAAATCGACCGTCAGCCGGGTTCTGAGCGGAAAGGGGAAGAATTTTTCCGTCCGCCCGGAGCTCCGGGAAGCGATTCTGAGGACTGCGGACGAGCTGGAGTACCGTCCGAATCCGTTTCTGCAGATGATGCGGAGTCGGGAATCGAAAATCATTGCCGTCTTCGACCCGGTCAGGGATGCGTCGGAGACGATCCGGGAAGCGAAAGAGAGCTTTATCCGCCGGATCAGGAGCAGCGGTTACGTCGCAACCGGCAGCTATCTTCTGGAGCGTTACCGGGTGGAGGAATACACCGTGCCGTTTCCAATTGCGGGTGCGCTGCTCTTCAACATCAGCGATCCTGCGTTCCTGGCCTTTTTTGAACGGAAGGAGATTCCTTATGCCGTCGTGAACGGACTTCATCTCGACCGGGGAGTCGGCGTGCAGGTGGACGAGCGGCATTCGGCCGCCCTGATCATCGGAGCTCTGGCCGAACGCGGGCATGAGCATGTCGCCTATTACGCGGTTCATTCCGACTTCGGGGATCCCCGGCAACATTATTCGGGGGCCCTCCGCGAACGCGAGTTGCGCGAAGAGTTGCAGCGGCACGGAATCTGGCTGCCGGAAGAGGTCACCGGAATGGAGGAGGCTTCCGCCGAGCTCTTTCTGCGCCGCAGCGTGCTTGAAAACGGCGCGACGGCCGTTGTCTGCTATGATCATGTCCGGGCGGAGGAGATCGCCTATGCCGCCTGGAAGCTCGGATTGCGGATTCCCGGCGACATCAGCGTCGTCAGTTTCAGTGACAACCCGACGCTTCGCCGCATGACTCCACCGGTGAGCGCCTGTTCCTTCTCCGGTGGAGAGATGGGGGAAGTTGCCGCTCGGACCCTGCTGGAATGCCTGAATGGGGAATCCGGCGTATGTAGCCGGATTTACAAAGTCCGGGCGACGCTTGTCGAACGCGGCAGCATCGCCGCCGCCAAGGAAAAGAGGTCTCTGCTGGAGAACTGAAAAGCCGCTCTGAAGAGACCCGAACTTTCTCCCGAAATCAATCAGATGGCTGCTCTGCCCGGGATAGCTGCCATACTGTTGTATTGTACGCCGTGTGCAAGTTTTATTGGTAAAAAACGAAAAAGAGCATGCTTGGGCTAT
>ERZ1034952.678-NODE-678-length-30592-cov-25.137374_pt1 | contig 30592 bp, 14 predicted proteins | sample MGYA00520625_ERZ1034952 | MGnify/ENA primary metagenome ERZ1034952 (study PRJEB33766, sample SAMN09781773) | gut metagenome | biome: gut microbiome | host: Homo sapiens | place: Madagascar | study: EMG produced TPA metagenomics assembly of the PRJNA485056 data... | reverse complement strand
CAAATGTGCTCTCAGTCTGATCAGCTGCATCATCTGTCCATGTGTCAAAATCATAATATTTATCAGGTGTTGCCTTATACGTGAGCATTGTCTCTTCGTCTAACTGCTCGCCACTCTTTACCTCAGTTCCATCAGCTCTTGTAACCTTCACACTTCCGTGCTCTGTCTCAGTGATAGTCACTGTGTAAAGCTTAACCGCATCAACCTTGAACTGTACATTCTTTGTGACATTTTCTGCAGTTACGAGGTATGCTCCTGTCTCTGTGCCATCCTCCGCAAGTACAGGCTGTACCTTCATGATATTCTCCGAAGAAGCAGGATCTTCTCCGCCATCCGGCTGATCGTTTCCTTCATTCGAGCCTTCTCCGCCATCCGGCTGATCGTTTCCTTGACCTGAACCTTCTTCATTATCATCTGACTCGCCAAGGATTATGTCTCTTATTCTCCAGCCCTCAGCAGGTGTGATAACAACGCTTGCATCACCGTTCTTTCTGACAACATTGTCTAATATATTACCGTTAGTATCCTTAAATACCACATTGTCAGGAATCTTTGTGAGCTCTGATACTGTGTATGCAACCTCAGTAGTTTCTTCTGAAGCCTCCTCGATCTTGACATTGTCCCTGCCGTAATTTCCTTCAGCAGGTATTACATATCCTTCTCTGTCAACCAGTTCTGCGCTTACCTCAATGTTGTTGGTAACATTCTCAAGAAGAATGTCATTCACAAATCCGAAGTCCTCTCCAGACTCTTCCTTAACAACATTGCCGCCTCTGATGTACTTGACTGTCCATGACTGGATCATGTAATCATCAGAAGGTGTTATGGCAAATCTCACATCCTTGCCCGAACCAATTCTCACCGAATTATTCTCAGCATTTATTGGCTTAAGTCCGCTTATATCTCCATCCTCGCCGACATAACCTGTACTAATGTTTATATTGTCATATTTCTTAACTTCATCCTCATTCTTGAATATTACATTTACAAGAAGTGATGGTGCGATATATGCATATACGGTCGTATCTGCTGTTATGTCAGTGATCTCATACTTGAGTTCCTCTGATGCAACTTCATTTCCATCAACTATCCAGTGCTCAACTGTGTTGTACTCATCCTTAGGAGTAACTGTGATCGTCAGATCCTTATGTCTCTTAAGCTTAACCTCTCCTGATACGATCTCAAGTTCCTCTCCGTCTGAAGCTGCTGTGATCTTCGCTGAGCCTGTTCCTGTTGTACCTACCTTAACTGTATACTCTGGAATCTCCACAAACTTAACATATACTGCCACATCTGAGTAGATAGTCTTCACCTCATAGGTGGTCTGCTCCAGTCCAGTGCCTTCTATAGCCTGTGTACACTCAGGATCAAGATACCAGCCCTCGATCATCTGGCCCTCTGCAGGAGCTGCTGTAAATACTACATCTCCGCCGGATACCTGACTGTCGCCACTTGTGATCTCAGCCTTCTTGTCTAGTCCATATACCGCTGTCACAGTTCCCAGAGCAGCATCATTTGCCTCAAAGGTTATAACTGATTTGAGTTCCTGCTTAGCAAAGTGAGCAACAACATCTATGTCAGATGCCACCTTGTCAACCACAAATACGTTGCTGCCAAGCTCCTCTGCTGTGTAATCCTTTGTTCCCTCTGCCGTCTTTACTGTAAATCCAGTACACTCCATGTACTGGTCAGCGTCAGCTGTGAACTTAAGCTCTCTGTCTCCTCTGATCTGTGCAGAATTGCCTTCAAGCACTTCATCTGCTGTCACGTTCTCTGCCTTTATCTGTCCACCCTCATCTGATGACCATGTTATATTATAGAACGGTCTGTCGAATACAGCTCTAACATCAGCTCTTGTATCCTTTGGAACCTTGTACGTGAATACATCATCCGTCACTTTCTGGCTTATTCCATTTACCAGCCAGTCTGCAACCTCATAACCCTCAGCAGAAACAGCTGTAAACTCTACATCTGCTGTAGTTCCAAGCATATCTCCTGATACAAGTTTCACACCTGATCTTCTGATAACTGCACTTACCTCACCTGTGCCCTCTGTCTCCGGACCAAATGTGAGAACGTCACCGATAAGCTCAAGTCTTGCCATAACTGTGATATCTGTAGAATCTCCAGTCACTGTGATCAAGAGTGTATCATTTGTCTTCTTATCTGAAGTCAGTTTGATATTCTCTGTCTCGCTAGTCAGTTTCTGGCCATCCACGATCCATTCCTTTACGTTGTATCCCACATCAGGCGTAACCTTGAATGCGATGACAGAATCTCTGTATATATCTGTGACTTCTGCTTTCTTATTCTCTGTCTCATCACCGACTGCCTCTCCGGTCTGTACATAGGCGGAAAGATCCTTTCTTGAAACCTCTGCCTTTATAGATCCATGAGACTTACCCTTAGACGGATCAGCCGGATCTTTCTCTATCAGATCAAGTGAGTAATCAGCCTTTACTGAAGGTGTTATCTCTTTATAAGTAAATGCGACATCTACATTCTCTGTAAATCCTTCCTCTGGGGACTTCCATGTAAATGTATACTTCTCGGTTCCAGCTGCCCCCGCTGTCTCTGAGAGTACATCCTCTCCGTGTGCAGCGTCGTCTGACAATCTGTAAACCTCTGCATCTCCATACGTCACGACTATGTCTGCTATCTCATAGCCCTTCTTTGTCTCTGATGCAAATGCCAAAGCACTCTTATCCGCATATGCTATGCATGCTCCGTTTGCAATATCTGCATCGCCGGACTTCGCTGTCACCTCTGTGTCATTGTCCGCAGAGAATGTGATAACCGGTTTCTTGTAGAAGTATACAAGCACTGAAGTATTATGGCTCAGTGATTCGATCGTATATGTCTGAATACCATCATCACCTGCATCGGCGCTGACCTTCTCACCATCCACTGTCCAGTAAGCGACTTCGTAACCATCATTTGGCTGTGCTGTGAGCAGGATCTTTGAACCCTGGAACTGTCTATCGCCAGATCTGAGCCCTCCTGCGGTTCCGGCAAGTTCTGCCCCAACCTTTCCAGCCTTTGTATCCTCAGCTTCAAAGTTTACACTATACTTATTTGGAGCTGTGTATGTTACTGTGTAATCTGCACTCTTTGTGACATTGAACACAGTCATTGACTTCAGGTCAGTTGAAACTGTTCCCATGGTATCCTCGTCGGCTGCTGTCCAGCCATTGATAAGAAGACCCGATGGAACCGTCACTGATATGGTGATATTGTCACCTCTCTGTACATTGTACTTTCCATTCTCATTCTTCTCTATCTCAACTACCTGTTCATCCCTCTTGGCTGTCACTGTAAGTTCAGCACCTGATGCAGCAGTTCTTGTTCCATCCGCACCGAGAGTTTCAAGAGCAACTGAGATATCAAAGTTATCTGCCTCTGTGAAATATGCTGTAAATGTATTATCTTCTGAAACCTTGCTCACATCGTAGATCACATCTGTGTAGTACGATACTCCATCATCCGAGAGGATCGTTGTCTCTACTCCGTCTGCACCTGTCACTGTCCAATGGTCAACTGCATATCCCGGCTTAGGTTCAGCTGTAAGTCTTATCGTCTGTTCTATGTGTACATTACTTCCGGATGCAAATGAATTACCCTTTACACCATCCGTGATGTATGCCGCCGACACGATACCCTTTGTCGTATCTTCTGAAGCATAGTTCAGCTTATAATATATTGGTTCATAATCTACAACAACATTCATGTTCTTAGAAAGTTTCTGAACCTGGATCTGAACCTCGCTATATACAACACCGTCAACCGTTCCGGTCTGTGTAGCTGCATACTTCTTGCCATTTACAGTCCAGGACTTAACCTTGTAACCTGTGGCTGGCGTAGCAATAAATGTAACTATCGAATTCTCCGGAAGCTTTGTTCCATTGTCAACGATGAGTCCCTCTGAAAGCTCAGAATCTGCCTGATTATACTTAATTGCTATGTCACCATGTGTATTTGCTGTTGCCGCCTTCACTACATATACATTGCCCTTCAGATCATAAACAGCATTCTTAGTCAAAATGTCATAATTCTCGCTGAGCTTTTGTATATTTGATGAATTGTTACCCTCTGAGTCCTCTATGAGAATACTGTTGATCTCATATTTATCGGCCTTTGTAACTGTAGTTCCCTGAGACTGAAGTTCGTAATCAACGCCTTCCTTTGGCATATATGCCTTATCCCATGTCTTGAGTCCTCTGACGACAGCAGGCATACAGCTTCTGTCTGTATCATTGATACCCTTATCTGTATCCACAGCCTCTATAGACATCTCAGCCCTTGTTACCTTTATATCCTTTACATCCTTTGCAACATTGCCATCGTCATCTGTATAGGCAGCCTCAACTCTGTAGATACCTACCTTCTTCGGAGTAAACTCATTGCCGTTCAGATCGTATTCTGAAGCAGGTGCCTCACCTGTCACTACACCCTTATCAGTGTTATAGATAGTATACTTTGCCTTATTCGACATTGATACATCCTTGGTTTCACCGTTGGCACTGTCTATCTCATTGAGTGCAAAGCGGGTGACATCACCATATTTCACGGACTTTTCAACTGCAAGTGAAACATTCTTTCTGCAGTCATATGATGTATATATGGTCATAGTATCAGACTGACTGCCGTTATATTTGTCATTTCCGTCAAATTTCGCATATACAGTATATGTTCCTTCCCCTGCTGGCTTCCATCTCGCTGTATAGCAGCCCTTTGTGGAATCATAAACTGCATCTAACTGCTGCTCAACCGGTCCGTTGATACTGAATACAACTTTCTCGCCTGCAAGCGCTGCATCCCCGGCGATAAGCCCTGCTGTGAGGATTATCGTATCTCCGTCACACAGAGTATCCTCACCCCTTACAGTCACCATTTCTGACACTGTTCTGTCAAGGCCCTTAAGTGATGAGTAATCAACCAGTGTATCATTATCCAACTGAAGTTTCATGGTGGATGTGATCCTGCAGTCATGCACATCTGTCTTTCCTGTCTCTCTGTAACAGTATATAGTCTCATCCGGATCATCTGTTCTTGTCAGCATGTAAAACTCGTATTTTGCATCTGCATCAACCCATTTTTCCGTTATGACTGTAGGTATCTCAACCTCTGTCTCAGTCTCAGTCACGACACCATCTACTGTCTTTTTCTCTGACACGGTCTCTTTGTATGTCACAGTGTCTTCAGCATAATCTTCTGCCTTCTGTTTTGTAACATCTACGGTCTTATCCTCAACACTTGCCGAGCCATCAGTGTTGCTTGTAACTATAGATATCTCCGCCTTGTAGTCCGTTTCAGTTGAACCATAAGGTGCATCCTTATCCATGTCTGAGATTCCAAATACCTTATCGCACTCTTCCATACGTTTATCAGCATCAAGTTTTACTGAATATTTGCAAGGATAGTAATTGCCATTCGAATCCGTCCAAACATAATGGCTTCCATCTGTCATCAGACTGTATCTGATCTCACCATCAGTGAACTGTACCGCCTCAGCAGAATACTGTCTTTCCTGGCTGTAATTCGCTATACTTCCATTGCCTCTGACCACTGCCTCATTAGCAAGTGCTTCGTATGTCTCATCAGAGCCATTCTGGACAATAACCTTATCCATAGAGAGCTCCGCTCTGCTGTCTGCTCTATCCACCAGAAGTTCACCGGCAGGAGTGTACAGCGTAATATCATTGTAGTAGAGACGACATCTGTATTTGTTTCCACTCATCTCATTTCCTACATTTGTAAGACGAAGTACCGGGCTGCTTGCTCTCTTCATGGTCTCCCAGCCGTTGCCATCGTCCACCTGCCAGATGTATCCAACTGACTGATTCTTGCCATTCTCATCAGTATATACTGCACTGGCTCTGAATTCTGCAGTACCGCCTGCATATGTGCTTGTATCCTTCGGGCTCTGCGTTATCTTGAAGTTCGCAGAGTTCTGAAGTGTCGTAGCACTCACCTGCTTGCTGTAGATACTTGCCTCTCCCTTTGAATCTATGGTTCTTGTTGCAAATGTATATGTTCTGTTGGAGTAAAGTCCTCCCACAACATAATCTGTCACAGTGTAAGGGACCACCGCCTTACGGTTATAATTGCCGCTTCCATCCACCAGATATATCTCGTAGTATGCCGCATCAGACGAAGGATCCCATGTGAGTTCCACACTGTCCTTTGTGACATCAACTATCGAAAGATTCTGTGGGGCATATGGCGGTCTTACCACATTCTTTACATCGTATCCAACTATCCACACTGGTTTGTTGCTGCCATTCAAGTCATGTCTGTTGACTCTTAACTGCCAATCAAATGAATAGTTGCTGCAATCCTCTGGCAGATTGTCAACCGTACCACTGTATGTAGTACCCTTGCTGTTGCTCCAGGAATGTCCATAACCCGCATGGGTACTCGATGTCACTCCTGCCGTTGCCTTGTTGCCGAGGAAACCGGCACCGCCGCCAACCTTGAGATTGATCTCTACAAATACCTCTATGCTATGTGAATTCGTTGTAGTTGTCGAGATGGTCTGTGTCTGATCAGCACCCGAGCTTGCCACAACTGATGAATAACTTGAGTCTCCTCCGCCGTTATTCACATATTCCTGCTTGCCTCCCAGGCTATTCCTGTATGATGCCGGATCTCCCGGGGTGTTCTTAAGTACCGTTCCCCTGATCGGATTTAATCCTTTAGTTTTGTTCGCTATAATGTCATACGTATCAACGTCTATCACAGATGTTGATGGTCCGAGGGATACCGGCATGATAATCGTATCCCACGAATTGGTCTGTGGAACATACATATCATACATATAATACATATACTTTTGACAGTACACCACAACATGATCCGAGCCGCCGCCGGCAGCATTGTAGCTTATCTCATACTCGGTTTCTTTTTCCTTTGAATATTCATAGCTGGCGCCAGCAGACACCTCGCTCTCAAAATCTGCACTTCCAAACAGCTGAACCTCAGTCTCTACATACACACCGACAGACTGTGATATATTGCCTGAGTTTGACTCAGAGCTTCCTGTTGATGTTGAATATGAAGTTCCACCATTGTTTATATACTCATAACTCTCCTGTACATCTGAGAAATATGGACTCGCCTGAAGTACTGCATACACCTCCGGATCGGAGTACATTACACTCTTACTGTTGAATCTGAGTTTTACCGCATCGTTGTCGATATCAGGCAGGCAGAGTGAAACAAATGTTCCATAATTATCATTTCTGGAATTTGACTCTGCTATTACACCTTCCTGGGAGCTGTACGCCTCTCCATCAAAAAGAGCAAAAGCGGAGATATCCATCCAGTAATAATCATCGCCTGAATTGGTCTTTGCATCTCTGTGGGTTCCAACCACAGCAACAAAGCTTTCCCTGTATCCGTTTCTTGCCGGATTTGCATCCACGCATCCAACTCTGACATCTCCTATCCAGATCTGTTCCTTTTTGGTTCCCTTACTCTTTGACCTGACCTGATCTTTGCACACACTCAGGCTTCCTATCTCTGAGTCAAGACCAGAACCCACGACAAAGCTGTATACCTCGCCGCCAAAGAGAACGCTGTCATTCTTGTTTCCTCCAGTCATGCCATCAAGGTCTGCACACGCAAGAGCAAGCGGAGCATGTATAGGTCTCTGATGTCCATCTCTGGCATTACTGTATGAATCCGCTATCATCAGGCTCTTCCTGCCAAGGTCCTTTGTCTGATAGTCCGAAATTCTGTATTTATTTGTCTCCGGATCTTTATATATGTATCTGTATGCCGCAGTTCTATATGTATCCGTGTTCGCATTGGAGTTGGCACAGTTGCTCTGGTATCCTCCCGCTATGAGAACTGTTGCTGTCACACTGCTGTTCTGTAATGTAAACTGTCCAAACGCACAGTTTGCTGAAACCATAGCTTTTCCGTCACCGCTTGACAATGATATGCTGTCAAGCCCATCTATAGGCTCCAAAGCCCTTTCCTGCCTGTCATAGCTGTAAACTGACAAACGTGCAGCAGACGAAACATTGCTGTGCTCAGTCGGGGCAGATACAGCAACAGCAACATCAGATGTTCCATCCCTCTCAAAATCACCGCCTGCTATAGTCACAACCGGTGTGCGCCTTAAAACGTGTTTCCAGTCACTGCTATTTTGGAAATACGATGCCGGACCACAATTAAGCCTAAGTACCTGTGTTTTTGAAAAATATCCACTTCCAGATCCCATATACACATCAACAAGTGCATATCTGTTTCCGGCACTGTCATCTTCGTATGCCCCACAGTATACAAGGAGATCATCCAAGCCATCGCCGTCCACATCCGCTTTCTCAATCTCAAAAAGCGCATCCATGTCCTGAGCATACACTCTGGTAAAATACGAAAGTCTGTCTCCGCCATATACATTGTTGGCTGTGAGTGTAGGGCTTAACCTTCTCAGCACACTTCTTTGCCCATTTGATGACACTTTCATGATGGCAACCTCTATCTTGCCATGAAGTGTCTTGCCGCCAAACGTGCATGTGTCATTATATCCATATGCGCGGAGTTCAGCTATATAATTTTCCTTATTGTCACCACCGTCAAATGAAACACTGGTTGCGTAGATTCCGGAAAATCCTGCACTGCTATTGCTCAGCGAGTTCCCTCTGTTGCTGCTGAGCTTGCTTCCTATGGTTCCGCCTTTCTTACCCTTTATTTCAGGGCTTATTCCGTAATAATCATAGGCTCCGTCCAGGTTTCCCCAGTCGTCATTGATGTCGGATTTTCTGTCAAAGACCTCACTCCTATCCTGCCACCTGTCAAATCCGTCACGGACTGCATACTTGTTGCCTTTCCTGCCGTTGGCCTCAACATATATCTCATTTCCCGTGACCAGGCTTGTAACTCCTGTCTCACTATAAGGAACCGCCGCCTCTGACTCATCAACCGTGAGATTCAGATTCAGATCCTTATATGTCGTGCTGTCGATCTCTCTCTGTTTTACCTGACTGCCAGTGTTCCCGGAATCGTCATCAGCCGCATAAGCTTTAACACCGGGGGCAAATCCGGACAGAAGAGACAGCGTCATACTCGCCGCAAGGGCGAAACTTAGTACCCTCTTTCTCATCAAACGTCCCCTTTCTTTAATCATTGTCGGGAAAATACCAGATGACTTCAAAGCCCCTAAACTATCTATGATTTACGAGTTTCAAAGTCATCTGCGCAGTTTTACCCTTGTTGTTTGTTGTTCCTTTCAATTATAAATTATCATTTTTTTCATGTATACTAACCAAACGGATAGTAATTGGATGTAAATCCCATATTTTTCAAGGTGTGTCTACACACTATACCGTTATTACCTCCCTAACCCCTGCCTGTTTTTAGAAAAGGCAGACACCATCCACGATCAATAATGTCTGCCCCGCAATTCAAAACTTCATGTTATTTTACAATGATTTATTTCACAGTAACTTTCATCTTAAATGTCTTTGCATCTCCATTCTTAAGTGTCACTTTCACATAAACGTACGCCGAACCCTTCTTCACAGCTTTCACAGTTCCCGTCTTTGAGACTGTGCATATCTTGCTGTTACTTGTCCTGTACGTCTTTGATTTTATCTGACCTCCTGTCTTGCCCGCCGGAACACTTATTGCCGCTCCGACAGTCTTACCCTTTGTCAGGCTGATGTTCTCTTTTTTCAGCTTCACCTCGTCTATAGACAATGCCTTTTTCATATTCACTGCATATGTCTTTGTGCATGCGCTGTAGGTTGCCCTGTTCTCACCAACAGTTCTCACCTTGAAGCTGTATGTCACATTCGGATTCAGCTTCGAGACCGTACATGACAGTTTTTTGCTGCTTACTTCACCGTACTTTTTGAAGGCTCCATTGCCGGCTCTGTAATACAATTCATATCCGTATGAACCTGCAGCCTTTGTCCAGGACACCTTAACTGATGTCTTCGATGCCTTTCTCACAACCAGCTTTGAAGGAGCTGATACTACCCACAGCTTGCCCTGAGTAAATGCGCTGTATGTAAGCTTGTTTGCCGATACCGCTCTGACCTTAAAGCTATACTTACCTGTAGCTTTCAGATTCTTTACAACCGCTGTTCTGTTTCTGGTTGTGAAGGTTCCATAGAGCATATATTTGCCTGAATCCTTCTTGTAGTACAGCTGGTATCCTGACACACCATCAACCTTAGACCATGATACCGTATACTGTGTGGTGCTGTTCTTCTTCACCGTGCACACTGCAGGTGCAGCCACAAACTTCTCTGTCACAGCCTTTGTCTGTGTGCTGAACAGGCTGTTCTTAAACTTTGCTGTAAACTGTCCGGATCCCGACCTGCCGGTCGTTGGTGCCTTTACGGTTTTATATGAGGCCTTAACGGTCTCTGTGAGCTTGTGATGTTCAAAATCAGTACAGCTCGCTGTTGCTGTACACTTTGTGAGCTCCTTATTCCATGTGTATGTGACAATATCATAAGTATGCTCATGTGCGGCGATCCGAACTGTCACATATGTATATGTGGCATCACCCGTTTCAAGCTTTTCACACTCTGAGATATCTATAGCTCCCTTCAGCTTAAACTCAGCCGCTTCTTCGTTTTCATATGAATAGTTTGCCTCCATATCCGCGATATCCCACACAACAGGAACCTCTGTGTATGTGTGATACTTTGTATTTACAGCAACCTTTGCAGGAAGCAGTTTTACTATCTCTGCCAGCCTGATGTGTGATGCCTTCACGTCACCCGTCTTCTTGATAGATATGATCTCATCATTTGCAGATCTGGCAAATGTAAGCTTCGCGTTGCCCACGATGAAATTGTATTTTGACTGAAGCTCTTCATACAGAATCTTCTCGTCATCTGTCTCCGCATCAACAGCTTTCACATACAGTGTATAGCTGCCAACCGCAGGTACAAGGAAGTCATCGTAAATGATCTCATTTGTCTTTACATACAATGTATAAAACTTTTGTATGCTCTGCGCATCGTCAAATGCTGCTCCCTCAATGACAAGATCTGACAAGTCTGACATATTTCCTTCGTAGTCCTCGCAGTATATCTGTGTATCCTTAGCTTTAACCTGTACATCAGCCTTATCTATCACTACATTCTGAGTTATTCTGATCTCTTTTCCATCTCTGAGCATGATCGCTTCTACAGTCACCTTTCCAGGTATCTGCGATACCGTCCACACTCCCTCGTTTATAGAGGTTTCATTATTAGTCTCACCATTGGTCTCATCATTAGTGATATCATCGGCATCATCCTGCAGGATCTTCCATGACGCCTCAACATCCTCAGACACAATTGCTCCCTCTTCATTTACCGAGGTCTTCTCCGCCTTCAGCTCGACCTTATCACCGAATGTCACCTTATCCGGTACCACTATAGAATATATATCCTCCTGAGCACGGTTCTTTACAATGTATCTCTGTCCCGCAGACCGGCTGTCTGCAAGTTTTGTTGACTGCGATGTATACTCCGCATTTATCCTGTATACTCCTGCTGCCGAAGGAGTCCATGTCGTCTTTGAAGTACCTGATACAAGTTTTTCCGTGATACTCTCATTCTGACCTGTACTTGTGTTCGTCATGACAAATGTCACTGTACCCGCAGGTACCTGTGCACTGCTGCTTACACTCGCTGCGAGATCTATTGATCCGTCTAGCTCTCCGCTCTCATCTGATATCTTTGCCAGTGTTGTGATCGTTGGAAGCTTATCCATAATGACAAGCTTTGCCGCATCGGAGATTATTGATCTCGTTATACCCTGACTCTCCTGTGATACAACACATCTGTACTGTCTTCCGTTCATATCCTCTTTGACCGCAGGAACGGCAAGGGTATCGGTAACCGCTGAATCAAGTTCCACGTCACACCAGATATCATCCTCATCATCCAGGTACTGCCACTGATATCTGACTTCCTTCTTGCTGTTTGCCATAGCTTCAACTGCTATGCCAAACTCAGCCAGATCTCCGGCAAATACATTTGCATCTGTCGGCTGCGATGTTATCTTAGGAGCATTGTCCCCGGACTCATACTTTGTCTTTCCGACAAGCGCCTCACTGTACACACATGCAATATTCTTGCTACTCTCCTCGCCGGCGCCAATAGATCTTATCTCAAACCTATAGACTGTCGCCGGTGCCAGATCGTGAACTGTGTACCTGGTCTGAAGTGAGCCAAGTCTCGGCTCAAGGTTTATTCTCTCTCCGCTGTCCTCAACTATATCTATAACGTAGCCTCTGACGCCATCCATCCTGGTTGGTGTGTCCCAGCCGAGTGTGATAGAATCTGATGTGGTCTGTACCACCTGGAAATTCTTTGGAAGCGCCGGTGGTGACTGGGTATCCTTAACCAGGTATCCGAGCATCTTGCACGGATTGCCGTTCAGTGAGGCATCCCACATTCCAAATCTCCAGCTGAATGAGTACGCATCTGATGGTGAACATGCAACTGTTCCCTCAAATGACGCACCATCCACAGTCGACCATGTACATCCGCCGCTTATCTCTGTTCCCATGCTGAATCCCATCTTTACTCCGCCAGCCTTGGCAACGTATGAGAAATCAACTGATGTTCCGTAAGTAAATGTCTTGCTTGTACTCTCCGTCTTCGTAATGCTCTGTGTGATCGAACCTCTTCCTGTTCCAACATTTACAAAGTTATCTCCGCTTCCTGACACATCTCCGATGACCTCTCCGCCATCAAAGCCGCCATATGAACCAGAACCCGCCGAGTATGTATAAGGATCTCCCGGTGTGTTTTTCAGGAGATTGCCGTCTATCTCTTCAAGGCCTCTCTGCCTTGCGATCTCATCGTATTTCTCCACGCTTATCATACTCATTCTAGGTGTATCAGGCACACACACGTAGTATGGTGTCCAGTATCCATCTATATGAGTTCCGAAGTCCACGGTTATCATCTTGGTCTTCTCGACAAACCTTCCGTCCACTATCTCTCCGTAGACGATCTTGTCTGTCTTACTCTTCATGAGATTGTCAAACGCTGTCTTCTCGCTCACATAGTTCTTGTACTGATTGAAATAATAGGATGCCATGTCGTAATCCTCATCCAGCAGGGCTGACTCGTATCTGTCGAGAGCTTCCTTTATTCCATTTTCCAGTGCTCTGTACTCTGATTCCTCCGGAATGTCGTACGGCTTGATATATGTCCAATATCTATATCTCGTATACGGTGTCATCGCAAGAACAACATTGTTGTTCTCCGCATCTCCCGAATACTGTATTGCGGCCTCCCTGGCATTACCGATTTCCTCCTCATATCCTGCATTCACTGTCGCGGAGAGCTCTATATCTATTCCCGCTGCATCTGTGATTCCAAGAACGCTGCAGTCATTTTCATATCCGGTTATGACTCCAGCCGACACGCTTACGCCCGCTGAATCCGAGCTTCCACTCTCATGTGACAATCCGTATGTCGTGCTTCCATTTGTGGAGTAATTCTCATCCACCGTTGCAAGATCTGTAAAATATGGTGCTGCCTGAAGAACTGCAACCACATTCGGATCGCTGTAATATCTGTCGCTTCCATCGTATCTTACGATCATTCCATCATCGTCGTAATCCACCGGACAAAGTGATACATAGCCATTCCACATACCTGAGTTGTCCACTATATTTCGCTCGTAAAGTTTGGTATATGAGCCGCTGCCATTTCCAACATTCAGTCTGGAAAGTGCGGACAGATCGTACCAGTAACCATTTCCCGATTGTCTCTTCATACAGATAACAGCGATGACCTGTTCCTGTCCGGCCGAGTTGCCGTTAAAATTGCCGGCTACTACCTCGGATATCCACACATTTGTCATCTCTGTGCTTCCGATCCTGATATCTGTGTAACCGTTGTCATCGTTCCATGTGTACTGTGATGCCAGCTTGGTCACACTGCTCGTCTTCGGCGTGATCTCGTATGAGCCGCCATTTCCGCCATTGAAATATGTGTTGAGACTAGGCTGTGATACGCCCGCTGAGTCAAATGTATAGGTTCTTCCCTCCAGATAAAGTACATCGCCGAAGGATGATCCTCTTCCTGCAAATGCCTTGATCGCCACCGGCTCCTGAAGGTAATCGTCATAATATGAATGGTCTGCTATATAACCGAGAGGTGCAAGGTTGTATGGAATGCCACCGTACAGAGCCTTATAAACGCCATCTCTGTAACCGAACATCACGACATTTATAATGCCTCTGATCGAATAGCCATCCGATCCATCAACCGCATATCCGCCGACCACGATCTCCTTGTAGCCGTCATTGTCCATATCTCCCACGGTTATTCCACAGAAGTTCATGGCCTGCATGGTCGATTTGTTGTAGGTCGCGCTGTTCTTTATTCCGTACTCGTCATTCTTGAATGCAAGACGTCTTGAATAAAGCTCATTGAAATTGCCATCGGCTACACTAAAAATACCAAAGTATGAACCATCGTTATTCAGTGTTTTTCTGTCCCCTGTATTTGGGAAGGATGATGCCGCAAGGAGCTCTGCCTTTCCATCTCCGTCCATATCCGCCGCCTCAAGGTCCATTATGACCGGCGTTGACTTTGAGCCATCCGTCCTGCAGCCCTTATCTATCACATCGCTCGCTATCACCTCGACTGAGATATCGTCTCCGTCAAATGATGGCTTGTACACCTGGACCACGGATTTGTTGTATCCATATGAACCATCTGTCACAACATATTCCCTGGACGGCTTATACACTGCAACCTCATCACAGCCGTCACCATCAAAGTCGCCTGACACAAGAACGGCATATGCACCGATCTCCTTTACATTCAGCTTGTCATAACCGAGAGAATACGACTCTCTGTATGAATACTTCTTTCCTGTTCTGGCATTGAGAAAATGCAGCTCTGCAGTGCCGCCATTCCAGTGTACTCCGATCTCTGCTATGGTATCCTCGTAACCATCTCCATCGAGATCCAGCGCCGCCATTCTTGAGCTCGCATAACAGTCTTCCGATGAGCTGACACCGTATGACCAGCTCTCCTTCTGGTTTTTCGCTCCTTCCATGAGCGAGTGGTCACCATAACCTCCGGTACTTCCGACCTTGTTGCCATCGTACCAGCCCATGTTCATTCCCGTGCCACTTGCATTATCCTGAAGATCCTTGTTATAGAAGTCATACCAAGTCATACTTCCTGATTCCGCCTTACCGGTAATGACGAGCTCCGATATCTTATTCAGATTTGCCGTTGCTCCAACACCGCTTGTATACGGATTGCCTGACACTGCATCTGTATCGCTCTTTTTCAGTGCAAATCCAAGTTCCTTATACATATCGCTCTCATATGTCTGAGCCGGTCTGTCGGGTTCTGCAGCCTCATCCCCCACATTTCCTGTGCTGTCTATGCTTGCCGTTCTCTTCGCATTACACACTGTACACGTATACTTGATTATTCCCTTGGCAGTCTCTGTAGGCTGCTTTGTCACAACTCCCTTGTCCCAGGTATGTCCCGTTGCCTCTGTGGCAGTCTTTCTGGTTCCAGAACAGGTCTCACACTCTTCAAGGTTGATCCCGCCCACTGTACATGTCGGTCGGCTTATGATCCCAGCCTTCTTCCATGAATGTGTGTGAACTTTCATCTCAAGATACATATAGATATATTCTCCGCCGGCTCCGCTGTTGAAATCCTGTGCAGCACCATTGTTCAGATTTTTTACACGTCCGGATTGCGGAACTGATGATCCGATCTGGCATCCACTTACTGCTGACTTCTCGCTATTCTCATCAGTTGTGTATACCAGATATATATAATCTCCCTTGCTGTTCTGATTCAGATCACCATTGCCGCTGACCACTGTAGCCCCGGTATACCCCGTAGGCACAGTCGATGAATTTATGGAAGCGACTGATTTGATCGCCTTCATATAATCTGTCGTGGTCTTGTAACCAATATAGATATACTTACCGCCTGCCCCATTATTCATATCATAATTACAGACCGTAAATCCTTTCCTCGTGAGCTGGCTTTTTGCCTCTCCCTCGCTGCCAGCTCCAGATACCGCGATCTCGCTCCAATATACATCCGCCGCCGCATTTACCTGTGGTATATGCAGCATCGTCACGACCGCAGACGCGGTCATGATCAGGACACACATGAGCATTGCATAGACCGCCCTTAATAAACGCCCTTTTCTCATTAAATTTCTCCTTTCCCTTTTTCGCTTTATACAGCATATTTTTATGTTATATAAAAGTATAAATTGTGTGCTTTCCCCAGTCCAGCCCACTTAAGTTAGCTGAAAAACACATTTTCCGCAAACCAAAAACCAAACCTTATATCAAACCATAAAAAATACCGGGCAGATCACATACAACGATCTATCCGGTATTCATAATATATTTTATAATATGCCAAGCTCTCTGGCCCTGTTCACCGCCTGCTGCCTGTTCCTCACACCAAGCTTTTTGTATATCATGGCACTGTGGAACTTGACAGTACCAATATTTCTACCAAGCATATCAGCTATCTCATCATTTGTCCTGCCTGTGGCTATGAGCATCAAAACAGATTTCTCACTTGCTGTCAGCTCATCAAAATACTCATGCGGCGCCTTGAGATAATCCGGGAACAGATGTCCTACCTTCTCTGCGATCTCCACAACTCTGTCGGTAAATTCATCATGTCCCTTCTCAGCCTGATACTCCCGCATCATAGATACCATACAGTTGCCCTCATCTCCCAGTATCCTGTACAGCTTTCTGTGTCTTGCGATCTTCACCGCAGTGTCGAATTCCTCTATAAACTGTTCTTTTCTTCCCTCGCGGTAACATATCAACGCAGACAGCATATAGCACTCACAAGAATCCATATACCTGCGTCCGTCCTGTAATATGTGCAGCAGTCGCTTCACCAGCACCACCGCCAGCATGCTCTTACCGGTCACTATGTAACACCTTATCTTGGCGAGATATGCATAAATGTTCATCATGTATATCTCTTCATTCTCATCCGGAGCTTCATCCTCAAGCCACTTCTCCACCCGTTCCATGCGGCCATCATACATGGATGCCCTGCACGACAAAGCATTAAGGCTCGATATAGGTTCCTCTCCGCCCATCTTCTCTATCTTCGCCCTGATCTTTGACACAAGTGGCTCCGCCGCATCGCTCTGCCCGTTCATGAGAAGTATCTTCATCTGAAGAGCCATTGCCACAAACAGACATCTGGCATCGTCCTCCGCCTCGAGCAGCGGTATGGTTCCGGCGACAAGGAGAAGTGCATCAAAGCACCTGTCATTCTGATAATACCACTCTGCGAGAGCTGTCTCATAGACGCCCTTGCCACTGGTTCCATACAGGCTTTTTATCGACGCCGTTATACGGTGCCTGTTCTTCTCGATCAGCGGTCCGTATATACAGAAATCCCGGAATCCATTTATTATGCTTGGGCTGCATGCAGATATAGTCAGACTCTGTATCGGAGGAAGCTTCATTGCCTCAATGGTCCGGACTGTCCGGACGAACTGTGCTCCGCTTATATACGGCATGACCAGCTCTGTGAATAACAATATAAACCTGCGCCTCATTCCATCATCTGCAGACTCCCCCTCCGGCTGCACCGTCAGCATATCCGTATATCGTTTTGCCTCAGCCAGATCTCCCGCCAGTGACTCTATAAGAGCCCTGACACTTATAAGCGGGTATCTACCCTCATAATCCTTTTCATCTAATTTATAGAAAAATGACCTGCAGGCCCAGACCGCCGGCATGGACAGTGGCTTTCCAAACTCAGCATCCATAACCTCCAGCAGATTACCGTTCTGCTCCGCTGCAGTCAGTCTGTCAAACATTGCCTCAGCACGGACAGGTACAGCTACAGCCTCTATATTAACCCCTTTTTTCATTTCTATCCCTTTCCACTCTCTGCGATTCTATCCTACTCCACCGACTTAAGCGATTCCGCCATATTTATCTTATCAAGCTTGACTGACATAACTCTGTTAACAAGAAAATTGAACACAAATGTCAGAACGATACTGTACACATAGCTCATCGGCGCTATATATGTATCAAATGCGACCATATCCACCTTGATCTGTCCTATGACAAATGCATGCAAAAACACTCCAAGCACAAGTCCCACAGCGATTCCAAATGTCGTTAGGACTCTATTCTCCCTGAACACATAAGCTGAAGTCTCGTTTTTGAAAAATCCCAGAACCTTTATGGTTGCTATCTCCCTGAGGCGCTCTGTGATATTGATATTTGTCAGGTTGTAGAGAACGATAAATGCAAGCGCACCAGCCGAGAGTATGACTACAATTACTATATAATTCAGACTCTCCATCATCTTGGATATCCTGTTCTTCATATCCTTGTTGATAGTCACTGACGCTGTTGCTGCATCACCCATAAGATCAGCAGATATCTCGTGCGAATCTGCGCCTTCCTCAAGATTGAAGTACACCGATTTGTACTGAGGTGCCTCCCCCATCTGATCCTCATATGTTTCAGGTGATATATACACATAGTTGTATACATGATTCCTGAATATGCCTGATACGGAAACTCTTATCTCTTTCATCTCGCTGTCTCTGACCGTTATTACATCGCCTGTTTTGAGGTCGTACTGTTCTGCCAGCGCAGTATTGATCACAGCTTCGCCTTTGCCCGGATATTCTATCTCCGCACCATCTTTATCCGCAAACTTCATATACCTGTCGACGTGCTCAGGTTCTTCCATGATGACCATGTTCACGGACTTTACGCCGCCATCACGCACCAGATCCCAGGTAGATTCACTGACAAGATCATAGCAGGAGGTATCCTCCTCCAGCCGGTCTTTCAGACTACTGAAGCGCTCATCTTCTCTATCACCCGCAATCGATGTATTCAGCGTTATCACTCCATCTCCGACCTGTATCTCCCCATACTGATTGTCCGCAAATCCGCTTATGGAATCGTTTATTCCAAAGCCTGTGAGCAGCAGCGCAGTACAGCCGCTTATTCCTATTATCATCATAAAAAAACGTTTCTTATATCTGAATACATTTCTGACACTTACCTTTCTCAGAAATTTCAGTCTCTTCCATATAAATGGGATATGCTCAAGGAACACCCTCTTGCCTGGTTTCGGCGCCTTAGGTCTCATAAGGCTTGCCGCAGTCTCAGAAAGCTCGTATCTGCAAGAAAACCAGGTTGTACCTACAGTGCACAAAAGGGATGCTGCCAGCACGCCAATAACCAGCGTCCAGTCTGTGGTTCTCTCAAGCGGCATATGTATATACATCATATGATATGCGTACCAGATAACCTCCGGGAATACATATGTACCTATAAGATATCCACCTGCACATCCTACCACAGCCGCAGTCCCCGAATAGATCATATATTTTCCCATGATCGCCGCCTTGCCATAGCCGAGAGCCTTCAGCATACCTATCATAGAGCGCTGTTCCTCAACCATTCTGTTCATGGTAGTCATACACACGAGCACGGCAACCAATATGAAGAATACCGGAAATACCTTTGCAACTCCATTCACTATGTCTGAATCACTCTCAAAACAGACATATCCGATATTCGTCTCCCTGCCGAGTATGTAATAGTTCACGCCATCTGCATCATCCAGCGTTATGTCCTTTACCATATCCTCCGTCATACCCTTTGCCATGAGGATATCCTTATATCTGTCCAGTACACTGGTCTTACATATTGACTCCCATTCGTCTTTCCTGTCGTCTATATAGTCTTCATACTCATCGGCATACAGATCAAACTTTCTGTCAAATTTCACGTATACATCGGTGTAGCATTCGCTGTCAAATGCTTCAGGACTGACATATACAAAGCCCGCGATCTTACCATTTCCAAGGGTTGTGGTGCCTCTTTCAAAATTAATATAAAGAGGGGAGTTGACAGTTCCGACAACGGTGAACTTCTTCACCTTCAGTATATCCTGTGTACTGCTGCCCTCGCCTTCGTTTCCCGGGTCAGCAATATCACTGTCTGTTTTCCCATCAGACTTGCCTTCTGCAGCATCGTCATCTGCCACCTCTATGACATCACCTATCTTTATACTGTCCATCTTGGCATCTACAACACATTCATCTTCCTTTTCCGGCATGCGTCCGTCCACAAGACTCAATTTGTTGATGTTTTCCGGAACTGACATAGTCTTCAACACCCTGTCATTTTCGCCCTGGTTCTCGTATAGGACGTCCAGACTGTAACCGCCCTCTGCGTACAGCACATCCTTCTCCCCGGCAAATGAATCCACGTCATCATCCGTGTATCCCAGAGTTGACAGAAGATGCAGATCAAAGAAATTTCCCTCGTCAAGGAATTTTGATATGGTATTCATCATATCCGGCTTCGTCATCTTGAGACCCGAGAAGAATCCCACGCCCAGGGCTATGATCGCCATGATGGCTGCAAATCTTCCAAATGTATTTTTTATCTCACGAAATGTCGTGCGTCTCATCATTGATTTCATAGCCCACCTACCATTCCAGATCTTCAACGTTCCTGATGTTCTCATTCATAACCACTTTCTCCACAGTTCCGCTCTTAACCGTGATGACTCTGTCCGCCATGGCTGTGAGTGCCTGGTTGTGCGTTATGACTATAACTGTCGTTCCCGTATTTCTGCATGTATCCTGAAGGAGCTTCAACACAGCCTTACCCGTGTTGTAGTCAAGCGCGCCCGTCGGCTCATCGCAGAGCAGGAGCTTCGGATTCTTCGCCAGAGCTCTTGCTATGGCAACCCTCTGCTGCTCACCGCCTGAGAGCTGTGCCGGGAAGTTCGCCATACGGTCCTCAAGTCCCACCTGCTTCAGAACCGTTGCCGCATCCAGCGGTTCCTTACAGATCTGTGCCGCCAGTTCCACATTTTCAAGTGCTGTGAGGTTCTGTACCAGATTGTAGAACTGGAACACGAATCCCACATCATACCTCCTGTATGCCGTGAGCTGTCTCTTATTCAGAGTTGATATCTCTCTGCCATCCAGCTTCACGCTGCCGCTTGTCAGAGTATCCATACCGCCAAGTATATTCAAGATAGTAGTCTTGCCCGCACCGGAGGCTCCGACTATGACGCAGAACTCTCCCTTTTCTATCTCAAAATCCACATCGCGCAGAGCATTGATCTCCACCTCCCCTGTCTTGTATACTTTCTTTACATCTCGAAATTCTACGTAGCTCATCCTGCACCATCCTTTCTATATAGATATATTACCGTTTTCGCTTTCCACACATACGCTTTTCCCCGAAAAAGCTATCCCTATCTTCAATATGTTTTTGATTCCATCCCTTGCCATCCGAACATCATATCTTCTGTCACTAATCTGAGCCAAAGCTTCATCGGCCAATTTGTCAAGCGCATCTTTTCCCAGATTCTTCTTCCACTTAAGTTCCATTATTATACCTGGATATCTTTCACCCCTTGGGAACATGCATATGTCATATCTTCCATCACCTGACTCCCGGTCGGATTTGATCTTATACTGATTATCCATCATAGCTATAAGCCCAAGAACTAATCCGTGATAGAATCCTTCCGCCCCAGCATCATAAAAGCTTATTGCTTCATCCATATACTCACCTATTGCATGCTCCAATTTTACGAAATCATTGGCATACAGACTTTCAGCTATTTTATTAGCAGTTGTCCGGGTGATTGCACCGACCTGCAGCAAATGTGACAGAATTTCGCTTTTATAGACCGCCGCTATCTCTTTATTCGGAATAGAAACCTCACATAGATATGAGCCGTCTGCCTGGAGTTCTTTTTGGGGAGTCTTCAAGTATCCTGCAACCAGCAACAAACTGTAGATATTTGCCGGATCCTCTGCCAGTGATCTGTATACAACATTCTGATCAATTTTCGCAATGGCCCTTTTCCCCTGTAATAATGAATATAAACTTTCAGAAATATCATCTGTAGAATTTTTTAAAACATCGTCAAGTATTTCATTTTTTCCAGTATTTACCCAATACGCCTGAGGTTTACAGTCTCTGGAAATATAATTGATAACCGACCAGGGATTATATATTTCTTCGTTTCCAAACAAATATCCATCATACCATTCCGCGAGTTCTGCTTTCTTTTCAGGCACACCATAATACCCGAGCATAGTTTCTACTTCTTCACTGGTAAATCCAAAATACCTGTCATACTCATCATCCATAACAGAATTGACAGTAAGATTGTTAAGTCCACTAAATATACTTTCCTGCGCAATCCTAAGAATACCTGTCAGAAAGCCAAATGAAAGATTCTTATTATCCTTAAATGCTCCTGAGAAAAAATTCCGCATAAATCCTATAATCTCTTCATAGAAGTCCTTTGTGTACCCCTCCTGTATCGGTGTATCGTATTCATCAATAATGATTACAGGTGCTTTACCATAATAAGCATCCAGCATTTTGGACAATTTATCAAGCGCAGACGTAAGTTCTACCTCATTTGCCGTTCCATCGAGCATTTTTTCAAAGTATTTTTTTTCGTAGGCCGATATCTTATCGCTGTCTATAATCTCCTGATGCCTTCCATACTCCTCCTGAACAAGCCCTCTTATCTTTCCAATTGTAGCCTCCCATGTATCGAATTTCACATCTTTAAAAGTAAGAAATATAACAGGATATTTTCCCTGATGAGATTGGTATTCTTCACCGCACTTCCAGATTGCTTTATCCTTAAAATATCTGGAGGTGTCATCCTCTGATATCTCAAAAAACACTCTTAACATATCCATGTTTAAAGTTTTTCCAAATCTCCTGGGTCTGGTAAATAATGATACCAGCGGTTTTCTGTCTAGAAACTCCTTTATCAGCATAGTTTTATCAACATAATAATACTCCGACTGTGCCCTTACATAATCTGAAATACCAATTGGTAATGATTTCTTTTCACAAGTATCTTTTTTCTTTATATACCTTCTATTGGAAACTCTGCCATCCACTGGTCTTACCGCATTATCTGGGATCTGCCATCTTCTTCCACTTTTTATCGCACCACTTATCTTGCCTTTTTTACACAGATCATTTATAGTCCGTTCTGACAAATTCCACTCCCGCGCAATCTGCTTACAACTTTTCATTTTCACATCTCCAATCATCTGACAACATCCTGGCAAACATCACCTCTATATACTATATCTTCTTATTACGCATATTATACAATATTATCCGCAATATATCAAAGTACAGTTGATATATTGCGGATATTTTTCGCGAATCGCGGATATGTAGCCGTACAAATTCCCATATAACATAAAAATCCCCCATACCTGCCTTTCGCAGATACGGGGGACTTTCGTCTCATATCACTACTTATGCTTTTTTGACTTTGGTGTAGCTGGTTCTTCAGCTGCTGCAGCGTTATGATTTGCTGTCGCATATACCTTCTGAACTACTTTCTTTTTCTTCAATGGATGCTTTGGGTTTTTATCCATTTTGAACACTTCCTTTCTGTTTTCCTAAAATGTTATATAACAGAAATCTGCAGTGCATATGCCGAACGGTCATCTGCACCACCGGTTGTGCTATCCTTTTCTTATCTTTGACTATGTTATAGTCCTCTTTATTAGCAATGTCAAGTGTTGAGTGCTAATTTTTTTGTGAAGATTGTGTGAAGATTAGGTACTCGCATATTAACCAGGAAAGCGTACTGCCCCTCGGCAAAGATATGGTTCAGATACCCCCAATTCCCCCGCGGTTCATTGACACCATTTTCTCAATTGGATATATTGTGGGTGTTCAGTGCTATTTTTGACAATTTTGTCCACAGGGTAACAATTGAAATTATCCCGGTTATTATAATAATTATACCTATCCTCATATATTTCTATCATGTCATCCCAAATGAGATCATAGTTTCATTTTCACTCTATATATGATAATATGATTGTAGTTAGATGTGTCTAACCATATAAATCAAATTAGAAACTACAATATAACTATTGAACGGAGAAAAATACAATGAAAATAACAAAATGGGATGCACAGGCAGCCGAGGATATCGGCCATGCGTTTGGATATTACGACTATGGGCAAGAAACAGGTATGGGAGTGTTCTACAGCAGCAAAGAGGCCGTGGCAAATTACATAGCCGGCTACGTTCGTATGGCATTTGAGGGACAAATGCTCTACGCGACTAGCGAACGCGGCGAGGGGTATATCGCCTACACCCTGCCAGGACAGAAAATGAATCTCAAGGCGGGCATGGCTATCCTCAAAGCTCTGTTTCACAATATGAGCCTTAAAGAAATGATTCGCATGGGAAAAGCTCTGTCCAAGGGAGGAAAATCCCTTCAGGATCGAATGAAGAAAGAGAAGAAAGATTTTATATTCGTCGGCATGGTCTGCGTCCGCGAACAATACCAGGGACAGGGATACATGAGGAAAGTTCTGGACATAGCTTTCTCTGAGGGAAACAGATTGCACGTTCCAGTCATCCTTGAGACGGATGCCAAGTCAAAGTGCGACAAATACATGCATCTCGGCATGGAGCTTGAGGGTGTGCGCGATATGGGCGCTTATGGCAAAATGTACGATCTGATTAAATATCCTGATTAGGGAACAAGGAGCAGCACGCTTTAGCTCGTTGCTGACGCAAATTAAAAATGTCAGATAGATATAAGCTCCAAATCATTGCTCATATTTATCTGACATTTTTAAGTATTTAATGTTTACATTTGGATGGGCGGCGTATCCATCATATCAGGTTCCCGTGGGAGCGCAGGGTGCCTTTCCTGCTCGTCAAATGTATATTGTATATAATACCATTGGTTACCATTAAAGTCAATGTATCTTATTTATAAAAAAGTGTTACCACATACCGGAATTAATCTGCCTGACTTTACGTATGAATCTATTTTTCCTTTTTTCACATCAAATACCGTAGCAATATAATATTTTGATTTCTTTTCGTCTAACTTAATTGAAATGAAAATATTGTCATTATAACATTTAACCAACTCAATATTTCCATTATAACATCCTACATAATCTGGATGACTAATTATGTCATCTAAATGATCAATGTATTTTGCAGCAACAAAATGCTTTCTTTTAATAAGATGTGTCAACAATCCCTTAGATCTATAAATTGTAAAAGCACTATAATCAAAACCTAATACTGAATTGAGTTTAGTGTTATAATGTGCTACTTTTATTAACTTGTCCTCATTTCGCATATTATATATCTCCCTCTATTCTATATTAAATGTTGAATAAGGCTATTATTTGTTGTATAGTAACCATTGGATACATCCATTTTATATTATCCAATGGTTACTGTCAATATTTAGTCTAGGAGGAATAATAATGTCTGCTAAATTAATTCCAGAACGATTAAAATCTGTGAGAGAAAATATGGGAATTACTATGGCTGAAGCATCCAGGAGACTCAATCTTTCCAAAATTGGATATTGCAGATATGAGTACGGAGAGAGAGTTCCTTCTCAGCAAACACTTGAAATTATTGCCCAATGCTTTAACACATCTGTTGAATATTTGACCGGTCTTTCGGATTCTCCAGCCGCGACACAAATCGTAATTGACAAAAACAAGAATCCTGAGCTCTTTGCCCTTGTTGATTTATGTCAGAACAAGGATACAGAACTCTTACAAAGAATGTTATCATATTGTAACCTGCTAATAAATTCATAGCAGATTTTGATTGATTTTTTATATAAATGAAAGGATAGAACAAATGTACCAGATAATGACAGCCGACGAGGCAATGGATCTTATAAATGACGGAGATGTGATCGCACTCAACTCATTTCTCGGCATAGATATTCCAATCGAGCTTCACGAGGCATTATATAAAAGATACCAGAGGACAGGTTCGCCGAAGCACCTCACCGCTATATCAAGCGCGGGCTTTGGTGCGTGGGATGAGAATAAGGCGGCAGAGGGATACATAAGAGACGGCGCAGTTGACAAGATCATCTGCGGACATTTTGGTGCCATGTACAGCACCAAGAAGCTTGTCCTTGAGGACAGATTTGAGGCATACAATCTCCCACTCGGCTGTATCTCACACGCAATACGTGCGCAGGCCGGCGGACTTCCGGGAGCACTCTCCAAGGTCGGGCTGGATATATTTGTCGATCCGAGACTTGAGGGACCGGGAATCAACAACATATCAAAGGATGACTCACTTGTTAAATACGTCGAGCTGGACGGTGAGGAATTCCTCTACTACAAGCTGCCGCTTATCAACGTGGCTATCATTAAGGGAACTGCTGCCGACCGCAAGGGCAACATCTCATTTGAGGATCTGTTTACCGCAGGAGATGCGCTGTCCATCTGTCAGGCTGTAAAGGCAAATGGCGGAAAGGTCATCGTGCAGGTTGACAGACTTGTGGCAAGGCCATCAAGACCTCACAATACCATCATTCCGGGATGTCTGGTTGACGCTATCGTTGAGATACCGCCGGAGCCAAGACACGCATCATACGAATCCCTGACAGGAAGTTTTGAGATTCCATATTCGCAGTGGCAGGACTGGGCTGAGATGCTTTCCGGTCGTACCAAGACAAAGAATGCCGTCAATACAAGCGCAGAGATCATTGGAAGAAGGGCCGCTCTGGAATTGAAACCGGACGATATAGTCAACATAGGTGTTGGAATTCCGGAGACTGTATCCAAGTATGCCAGAGAGAACGGTATTCTGGACAAGATAACCCTGACCGTAGAATCTGGAGGTGTAGGCGGATTTCCTGCATCGGGCAAGGTGTTCGGCGCTGTTATCGGCGCAGACTCCATATACGATATGGCAAACCAGTTTGACCTCTACAACAACGGCGGTCTTGATATCTGTTTCATGGGCGGAATCGAGGTTGACAGGTTCGGGAATGTAAATGCCCACAAGGGCCCTGGCGCATTTGCCGGTGTAGGCGGATTTGCAAATATCACCGCCAAAACAGCAACCGTTGTGTTCTGTCTCACATTTGACACGAAGGGACTTGCCGTAGAGGACAATGACGGCATCGTGACCATCAAAAACGAGGGAAGCATTCCTAAGTTCGTAAACGATGTCAGAAGCATCAGTTTCTCAGGAAAACGTGCGCTGGCAAACGGGCAGAGGGTTATATACGTCACAGAACGATGCGTATTTGAGCTCACTGAAAAGGGACTTAAGCTCATTGAGGTGTACCCGGGAATTGATCTTGAACATGACATTCTAAGCAAGCTTCCTTTCAAGGTGGAAGTGGACGAAAGGCTGAAATAGATGAACGGCTGTGATGAAAAGCTGAGCTAGGCGACTATGAATAGACGGCTGTGAATAGACGACTGTGATATAAATAAATCCTAGTATATTAAAAGGTCGTGAGAAGATCCCTACGCAAATCTTCCCACGACCTTTTATGTACATCATTTTCTTATCTGCATTAGCTTTCTCACAATAACTAATGCTTCCCCACCAGATCCACGCATACTATCTCTGGATAGTTAAACAGCCTCACCGGAATCACACTGTTGCCAAGGCCGCGGCTGACTATCATCTCGGTGCCATTCATATAATATTCACCTGCTGTATATTCTGGAAGAAATCCCTGATCCGGCGCCACTATCCCGCCGACAAATGGAAGTCTGAACTGTCCACCGTGGGCATGTCCGGAAAGCACGAGATCAACACCGGTACCGGCATACCTGGCAAGGTATTGGGGCTCATGTGCAAGAACGACCGTGAGCTCTTTTTCCCCAGAGTCTTCATTATCAGCGGTCTCTTCCTTCTGTTCAGCTTGATTATTCCTAATACTTTCGTCACTAAGCAGCGCCTCTAGTGTCCCATCCGCAAGGCTTCTGTCGTCAAGCCCGACCAGCCTGAACTTCGCATCCCCCCTGGATATCTCCACAACCTGATTGTCCAGGATAACCACCCCGGCACTGACAAGCCCATCCATAAGCTCGTCATATTCAGATTTCTCAAGCCAATATTCATGATTGCCTGTGACATAGTATACCGGACATATTTTCACGATCTCATCCACAAATTGGACTGCACGGTCTACATTTGTGTGATTTGAGTCCACAAGATCTCCGGTCAGAACGATCATATCAGGTTCACATTCTCTTATCCTGTCCACCAGTTTCTGGTTATTCTTGCCAAACTTTACATTGTGCAAATCCGATATCTGGACGATCCGATATCCCTCAAGATCTGCGCCAAGCTGCTCTGCCTTATAAGTATAATACGTTGTCTCCAGGTGCCTGTTCTGATAGCTGCAGAACAAAAGCAGCGCAATAACGATAAGTAAAACAAGCGCTGACTTTATATATTTTTTTCTGTTTGATCTTATATTTTCACTATTCATACCTGATAAAATTCCATTTTTTCTTTTTATTGTATATTACAATACCAGATCATGTTTTTGAATATCATTTTTCCATCCTTTCAAAAAGAAAAACCGGACAGATCTCTCTGCCCGGTCAGCTCTACATAACAACCTAATTCACAAAATACTCTTTCCTGTTATGGTAATAGCACATACAGATAAGGAAAATAACAATTAATCCTACCATTCCTGCAATATTTGCCTTCACAGAAAAAAGTTTTCCACCAAAATCCAGATCAATTTTCTTAAATATCACTATAGCGATACATGCATACACGATATTTCTTATGCCTAAAACCGCCAGGTAAATATTGAAAAACAATGGTCCTCTCTTCTGCCGTTTTGCCAGTTTGTGTCTTGCTATCAGGGCAAGCGGCGCGCAAATAAAAGTAATAATTCCCACAATATAAGTTACTATCTTACCATCAGGAAACACGCCGGACTCAATACCAAGATCATATAGCCACTGATACTCTCCTTTTCCTATGAAATATAACACGCCATGTGCAATAGAAGCTGCTGCTGTTATAAACAGCGCTATACAAAAGAATCTGTGCCATTTCATACCATATCCTACATTTGACTCTATATTATTTGACTCCATATTATGTACCTCCACCCAATATTCCGAACTTTATTTCATCAATTCATCTAAAAAATCTGTCACAACAGCTGATTAATTTACTGCATCACTGTCATCCTTCTGCAGCAGGTAAAGCGTCACTGTCATGAATGTGTCATCTTTTCCCTGTTCTACAAATATTCTGCAATCCTCAGAAACGCCTGCCCAGTACACCTGATAATCATCGTCTGTAATATCGTTGTAGTACTCATCGTCTGTATAGCCATTGCTCTTGCACAACTCTACATATTCTCCAACCTGCTCTTCATCAACATTATAAACTACATACTCTGAATGAACATTTTCACCTGGCGCTGGATAAAAATCAGCTCTGTCTCGCATTATATAACAATCACCATTTTCTGGCTTTGGTGCATATTTGCCAAGTTTTCCATCTTCCCAGCCGCCAGTAACTGAGCCTGCCCGGTTTATATCTCCACCTACAGTCAGTACGATACAGTCTTCTCTATAATCTATAGCCATATAATCAAATGCTGCCTTATCTGAATATGCCATAAAACCGCAATCGTACTCACTCACATCCTGGTTAAAGCCTTCCTTTTTATATTTGTCAACCAAATATGTAAAATCATCCTTTGTCACATTGTCTATTTTGTATGCACACTCAAATTCCATATAATTATTATTAAACAGAGTGACCTCACCTCTATCAGGTACAGAGGCAATATCACAGCAGATTCCCTTAGCCCACTCAGCATAATTCGGATTTTCGGTATCAAGCTGAACTTTGTCTGCCATAACAGCATCTGAAGAGCCACCTTCTTTTATCATTTTTTCATAGTCTAAAATTCCTATTCCTTCAAGTTTGAGATACATCTGTTTCAGCTTCTCGTATGTATTTTCATCAGAACTGGAAATTTTATAATTTTTTCCCCTTGTCCAATCCGTACAATACTGTCCATTTACATAGCACAACCTCTTGTCTCCCATATAATCTTTGACTGATGTCGAGAACCCCAATGACACCTCATACGAACATACGAAAGTATCAAACGAATTATCTTCTTCAATATCCTCATTCGAATCTTCGAAAAAAACGTCTGGAATACCCCCTTCGATCTCCTCATAATCCATCTCATTTACAAGATTTGCGATTTCCCTGACACGCACCTTATCAATGGTATAATATTTGTTCGTTGATATCCTGTCTGCTGTCTTTACCCCAGCAAACACACCTGCCTTCTCGGTTCCCCCATCTGTACCACATGCTGTCAGCGAAATAGATGCTGCTAACATAAGTGCCAATAATTTTACCTTTTTCATATTAAATATTCCTCCCTAAAAGTATATAAAAGTGTATAACAAATTCCTTACCATTACTTTATTTCTCTTCTCTGCAGTATTATGTCTGTATCTCTTAAGTGACAGATTCCTCACGATCCTGCATATATATGCCACAAATGGATTTGGTTCTTCAGGTGGTATAGTGTCCCAAAGCGTCAGATATGTATCATTGACACATTCCTCCACATCCTCGTTATTCTTTAGGATCCTGTCAGATATCGATCTGCACATTTTCCCATATTTCTCTGAAGTAGCCGCTATTGCCTCCTCACCCCTTTTAAAAAAATAATTCAATTATCTTCTGGTCGTCCATTCACAAAGTACACCTTTCTGTTGTGGTAATAG
>ERZ1034952.677-NODE-677-length-30657-cov-6.569669_pt1 | contig 30657 bp, 33 predicted proteins | sample MGYA00520625_ERZ1034952 | MGnify/ENA primary metagenome ERZ1034952 (study PRJEB33766, sample SAMN09781773) | gut metagenome | biome: gut microbiome | host: Homo sapiens | place: Madagascar | study: EMG produced TPA metagenomics assembly of the PRJNA485056 data set... | reverse complement strand
GGAAGCGCTGTACTACGGCATGGCGCTGGGTGCCATCATGGTGGTGATGCTTTTGTGGTTCGGCTGCTACAGCGCCGTGCTCACCAGCGATAAATTCACCGCCCTGTTCGGCAATGTGATTCCGGCGCTGTCGTTGCTGCTGGTGATGGTGCTGCAAATGATTCCCGCCCTGACCCGCAAGGCGCAGCAGATTCTTTTGGCACGCCGTACCATCGGCAAGGGCATTCCTCAAACCGGCAAGCTCACCGACAAGGCAAAAGACGGCGCAACCGTCCTCTCCGCCCTGACGGACTGGGCGCTGGAGGGCAGTCTGGTCACCGCCGACTCCATGCGCTCCCGGGGCTACGGCACCGGAAAGCACACCCATTTTCAGCTCTACCGCATGACCAGGCAGGACTGGGTGCTGCTGGCGCTGATTCTGGGATTGGAGATTGCCGTGGTGATGGCAGGCGGCACCAGCGCCTCCTATACCCCCCGGCTGAAAATCAGCCCCCTGGGCTGGGGCTTTCCCCTGTATTGCTGCCTGCTGCTGATTCCCACCATTTTGCATCTCAAGGAGGCCGTTGTATGGCAGTTCTTACGCTGGAAGATTTGAGCTTTACCTACCCCGGGGGGGCTGCCCCCACCCTGAGCCATGTGAATTTGACCGTGGCGCAGGGAGAATACATTCTGCTGTGCGGCAAATCCGGCAGCGGAAAAACCACCCTGCTGCGGCATCTGAAAACCGTCCTCTCCCCCCACGGAAGCCGAACCGGCACCGTGCGCCTGGACAGCACCCCGCTGGAAGAAATCGGTCTGCGGCAGCAGGCGGAGAAGATTGGCTTTGTGATGCAGAACCCGGACGATCAGATTGTCACCGACAAGGTGTGGCACGAGCTGGCGTTCGGACTGGAAAACCTGGGCATGGAGCAAAGCCTGATGCGCCTGCGGGTGGCTGAAATGGCAAGCTTCTTCGGCATCCAGGACTGGTTTCACCGGGAGATTTCCCAGCTTTCCGGCGGACAGAAGCAGCTGGTGAATCTGGCAGCCATTATGGCAATGCAGCCGGAAATTCTGATTCTGGACGAGCCAACCAGCCAGCTGGACCCCATTGCCGCCGCCGACTTTTTGAACACCCTGAAAAAAATCAACCGGGAGCTGGGCACCACCATTCTCATTACCGAGCATCGGACGGAGGATATTTTCCCCGCCGCCGACCGGGTAGTTGTGATGGAGCAGGGGCGCATCACCGCCGACGGTGATCCCCGGACGGTTGCCCGGCAGCTGTATGAAAGCGGAAGCCAGATGTTCCCCGCCCTGCCTGCGCCGGTGCGGATTTTCTACGGTGCCGATGCGTCGGGAGCGTGTCCGCTCACCGTGCGGGAGGGACGGAGCTGGCTGACCCATCAATTTCCCACCCCGCCCCGGATTTCTGCCCCGGAGGCAGAAGCACCCTTTCCCGCCGGCAAAATTCCTGCGCTGGAAATCCGGGATGGCTGGTTCCGCTATGAGCGCACCGGCCCAGACGTGCTGAAAGGGCTGTGCTTCTCCGTCCCCCAGGGGGCGCTGTATGCCATTGTGGGCGGCAACGGCTCCGGCAAGTCCACCACCCTCAAAACCGCCTGCGGCATCTGCAAGCTCTACCGGGGCAGCGTCCGCATCTTCGGAAAGCCCCTGCAAGCCTATCGGGGGCGGCTGTTTGACGGCTGCCTTTCCATGCTGCCCCAGGACCCCAAGTGCATCTTCGTGAAGCAAACGGTGCTGGACGACCTAAAGGAAATGAGCGGCGACCGGGAAAAAATTTGGGAAACCGCCCGGCTGTGCCAGATTGACCACCTGCTCCAAGCCCATCCGGCGGATTTGTCCGGGGGTGAATTGCAGCGGGCGGCGCTGGCAAAGGTTCTTTTGACCCAGCCGAAGCTTCTGCTGCTGGATGAGCCTACCAAGGGACTGGACAGCTTCTTCAAGCAGTCCTTCGCTTCCATCCTGCGGCAGCTGTGCCGGGAGGGGCTGACGGTGGTGATGGTGTCTCATGATGTGGAATTCTGCGCCGAATACGCCGATGTGGTAGGAATGTTCTTTGACGGGCAGCTGCTGGCCTCCAACACCCCCCGGAAATTCTTCGGCTCCAACAGCTTCTATACCACCTCCGCCGGGCGCATGAGCCGCAGCACCTTCCAAAATGCCGTGACCGCCGGGGATGTCATCTCCCTGCTGAAGCAGAACGAGGCGAGCCTATGAAAAAATCCACCCTGTTTTCCCTGTTGGCGATTTTCGTCCTGATTCCCCTGACCCTCTACCTGGGCACCCAGGTCAAGGGGCGGTGGTACTATCTCATCAGCACCCTGATTATCATTGAGCTGATGCTCCCCTTTTTCTTCCGCTTTGAATCCCGCAAGCCCCAGGCGCGGGAGCTGGTGATTCTCACCGTGATGGCAGCGCTGGCATCGGTGTCCCGGGTGGTATTTTCCTTCTCCCCCTTTCTCAAAACCATCACCGGCATCATCATGATTACCGGCATCGCCTTTGGACCGGAGGCAGGCTTCCTCACCGGCGCTGTTTCTGCCTTCGCCAGCAATTTCTTTTTCAGCCAGGGACCCTGGACCCCCTGGCAGATGTTTGCCTATGGGTTCAGCGGCTTCTTTGCCGGACTGGTGTTCCACAACCACCGCGCCTGGGCGAAGCCCTGGGTGCTGGCACCCTTTGGATTTTTTACCATTGTGCTGCTGGTGGGACCCATGCTGGACACCTGCACCGTGTTTACCATGCTCAGCAAATTCACCGCCAAAAACATCATGGCTGTTTACAGCGCCGGGCTGCTATACAATGTCAACCATGGCATCGGCGCAGCGCTGACCCTGCTGCTGGTGAGCAAGCCCCTGCTGCAAAAGCTGGAACGGCTGCAAACCAAATATGGCATTTTGGAGATATGACCATGAATCCCAGTCAGCTTTATCTTTCCACCATTGACCCTCTCGCCGGTGACATTGCCCGGCAGGAGGGGCTGGGGGTGGAAATTGCGGAATTCTGCACCGCCATCAATGCAGACGACCTGTTTGAAGAAACCAACGCGTCCGTGGTGCGCCAGATTGCGGGGATTCCCCGCCGGATTCTCCACGGGCCATTTAACGAGCTGTTTCCCTGCGCCATTGACCCGCTGGCACGGAAGCTGGCAGCCTACCGCTATGCCCAGGCGCTCTCCCTGGCACAGCGCTACGGTGCCAGGAAGCTGGTGCTCCATGGCGGCTACAGCCCCCGGCTGTACTTTCCCTGCTGGTATGAGGAGCAGTCCATTTCATTCTGGAAAGAATTTCTGGACACCCACCCGGGGGATTATGAAATCTGTCTGGAAAACGTGATGGAGGAATCGCCGGAATCCCTCCTGCGCATTGTGCCCCAGGTGGACGACCCCCGGCTGCGGCTGTGCCTGGATGTGGGGCACGTCAACTGCTATTCTTCTGTTCCGGCAAGTCAGTGGATGGCACAGTGGGGCAACGCCCTTTCCCATCTGCATCTGCACAACAACGATGCTTCCGTGGACAGCCACGGGGGGCTATCCCGGGGCAGTCTCCCCATGGAAGAAATCATCCGGGGCATTGCCCCCACCATGACCGCCACCCTGGAGCTGATTGAAATCGGTGATTCTATCCACTGGCTGAAAGAGAACGGTTTACTGTAACCTCAGCCGCCTTGGCTTTCCTTCCAGGGGAGGCAGGGGCACTTCGTGCCAGCGGGAGGCTACGAGCCTCCCTTACGGACTCAGAGGATTCTGGCAGCAGCCATCCAACGCAGCACTCTCTTGTGAAAGCTTCGGGGCACCAAGGCATCGCTCTATCCATCTCAAAAATCCATCATCCCAGGAGGAACAATCAAATGACAACAGAACTGGATGAATTTCTGAAAAACATCACCCCGCTGAACCGGGATGCCATGGAGGCTGCCCGCCGCTACCAGGCATCCCTCGCCAAGCCCCCGGAGAGCCTGGGGCGGCTGGAAGAACTGTCCATTCAGCTGGCTGGCATCACCGGCAAGGTACATAACTCCATGGAAAACCCCCATCTACTGGTGTTTGCCGCCGACAACGGCGTGGCAGAGGAGGGCGTGTCCAGTGCGCCCCAGTCGGTGACGCTGATGCAGACCATCAACTTAACCCGTGCCAAAACCGGCGCTTCCACCCTGTGCAAGCATTTTGGCGTGGGCATTACCGTGTGCGACGTGGGCGTGAAGGCAGACATCCACGAGCCGGCGGTGCTGAACCGGAAAATTGCCTATGGCACCCGCAACATGGCAAAGGAGCCTGCCATGACCCGGGAGCAAGCCACCCGCGCCATTCTCACCGGCATCGGGCTTGCCATGCGCACCGAAGCCAGCGCCCTGGGCGTGGGAGAAATGGGCATCGGCAACACCACCACCTCCGCCGCCGTGCTGTCGGTGCTGCTGGATGCTCCGGTAGAGCAGGTAACCGGGCGGGGCGGCGGCATCACCGACGAGGCCTTCCAGAAAAAAAAGGAGGTCATTTCCAGAGCCATTGCCATCAACAAGCCGGACAAAAACAATGTGGTGGACGTGCTGGCAAAGGTGGGCGGCCTGGACATTGCCGCCATGTGCGGTGCCTTTTTGGGTGCTGCCGCCACCAAGCGTCCGGTGGTGATTGACGGCTTTATTTCCGCCGTGGCGGCGCTGTGTGCCGTGCGGCTGAAGCCGGAGGTGCGGGACTATCTGGTGCCCAGCCATGCCTCCTTTGAGATTGGCTACCGGCTCGCCATGGATGCCATGGGATTGCAGCCCATGCTGCTGCTGGGAATGCGGCTGGGCGAGGGCAGCGGATGCCCCCTGGCCTTTCAGGTGCTGGATGCCGCCTGCGCCATTATGAACGAAATGGCAACCTTCCAGCAGGCAGGCATCGATGACGGCTATCTGGAGGAAATCCGCCAGGGCGACAAATTCACCGTGGAGGACGCAACATGATCGTCTTTATCACCGGCGGTGCAAAAAACGGAAAATCCTCCTATGCCCAGGAGTTGGCAGTCCGGCTGGCAGCGGGCGGCAAGCACTATTACATTGCCACCATGATTCCCGTGGACGAAGAAGACCGGGCGCGGATTCGCCGCCACATTGCCGACCGGGACGGCATGGGCTTTGAAACGGTGGAGCAGGGCACCCACATCCTCGGCTGTCTCGACAGGTGTCAGCCCGATGCCACCTTCCTGCTGGACAGCACCACCGCCCTGCTGATGAACGAGCTGTTCCTCCCCCCGGACTGGCATCTGGACGAAACCGCCGGGGAGCGGTGCGGGGACGAGGTGGCTGCCTTTGCCCAGGCGGTGAAACACATCGTGATTGTCAGCGACTATATCTATTCCGATGCTCAGCGCTATGACAATGTCACCGAAACCTACCGCCGGGGGCTGGCTTCCATAGACCGGAAGCTGGCTGCCATCAGCGACGTGGTGCTGGAAATGAGCGGCGGCAATCTGATTGTTCACAAGGGGGTGCTGCCGGAATGAAGCTGTGGTTATACGCCCTGGGGATGTGCCAGAGTATGTTCTGCGCCCTGCCCTTCCCCTGGCACGGGTGGGAGGAAAAGGCCCGGGACAAAATGCTCTGCTGTCTGCCGGTGATTGGGCTGGAAATCGGCCTTCTGTGGTGGGGCATCGGTCTGCTTATCTTCCGGCTGGCGCTGCCCGGTCTGCTCAGCGCCGCCATTGTCTGCGCCGCCCCCTATTTTCTCACCGGGTTCATGCACCTGGACGGCTTTATGGATGTGACCGACGCGGTGCGCTCCTATCGCAGCCTGGAACGGCGGCGGGAAATTCTGAAAGACAGCCATGTGGGCAGTTTCTCGGTGATTGCCATGGGGCTGCTGCTTGTGATGCAGCTTTCCGCCTGCTCCGCCCTTTGCACCCTGACCCAGCTGCGGGCGCTGCTGCTGATTCCGGCGGTCAGTCGGTGTTGCAGCGTGCTGGCAATCACCTGCCTTCCCCCCATGGAAACCAGCCAGTACGCCCAGCGGAAAACCCATTGGGGACTGCCCCTTGCCATGCTGGCTGCGGCTGTGGGCGTGGGCTTTTGGTGGGAGACAACCGTAGGCTTTGCCCTGGTTGCCGTGATGGTTGGCTATGCCCTGGCGCTGTTGCGTGCCTACCGCTCCCTCAAGGGGATGAATGGCGACATTTCCGGCTATTGCATCAGCCTGGGGGAGCTGGCTGGCTTGTGCGCCATGGCGATTTTGTAATGGAAATTCTCGGTGTAATGCGTTGAGCGGTACCCCCCAGTGACTTCCACCGCACCGGTAGGGGCGGCTCATAGCCGCCCGCAACCCCGGATTTTAAGAAGTACACAAAGAAACGCACTCGCCCCTGTAGGGGTCGCCTAGCAGGCGACCCGCAGCCCGTGCAACAGAGTGCTTCGTTGGATGCTATTATCTAATGGTTTCTGAGTTCTTGGCTTCCCCCGGGGGGAAGCTGTCACGATGAAATATCGGCATCTCGGAACCGATATTTTGTCGTGACTGATGAGGGGTGGCGATGGCTAAAAGTTTTAGATTTCCCTGTTGAATGGAGAAAGCCAGAACATACGCCACTCATCCAGCTGCATTTATTTACCAACCTGTCGCCACCCCTCATCAGCCTCGCTACGCTCAGCAGCTTCCCCCCGGGGGAAGCCAAGAACTCAAAAGACGTACACCATTCAACGGAGTACACCCCCCTCAGTCAGCGGTGGAGCCAAGGGTGCTTCCCATCGTTCAAAATCAGAAAGGAGCATTCCATGAATCTCATCATCGGCGGCGCTTATCAGGGCAAGCGGGAATTTGCCAAAACCGCTTTTTCCCTGGAAGAAGCCCAAATCTATTCCTGCCACGGGGGAGAAATCGACTTTTCTTTCCCCTGCATTGACCGCCTGGAAGAATTTACCCTGGCCTGTGTCCGAACCGGCATTGACCCCATTTCCTATTTCCAGTGCCACGAAGCACAGTGGCAAAACGCCACCCTCATTTGTCAGGATATTTTCTGCGGCGTGGTGCCGCTGGAAGCGGAACTGCGCCAGTGGCGCAACGTCACCGGTCAGCTGTGCCAATACCTCAGCAAACACGCCCAGCGGGTCAGCCGGGTGTTCTGCGGATTGGAGCAGCGGCTGAAATGAACCCCATTTACCTGATTCGCCACGGCAAAACCCAGGCAAATCTCCTGCACCTGTATTGCGGCAGCACGGATTTGCCCCTGTCCCAGGCGGGGATTGACCAGCTAAAAATGCTGCACTATGACCTGCCGCCGGTGCGGTTTCTCACCAGCGGCATGAAGCGCACCGAGCAGACCCTGGAATTGCTGTTTGGCAATGTCCCCCACCGGCAGGATGACGCTTTCCGGGAAATTGATTTTGGCGCATTTGAGATGCACTCCTACGACCAATTAAAGGACGACCCGGATTACATTGCCTGGATTTCCGGGGACAACCATCGCAATGTCCCCCCCGGCGGGGAAAGCGGCGAAGCCATGACCGCCCGGGTGCTGGCAGCCTTTCGGCGGCTGCAACAGGAAAACATCCCCACCGCCCTCATCACCCACGGCGGAGTCATTGCCGCCATTATGGAAAGCCTGTTCCCGGAAGAAAAAAAGTCCCGGTACCAGTGGCAGCCGGAACCGGGACATGGATATGTGATTTTCGATGGGGGCTATCAGCCCATTCCCTGACGGGTTATTCTCCCACGGCGGCATAGTCCGGTCTGCCGTAACCGACGATGCCGGGGTCATGGAGGTCATAGCTTTTCTGTGCCACGCAGCCGCCGTTTGCCACAATGCCCGCTTCACTGGAGGTATTGCCCTCTACGGTGTACACCCGGCTGTCGTCCACCCCGGTCACCAGACCGGTATGGCATATGGTTCCCTCCCGCTGGAAGAAAATCTGGTCGCCCTCCTGGGGGCTGTCTGCCAGCCGCCCAGCCTCCCGATAGTAGCCATAGGAATAGCGGCAGCCCGCCCCCTTGCTGAGAATGGGCTGGCACAGCAGCCGCCGCCCCGCCACCACCCCATAGGCCTTGACGAAGCACCAGTCCACAAACACATCACACCAGGGTTGGCCCTGCTTGATGCCCCGGTAGAAGCAGAAGTGGATGTCCAGCTCCCGGGCGTACTTGGTGTAGTTTTCATCGCCGGGGTTTGTATCCTTCTCATACAGCTGGCGGGGGCTTTGCTTTTCCAGATACCCCACTTCCCCCAGGGCGATTACAACGGATTTGTGCATGGAGTGTCCTCCCAGGGCAGCTCCACCACCACGGGGGTGTGGTGCAGCGCCGGAATCAGTTTCCCTGTCACGTCCGTCATTTTCAGCCGCAGGCTGGAGGTATTGATGCAGGGGTGGCAGCCCAGATAGTCCCTGCGCAGCACATCCCTGTCAATCACCAGCTGCACCCGATTTTCCGTGTCGTTCATCAGGCCGAGGATGGTAGCAGAGCCGGGGGTGTTATCCAGCAGTTCCTCCATATGGCTTTCCTTGGCGAAGGATAGCCGGGACACGCCCAGCTGGGCGGATAGGAATTTTGTCTTAAAGGGCTTGTCCCCCGGAATCATCAGCAGGTAAAAGGCCGTCTCCTGGCGGTTCGCGAGAAACAGATTCTTGCAGATAACCGCGTCCAGGCTCTTGTCAATTTCCGCGCAAACCTCCATGGTCTGCGCCGGTGCATGGTCGAGCCGCTGATAGGCAATGCCCAGACTGTCCAGCAGGTCATAGCATTTGATTTCTTTTTCCAGCCGTCCGGTGCAGTCTGCCGGGCGGCCATTTTGTAAGGTCAGCATATCCGTTCCTCCTTATTGCATGGCCTCTAGGGCGAGGGCGTTTTGGGTTTTGTAAAGCGCGGCATACAGGCCGCCCTTTTCCAGCAGCTCCTGGTGGGTGCCCTCCTCGGTAATCACGCCGTCGGCAATGGAAACGATTCTCGAGGCGTTGCGGATGGTGCTGAGCCGGTGGGCGATAATCAGGGTGGTGCGTCCCTGGGAAAGCTTGTCAAAGGCACGCTGAATCTTGGCCTCGGTGACGGAATCCAGCGCAGAAGTGGCTTCGTCCAGAATCAGAATGGGCGGATTTTTCAGGAAAATCCGCGCAATGGCAATGCGCTGCTTCTGTCCGCCGGAAAGCAGTGTGCCCCGCTCGCCCACATAGGTCTGGAACCCGGCGGGCATGGCGAGGATGTCCTCGTAAATTTCCGCCTTCTTCGCCGCCTCAATCACCTGTGCCTCGGTGGCATCCGGCTTGCCATAGCGGATGTTTTCAAAAATCGTGTCGGCAAACAGGAACACATCCTGCTGCACAATGCCGATATGCTCATGAATGCTCTTTTGGGTCACGTGGCGCACATCCTGCCCGTCAATGCAGATGCTGCCCTCTGTTACGTCATAGAACCGGGGTATCAGCTGGCACAGGGTGCTCTTGCCGCCGCCGGAGGGACCCACAATGGCAATGGTTTCACCGGGCTGCACCTGCAAATTGACATGGTGCAGGACTGCCAGATCGCCCTCATAGGCAAAGGACACATCCCGGACGGAAATTTCGCCCTTTACATTTTCCAGCGCCGCCGCATCCGGCGCATCCTGCACCGTAGGCTCGGTGCGCATGATTTCCACAAACCGATTCAGCCCCGCAAAGCCGTTGGCAAACAGCTCCGAGAAGTTCGCCAGCTTCCGCATGGGGTTTACAAAGGTTGCAATATACAGGCTGAAGGTAATGAGGTCCCGGTAGTCCATCTTCCCTTTCAGAATCATATAGCCGCCCAGGGTGATGACCACCACATTGAGGATGGTAAGGAAAAATTCCATAGAGCTGTTAAACAGTGCCATGGCCTTGTGGAACTCCCGCTTGGAGGTCTTGAACTGGTCGTTGGCCGCGTTGAAGCGCGCTTGCTCCACGGCTTCATTGGCAAATGCCTTGGCAGTGCGGATGCCGGTGAGGCTGGATTCAATTTCCGCATTGATGTTGGCCACCTTTTGCTTCACGCCCACGGACACCCGGCTCATGCGCTGACGCATGGAAAACACCACCGCCAGGAACACGGGAATCATCAGTGCCACCACCAGCGCCAGCTCCCAGCGGATGGCTGCCATCACAGCCAGCGCGCCCACGATGGTCACGGCAGAGGTCAGCAAGTCCTCCGGGCCGTGGTGGGCAAGCTCGGTGAGTTCAAACAGGTCGGAGGTCAATCGGCTCATGAGCTGACCGGTACGGTTCCGGTCATAAAAATCGAAGCTCATTTCCTGCAAATGCCGGAATAAATCCCGGCGAATGTCCGCCTCCACCCGGATGCCGAAGGTGTGACCCAGGTAGCATACAATATAGTTCATCCCCGCCCGCAGCACATAAAAGGCTGCCGCAACGGCCATAACGGTGAAGAACACCCGGTATTTTCCCCCGGGCAGATAGTCGTAAAGCGCCTGCCGGGTGACCAACGGGAAGCTCAGGTCGATGGCGGCCATGAGCACGGCGCAGGTGATGTCCAGGGCAAAAAGCCTTTTATGGGCTGCAAAATAGGAAAGAAAAATCCGCAGGGGGGATTTTTCCCGGTACTGCTGTGTTGTCATATCTCATTCTCCTTCTGTTTTCGACTATTATACCGCTTTTTTCTCAAAAGGCAATGGAGCGCTTTCCATTTTGATGGTTTTCTGCTATACTGGCGGTAATGCCGCCGGATAATGACGCTACGGAGATTGTACCGATACGGCACTTCCCTAACCCGCCCGGTGACGATATGCAGAGAAAACCGTGGGATTTTTAAGGAGTGCCCGGTTGAGTGGCACACACCCCCGGTTTCCGCCGCACTCTGTAGGGGTCGCCAACCTGGCGACCCGCTGGCACGAAGTGCCCTTGGCTCCCTCTCTGAGGGAGCTGCTGAGCGAACGCGAAGCTGAGGGAGTGCGCTATGATAATGGTACAAGCCTATGATTTCGGCTGCGGCGAAGCCGCCTTGGCTTCCCCCGGGGAAAGCCAAGGACTCAGAAGATTTTGGCGTACACCATTCACCGAACCGCTCTATTGCGTGGGCTTCGGGTCGCCAAGTTGGCGACCCCTACAATGGCGATGCAAAACCGGGGGTACACACCATTCAACGGGGGACACCCCCTCAGTCAGATTTGTCGGTTCCGAAATGCCGCCAAATCCGACAGCTCCCCCAGAGGTGGAGCCGAGGCGGCTTCGCCGCAGGGGTCGCCAGGTTGGCGACCCCTACAGTGGGCGGGGTAAAACCGGACGTGCATACCATCCACCCTGTCACCCCGTCGAAACAACCGTTGATTTTTCCTCTTACAAGGAGTTTTATATGGAAATTTTATTTTCAAACAAGGATATTGCCGTTGTCCTCAAGCCGGTGGGGCTGGATTCCGAGCAGGAAGTCCCCGCCGCCATTATAAGCGCCCTGGGGGGCGAAGTGTTCCCCATTCATCGGCTGGACAAAAACGTGGGCGGCTGCATGGTATACGCCCGCAGCAAAAAGGCCGCCGCTGCCCTGAGCCGGGCGGTGCAGGAGGGGCAGATGCAAAAGGAATATGTTGCCCTGGTGCATGGCGTTCCCCCGGAGCGGGGGGACTGGCAGGATTTATTGTGGAAGGACAGCAGCAAAAACAAGGTCTTTGTGGTGCAGCGCCAGCGCAAGGGCGTAAAGGATGCCCGGCTGGAATTTACCCGCCTGTCCTGCGCAGACCCCAGCCTGGTGCGGATTTTGCTGCACACCGGGCGCAGCCACCAGATTCGGGTGCAGTTTGCCTCCCGGGGCTATCCCCTGGTGGGCGACCACAAATACGGCTCCCGGGATGAGGCCGCCGCCCCCATGCTCTTTTCCTGCGCCCTGACCTTCCCGCTGGGCGGCAAAACCATGCACTTTGAGCACTTGCCGGAATGGGGAAAATGAATCATAATAAAACAGGAGCCGTGATTCACAGCTCCTGCCCGATTACTTCATGAACTTGTCGATTGCCTGGCACAGGTCGTCGATTGCTTCCTCGTCCCCGGCGGCCACCGCATCCACCATGCAGTGGCGCATATGGTCTTTCAGGATGACCTTGCCGGTGTTATCCAGCGCGGAACGCACCGCCGCCAGCTGAATCAGCACATTGGAGCAATCCTCCCCGTTTTCCACCATCCGGCGCACCTTCTCCAGGTGGCCGATGGCGCGGGAAAGCCGGTTAATCACTGCCTTTTGGCTTTCGTGGACATGACCGTGGGCATGGGGGATTCCATGGGCATGAAGGTAGGCGTGCTCCTCCTCCGGGGATTTGGGGTCATGTGTATGTTTCTGCAATTCTTCCATATCGGTCACCTCCTGCGCATGAGGGTTATTATACCCCGAAATGCCGCAATCCGCAAGCCCCACCGGGGGATTTTTCCGCAAAAATAAATGCTTTGACAGAAGGCGTACCGGGGATTATAATAATAAAAAACGCAAAGGAGACTTTTTATGCATCTCGACCACGATCATTCCATGGGTGGCCACACCCACGAGCATACTCATGCCGACGGCACCACCCACACCCATGAGCACACCCACGACCAGGAGCACGCACACCCCCACACCCACGAGGAGATGCACGCCCTGGGCATCCCCCACGACCACGATCACGACCACGACCATGACTGCACCCACAACTGCGGCAGCTGCGCCTCCCAGTGCGAGCATACCCCCATGGAGGAGCTGACCGCCCTCATGCAGTATATGGTGGGTCACAATGCCGCCCACGCCCGGGAGCTGGCAGAGCTGGCTTCCCAGCTGGAAAAGAACGGCAACCACGTTGCCTATGAGCAGGTGATGGCCGCAGTTTCCGATTTTGAAAAAGGCAACCTGCGCCTGAGCGCAGTGCTGGCAAGTCTGAAAGGATAATGTTCTATGTGTCTTTCTACTGTCTATAAGAACAAGAAAACCGACGATGCCATTGTGATGAAGAACGTCATGTCCATCGAGTGCAAGGATGGGCTGGTGATTCTCACCGACCTGATGGAGCGTCAGGTCGCCATTGAGGGCACCTTGGAAAAGGCGAACCTGGTGGATGGCTACGTCATTGTAAAAGAAAAGATTCCTGCATAAAGCGGCAGGGTGGATTTTGAGATAACACAAAATCCACCCTGTTTTTCTATTCTACACCAGATGATGGCAGCTCCGTTCCGTCCGGCAAGCGGAGGAGCGCCACCTGGCTCAGGTCGATGGGGGCTTCCGCCACATTCCGGGTGACACGCCCGGTGCTGTCGCCAATTCCCAGATGAATTTCCGACCCGTCCTTCATCACCACGGTCAGAGCCATCCATCCGGCATCCTCCATCCCCTCGGTCACAGTCATGAGCGTGCCCATGGTGCGCAGCTGGAGGGAAGCAATCGTTATGGGAACTCCATCCACAGTGATTTGCAAGGGGCTGTTGAGAAAATCGATTTTCCGATGATCGCAGTCTGCAAAGCTGACTCCCGGTTCCCAAACACCCTGGGCAACCACCCGGTTTACCAGGGACTCCCCATTCCAGCTGGTCGTCATCAAGTCCACCAGGTGGGCGTGCCAGCCTGCATTCCGGGGGAAAGTCGGGTCATCCACGGTTTCCATGGCGAAAATATACACAAGGTCGATGGTATTGCCCTTTCCGTCACCGTCCTCCTGGGAAAACACCTGCCAGAAATTGGGCTTGAAGCTGCCGGTGTCAGGAATCAGCAGATTGTCATTCTGCGGGTATACGTAGTCTGCGTTCTCTGCATCCGGGAGCTGTGTACCCGCCGGGGCAGTCAGATGGAAGACGATGCGCCCAACGGAACCGTCAAAGGTGACGGAGGTCGTCTCAATCTCCCACCCGGCGGGGGGCGCTGCTGCGGCGGCAGCGGAAGCGTCCGGCAGCGTGGGGCGGACGGTAAAATCGATTGCATCCGCAATCTGCTCCACCTGCCTGTCCGTCATCCACTCCGGCTTGAAATCCGGCATATCGGTCAGCGGATTGAATCCAGCCTCAAAATCCACGGTCATGGCAGCATCCCCGCAGTCACAGACGAGGTATGCCCTCCCCTGGGCGGCACGAAGAATCAGGACAGCTGCACCGGACGAAGTGGTGTACATCCATTCCTTCCAATCCTCATTTTCATTCAAATATTCCACATCGGTGCTCAGGCAGTCCTTGCGGAAATATTGGAGTTTGGTATGGACGGAATAAGGCCACACTTCCTTTGGCAGATTCAAGTCCATGTACAGCACGAAATTCCCCTGGGAATAGCATTCTCCGCTGTCCAGGAAAACGGAAGCATTGCTGTCCGGCAGCAAAATATGGTCAATACCCAGCGCCTTGGCAAAGCCGCTCATGGATTCAAATTCCACCGGTGAACGCAGCAGCTTCAGCTGGTACTTCTCAGCCAATTCCTTCAGCTTGTCCGCCATCTCCTGAGAGTAAACCCCGTAGGCGGGGTAGGTGTCGGGGAACTGCGCTTCCAGGTCGGTCTGGAATGCCTGCTTGCGGATGATGCCATCGGCATCGTAGGCTTGCAGGTACGCATACCATTCCTTTGCGGCCTGGTAGCTGGGGCTGCCCTGCAAGCCGCTGAAGGTCAGCACCTGCTGAGAAACCGGCACCGTGGCAGTAACCTCCCGGTGATATTCGTCAAACACATTCTGCAAGCTGTCCCGCTGACCGATAATGAAATCCTGCGAGCGCAGCACATACACCACCGCACAGCCCACCAGCAGCAGAAGCAGCGCCGCCAGTGCCGCCACCAAAAGCGGTCTGCGCAAGCCACGAACCGTTGAAGCCCCGGCGCGCTCCCTTCCGCCATGATTGGAAACGGTATCACGCTCCGCTTCGTCAATAAACTTTCTGTTGATGTACGATAGTCCCAGGAACAGTTCCTTTCCGTTCATACGCCGATTTCCTCCTTTTCCAGAAAAATGCGCAGCTTTTCTTTGGTTCTCACCAGCTGCATTTTTACCTTGCTCTCCGTCATGCCATACCGTCGGGCAATCTCTGCAATGGAATCCGCATACCAATACCGCCGCAAGAATATGAGGCGGCTGTCCTTCGGCAGCCCCTCCAAAAAGGCATCCATGGCATTGCCGATTTCTTTTCCGGTCACCGTCCGCTCATAGCCGCTGTCGGGAATGCAGGTTTCCATTTCCTCCGTCAGCGTCACCACCTCTGCCCTTCGCTTTGCCGCCAATTTCCAGTCCAATTTGTTCAGGGACAGGTTGCGGCAGATGGCGGCGAGGAAGGCGAAAAAGAAGGATGGGCGGTGGGGCGGAATGGATTCCCACGCCGCAAGATAGGTGTCGCTGACGCTTTCCTCCGCATCCTCCCGGCTGTGCAGCATTCGCTGTGCCAGGATGTTCAGCCGTCTTCCATAAGAAATGTCCGTCTGCCTGATGGCATCCTCATTCCGGGCAAAATACAGGTCAATGATGTCTGCATCCTCCATTTGGGTTACACTTCCTTTCTTTGTGCTTCACCCCTGTAATAAGATTTGAATGGGAGAAAGTCACATTCCATGACGGAATGATTTCATGGCTGGCATTTCTTCACTTGCCATCGAATTTCGTCTGTGCTATACTCACCACCAGTTCAACAAATCGAAATTTGGCTATGGAAGAGGAAGCTGAGAAAATGATATATTTGGAAACAAAACACTTAATTTTGAGAGATTATCGTGAGGAAGATTTCCTCGGATATTATCGACTAAAAGCGGATCCTAAGACAATGTATTATTTGCAAGACATACAACTGTTTACAAAAGAAGAAGCGTATGAGGATTTTCGCACGGTTTTAGAGGATATGCAAAAGTCCGACAGGAAGTTTTATTTTATGCACATTGAGTTAAAAAACTCACACGAACAAGTTGGAAGTATTGGATATACGGTAACAAATGATACACCAATCGGTAAATTGGTTCATGCAGGATATTTCATTTACCCAAAGTTTTGGGGAAAAGGATATACAACAGAAGCATTTACGCGCGTTTTAGAATTTGCATTTTGTGATAATGATGTATACAGAGTTTCCACAGGGTGTTTGGCTGAAAATATTGGTTCTGAAAGAGTTATGCAAAAATGTGGTTTCATTAAAGAAGCCGAACACATTGATTATGAATGGCATGATGGAAAAATTAAAACCCGGTTAGAATATAGACTTTTGAAGAAAGAATGGCTTGATTGAATGACAATTCCCGGTTTCTTGATTTCCTTTTTCCGTTAGCCGCTTTGCCCCTTGGCTGCAATTTCCTTGGAATATCATTGCTCCTATTATGCCGTATCATTACGGAAAATGCAAGAACGCAGCAACGTCCGAATGGCAGGACGGATTTTAATGAAAAGTTAAAATTCACCCTGCACTTTTCTGTTGTAAACAGGGGCAAGCTGTGATACAATTGCAGTTATGGATGAAAAGTTGTTAATTCTGGGTGGGGGTAAATGAATGTTTCTGCGATATATGTCGGTTTTCTTTCTTTCTATGGTGCCACTGTTAGAGCTTCGCGGTGCCATCCCCATTGCGGTGGGGCTGGGCATTGAGCCGGTTCACGCGGTGATTGTATGCGCAATCGGCAATCTGGTTCCGGTTCCGTTTATCTACTTCTTTGCGCGGAAGTTCTTGGTTTGGGGACTGGACAAGAAATATATCGGCGGCATCTGCCACTTTTTCCACGACAAGGGGCAGCGGGCTGGTGAAAAGCTCTCCGGCAAGGCCGGAAAATGGGGGCTGATGCTGGCGCTGACATTGTTTGTGGGCGTTCCCGTGCCGGGCACGGGTGCCTGGACGGGGACGCTGGGTGCCAGCTTCCTCAACATGGGAGCCAAGGAAACAGCGCTGTCCGTTGGCGTGGGCGTAGCGCTGGCCGCCGTCATTATGATTACCGTCAGCCTGGTTGGCGTACATCTATTTGGACTATAAGGAGTGTTACAAATGAACGATTGTCTGTTCTGCAAAATCATCGCCGGGGAAATTCCCTCCACCAAGGTCTATGAGGACGAATTGGTGTTTGCTTTCCGGGACATTGCCCCCCAAGCGCCGACCCACATTCTGGTGATTCCCAAGGCGCACATCTCCGGCTGCAACGGCGTAAACGCTGAAAACAGCAGCGTGGTGGCGCACATTTTTGAGGTCATCCCCAAAATTGCCGCAGCCGAGGGGCTGACCGGCGGCTATCGGGTGGTCTCCAACTGCGGCGAGGATGCCGGCCAGACGGTGCATCACCTGCATTTCCACATTCTGGGCGGCAAGCCCCTGAACCTGGAAATGGCGTAATTCTTTCACAACTGTAAAAACCACATCGGTCATGCTGAAAGGGTTGACCGATGTGGTTTTTGATTTTACTTCATGCGGAATTGGTTGGCCTGGTACAGCAGCACCGCTGCCTCACCCCGGGTCAGCACATCGGACCGGAACGTAAATCCGTTTTGCGCGGCAATCTGCTGGGCGGATGCGGTATTCTCCCCGTCAGACAGTACGGCCTGCTCCTGGGGCTGTAGCTTCAGGGCGGCGCACAGCATGGAGGCAGCCTCCCCGGCGCTCACCGGCTGACTGGGCAGGAACTCCCCTGCCGCCTCCACACCGGCAGTCAAGCCGGAGCGAATGGCCGCAGCCAGATAGGGCTGGAGCCACTGGGGTACATCGGTATAGCCGGTTTCCGTCACGTTTTCATCCGTTGGAATATTCAGCGTCTTCACCAGCATGGTAACGAACTCCCCCCGGCTGACCATCTGGTCAGGCAAAAAGCAGGCACTGCCGCCCACATTTTCCCCCACGAAGATGCCGGTATTCTTCATCCACTCCGCCTGGAAGCGGCAGTCCCGCCCCAGGGTATCGGAATACTGCCTGGTATCCGTTGGCTTGAGGATGCTTACGGTAACGGTAGCCTCCCGGGAAACCTTTCCGGTGCTGTCGGTGGCGGTGAAGGTAAAGGAGTCAACGCCCACCTTGTTTTTCTTGGGGGTATAGGTGAAGTTGCCATTCGGCTTCAACTCCACGCTGCCCCGCTTGGGCGGGCGGGTAAGGGTAAATGTCATTTCCTCGCCTTCCGGGTCATGCACCCGCAGCGATTCCGTAATCACCAGGTTTTTATAGGTTTCATAGGCGCTGTCCTCGGCAACCGGGGGCTTGTTTTCCCGTCCCTTGATGGCCAGCGTCATGGTAGCCTCCCCGGCAAGGCCGTTGGAGAACACCGGCAAATAGCTGATGGAGGCGGTGGTATCCTCTGCCACGCTGGCGCAGACGAAGGTCATCTGCTCCACCTGCTGAGCGGTCAGCACATCCCCGGGGCGAAGCTGGCGGCTGCCCAGCATCACCGTGCCGTATTTCTGCTCTGGCAGTGTCCGCAGGCAGATTCCGGTGAGGGTAGCGTCGCCGCTTTCAAACTGCGCCGGGGTGAAGCACTGGACGTTCGTGCTCTCCGCCGCCGCGGTGGAAAGCGAAAGCCCTGCCGCAAGGACAACACCAAAGGCAGGGCGCAGAATGTGTTTCATAAATATCCCTCCAAAAAGTTTCTTCGCCGGTATTGTTTGCCAGCAATGGAGGTTTTATTCTTTTTTGCATTGCAAAACGGCTGTAGCCTCAACAGGTTACAGCCGTTTTTTGAAATTTCTGTTGAACGCTTACAGAGATGCCGGCTGCCGTGTCAGGGGCTTTTCCTGGCAGCCCACCCTGTCCGATGGTTAACGTCTACCAGATTTCAAGCGCCGCATCTTCAATGGGTACCAAACTCATATGGGATTTCGTATTGCTTCAGCATCGCCAGAATATTGGGAAGGTCCGGGCAGTTATCACGGATGCAGATGCCCAGATGGATTTTCTCTACACCGATACGCTTCAGTGCCTCCATTTTCTCAATCATTCCGGCATCGGTATTTCGGTCGATGCCGCAGCCGCCGCAGTCAAAGAAGGCTGCCAGCGTGGGCGCTTGACCGGCATACTGCTGAAAGCTCTTTTCGCAGGCGTTGAAAGCCCGGAAGCAGGCCGCTCCAGTACAGACGTTGGAGGAACGGCGGCAGTGCAAAATGGCAATTTTCATAGGCAATCCTCCAAAATATGTTTCGGGTAGTAGGTTACATGGGCAAGTCCAAACCGATCTTTCGTAACCTCGGCATCCACCTCGTACAGTTCTTTCACCAGTTGAGACGAAAGAATTTCCAGCGGCGTACCGGCAGCTACGATGACTCCGTCTTTCATCGCATACAAATAGTCGCAATACATGGCGGCAATATTCAGATCATGGATGGCTGAAATCACGGTGACACCCAACTGCTTCACAATGTCCAGCAGCTGAAGCTGGTACTTGATGTCCAGATGATTGGTCGGTTCGTCCAACACGATGCAGGGTGTCTGCTGGGCCAAGGCCCGGGCCAGAATAATGCGCTGCTGTTCACCACCGGACAGGGTAGAAAAGCTTCTGCCCTTGAAACGAGACATTCCAACTTTTTCGATACAGTCGCTGACAATGCGGTAGTCCTCCGCATTATCCCGCTCCATATTTCGCTTGTGGGGGGAGCGCCCCATCATCACAACTTCTTCAATTTTGAAATCGAAGTTATAGTAGTTGTGCTGGGCAACAACGGCAATTTTCCTTGCCGACTCCTTCACGCTCATGTCGAGAAGTGCTTGCCCGTCAAGGTAAACAGCGCCGTTATCCGGCTTCAAAATGCGGTAAACGCATTTGAGAAAGGTGGATTTTCCGCTTCCGTTGGGGCCGATGATTCCTACAAACTGGTGGTCTTTTACTTTCACCGATACATCTTTCAGAATCTCGGTGCTGCCATATTTTTTTCGGATGTCAGAACCTTTGATTTCCATCAGTCTTTCCCTCCAAATCCGTAGGACTTCTTTGCCATCAGGTAGATGAAGCAAGGAGCACCAATCATAGAAATCAGGATGCCGATGGGAAGCTCTGTTCCTTTAATCATCACCCGGCACAAAACATCTGCCCACACCAGCAAAATGGCACCCATCAGGCAGCTGATGGGGATTAGCTTCTTGTGATCTGTGCCCACCAGAATCCGCACCACATGGGGAATGATCAGACCCACGAAGCCAATCATGCCGGAGGCATAGACAATAAAGCCAATCATCAAAGAGGTAACCAGCAGATAGAAATTCCGGTACTTATGCAAATCCGTTCCCAAGGTGATGGATACCTCGTCACCCAGCAGCATCAGATTCAACACACGATATTGGGTGATGAAAAAGAATACGCACAAAATGACCAGCGGTAAAATCACCGCAATATTTCCCCAATTTGCTCCTGCCAGGCTGCCCATAAGCCAGTAGGTAATACTCATCATCCCTTCCCGGTCGTGGGCAAAGAACACCACGAAACTGGAAAAGGCACTGCATACCGAGCTAAGAGCCATACCCGCCAGCAAGAGCTTTACCGAATTGCTGGGGCTTCCGATATTGGCTACCAGCATGACCAGCAGCGAGATGCCAAAGGCACCGGCGCAGCCCATTACGCCTACAAAGTTGCTGCCAAGAAAAGAGCCAATGCCCAGCATGATGGCAACTGTTGCTCCCAAGGATGCACCGGAGGACACCCCCAGAATATAGGGATCTGCAAGGGGGTTTTTGACAATGGCTTGCATGACTACACCACACACTGCCAGCCCCATCCCCACCGCCACGGCCAGAATCAGCCGTGGCAGGCGAATATAGATAATAATATCATGCAGTGGGCCGGTGCCATAGACGGCATCGTCCCCAATGCCAAAGAGCTGGTTGAGTATCACACGGTACACATCCGAAAAAGGAATGGGGGACGATCCAAATGTCACAGCCAGCAGAACGGAGAAAATCAGTCCCAGACTGAGCACCAGAATCAAGATAAGATACAGCGGCGTTTTTTGAACCAACGCCTCCTGATTTTTTTGCATATGCGGCCTTACTTCGCTTCCTGCTCTGCCATTTCCGGGTAGAGATTGTCGATGAAGAATTGGAAGGACTCCAGAATCCGAACACCGGGGGAGTAAACCATGGTCAGATCAGTGGGAATCAGGTGGCCATTTTTATAAGCACTGATGTTTTGCAGGGCGGGGTTTTCCTTGAAGCAGTCCAGGCAGTTTTTGTCATTGAGGGAAGTGGAAGTGGGGCCAAAGTGGACACCAAACACGTAGTCCGGGTTCAGCACCACCAAATCTTCTGCGCTTTTGCGCTCTTTTCTGGTTTTGGCCAGCAGATTGGCACCAACAGCGGTGGCAATCTGACCGCCAATGGTATCTTCGCCATAGACCCGGAATGCGTCACCCTCATCTTCAATAATAACGATGTTCTTTGGTTCTGCCTTGCTGGCATACTCCTGACCCTTGGCAACAGTGGCACGCATTTCCGCAACGAGAGCCTCAGCACGATCTTCCACGTTGAAAATCTTGCCCAAATTCAGAATGTCCAGATATTCCCGCTCAATGTAGTCATTGGTCACATATTCATAGTCATCATCTGTGGCGCAGGCACTGTTGTATGCCATATAGGTCTTAATGCCCCGTTCGTTCCAGAAGTGCACGTCGCCCAGCCGCTTGTCCTCAAAGCTGGAGTACCATGCCAGAATGAAGTCCGGCTGCAATGTCAGCACATCTTCTTTAGACAGGAACTCCGTTGTGGTGGCCTGAATCCGATCAAATGCCTCCCGGTATTTGGGCAGGACTCGCTCCGGCTTGACGCTCATGGCCATAACAATCTTATCTTCCAGACCCAGCGCAATCATGTTTTCCACGGAGTTCAGAGAGTAGGTGAGCACCCGCTCCGGAGCTTTCTCAAAGACCATTTCTACATGGTTTCTGGCATAGTCATAACAGCGAATGCTGACAGGGTAGTGATTTTCCTCACCCTCGGTGGTTGCAGAGGCTTCAATGGCAGGCGCCGCTTCGGTCGGCTCCGTGGCACTTGCACCGCAGACAGTCAGCCCCAGAATCGTGATTGCAACCAGCAACAAAGACAATACTTTTTTCATCATACTTCCTCCAAAAATAATATATTCTTTATTGTATTCCCTCAACCGGGTGTACCCTGCTGAGGGAGAAAAAAGGGTTGCGGCTATGGCTGTCGATGCTCATCCAAGCCGAGTTCTGGTTGCCCACCGAGAAAGGGTGTACAAACACAAAAAGCTGCGGCAGCCCAATTTAGACTGCCGCAGCCGATTTTCTGCGCACAAAATACCCAACTGTCCTAAACATCGAAGACAGATGGTTTTCATCCATTTAAGCAGGTCTCCTGACTTGCGCATCATAAGCGCCTGCACCAGTCTTCTCAGTTTCCCAATGACCGACTTTCGTCCTGTGCAGACATCTCCACGCTTACAGTGGCGGTACCGTTCCGGATTCACACCGGATTCACTATTCTCCACCGACACCCTTCCGGCTCTCGGCGGCACTTAAATGTGTAATTTCTTGTTTCAGTGAGCAGAATATCACCGTTCTCCGGTTTTGTCAAGGAGATTTTCCGACTGGGCACGACGATTGCATGAGTTAAAAATATATGAACGCATTGTCAATAGAATGAGCGACATAGGGGTCGCCAGCCTGGCGGCCCGAGCGGCGCAGCCGCCTTGGCTCCCATGAAAGGGGAGGCGGGGCACTTCGTGCCACGGGTCGCCAGGTTGGCGACCCCTACAATGGCTATGCAGGACCATGGGTACATCCCATTCAACGCAGTACACCCCCAGAGGTGGAGTCAAGGCGGCGATGACCTTCTGAAATGATTGCAAACGGGCGCAAAAAACGACGTGGCTGAAAACACCACGTCGTTTTGTATCTCATCCCCGGCAGCCCTGGCAGCAGCTGCAATCGCCGCTGCATTTCTTCTTTTTGGGGCGGAACAGCAGCCATGCCATGTATCCGCCGATGGCAGCCAGCAGCGCATAGTCCCAGAAGCTCATCCAATCCACCCGCCAATCTGATACACCAGGAAGGCAGCAATCCACGCCACCGTGCACTGAGCAATCACCACGCCCACCGTTTTGAGCTTGGAGTCCAGCTCCCGCCGGATGGTGGCAACCGCCGCCACACAGGGGGTATACAGCAGGCAGAAGGTCAAAAAGCTTGCCGCAGAGCGGGGCGTAAACAGCAGGTGCAGCGCCTCATGCAACTGCTCATGGCTGACACCCAGAATCACGCCGAAGGTGCTGACCACCGCCTCCTTGGCGGTGAAGCCGGAAACCAGCGCCGTGACCATCCGCCAATCGCCAAAGCCCAGAGGTGCAAACAAGGGGGCAATAAACTGCCCCAGGCAGGCAAGAATGCTCTGGGTGCCGTCCGTTACCACGTTGAGCCGCAGGTCGAAGGTTTGCAGGAACCAGATAATCACCGTTGCCATGAAGATAACCGTAAAGGCACGGGTGATGAAATCCTCTGCCTTCTCCCACATCAGCAGCACCACGCTCTTAAAAGAGGGCAGACGGTAATTGGGCAGCTCCATCACAAAGGGAACGGGATTGCCCCGAAACAGGGTGCTCTTGAGCAGAAGCGCCATGACAATGCCCACCACAATACCGCCGAAATACAGAAGAATCATCACCGGCAGCTCTCTCCCGGGGAAAAATGCGGCGGCAAACAGCGTATAGATGGGAATCTTGGCCGAGCAGCTCATAAAGGGGGTGAGCAAAATGGTCATTTTCCGGTCACGGTTGCTGGACAGGGTGCGGGTTGCCATAATGGCGGGCACGGAGCAGCCGAAGCCGATGAGCATGGGCACAAAGCTCCGGCCGGACAGACCGATTTTCCGCAGCAGCTTGTCCATCACAAAGGCCACCCGTGCCATGTAGCCGGAGTCCTCCAAAATGGACAGGAAGAAAAACAGCGTCACAATCACCGGCAGGAAGCTGAGCACGCTGCCCACACCGGCAAAGATGCCGTCAATCACCAGGCTGTGTACCACCGGATTGATGCCGTAGGCAGTCAGCGCCCGGTCGGCAAGCTGGGTCAGACCGTCCACGGCGTAGGCCATCACATCGGACAAAAAAGCACCAACCACATTGAAGGTCAGGAAGAACACCAGCCCCATAATCGCCACAAACAGGGGAATAGCCAAATAGCGGTTGGTCAGCACCTTGTCAATCTGGACGCTGCGCCGATGCTCCTTGCTTTCCGAGGCCTTGGTCACACAGCCGTCGCAGACCTTTTCGATGAAATTATACCGCATATCCGCCAGGGCGGCATTGCGATCCAGGCCGGTATCCGCCTCCATCTCGATGATGGAATGCTCAATCAGCTCTTTCTCGTTCTGGCTCAGTTGGAGCAGGTCATAAAATTCCTGCTCGCCCTCAATGAGCTTGGTGGCGGCAAATCGCCGGGACAGCTGTGCCCGCTGGGCATGGTCTTCGATGATGTGGCAGACGGCGTGGATGCAGCGGTGGACGGGGCCTTCCGGGCAGAAGTCCTGCACCTTGGGAACCACGCGATTTTCAGCCGTGTCCAGCAGAATATCCACCAACTCGGAGATACCCTCATTCTTGGCGGCACTGATGGGAACCACCGGCACACCCAGGGCATCGCTGAGCTTCTTCACATCAATGCTGCCGCCGTTGCCGGTCAGCTCGTCCATCATGTTCAGCGCAATCACCGTTGGAACCTTTAATGTCAGCAGCTGCAAGGTCAGGTAGAGATTACGCTCGATGTTGGTGGCATCCACAATGTTCAAAATGGCATCGGGCTTGGATTTGAGAATAAAATCCCGGGTGACAATCTCCTCCTGGGTATAGGGGCGGATGGAGTAGATGCCCGGCAAGTCCACCACCTGATGGGAGGTGCCCCGGATGGTGCCCATTTTTTGGTCAACGGTGACACCGGGAAAATTGCCAACGTGCTGATTGGAGCCGGTGAGGGCATTGAACAGGGTGGTTTTGCCGCAGTTCTGATTGCCTGCCAGTGCAAAAATCATAGGGATTCCTCCTTGAGCGTAATTTTTGCCGCATCCTCCCGCCGAATGGTCAACTCATAGCCCCGCACCTGAATCTGGATGGGGTCGCCCATGGGCGCAACCTTTTGCAGCGTCACGCGGGTTCCGGGAATCAATCCCATGTCCAAAAAGCGAAGCCGCAGCGCCCCTTCACCGCCTACCTGAGCGATGGTGCCGGCTTGCCCGATTTTCAAATCATCAATGGTCATACCCTTGCTCCTTCTCTATGTTCTCTATGTTTTCTTGGGGACATTATAGAAGATTTCGCCCCCCTTGACAAGAGAAAATGTGCATAGACACGCAACAAATTTACCTTGGCTAATTTGGCATTTTTGAATGATGGCGGGGATGCGGCAGGAAAATTCAAACGCCAGGATTCCGGCGGCGGAATCCTGGCGCTGATGCAATTTTTTATTTGTTCTGTCCGTCCTGAGTTTTCTGTGCCTTCTTTGCCCGTCTCTTTTTGATGCTGCGGCGGGTCAGGAATACCAGCAGCCAGCCCAGCAGCCCCACCAGCACCAGGTAAGGCAGCTCAATCAGCACCCATGCCGCAACGTCCACCATGCCCTGTCCCAAATCCACAATGCTGTCTGCCAGACCGGAGGTGACCTTCTCCCAGAAGCCCTGCTTTTCCGGGGGCGTGAATTTTTCCACTTCCCGCAAGGTCAGGTCCAGGGTGGCATAGTCCACCTGGTTGTCATACAGGCGCAGGGTGGAGGTGTAATTTTCCAGCTGATAACGCACCTCGGTCAGCCGCCCCTCAATTTCCAGCAGGTCGGACATGGTTTCCGCCTGCTCCATCAGCTCCAGAAGCCGGGCTTCCTCGGTTTTCAGCGCCTTCACTCTGCCCTCGGTGTCGGTGTAGCTCAGGGTGATGTCCTCCACATAGCGGCTGCTGGACACCACGTTGGTCATGCCGGACACATCCTCCACGAAGCTGTCCAGCTGCTCTGCGGGAACCCGGACGGTGATGTATGCCGAGGGACTGCGCCCGGAATTGATGGCGGTGCCGCTGACGCTCTGGCTTTCCACATAGCCGCCGCTTGCCTGGATTTTCTCTGCCAGAAGCCCCATGGCATCGGTGAGGTTCTCCGTCTCCGCCGTCAGGCTCATGGTAATGACCCATTTCCGGTTTTCCGGCAGGGGGATGGAGGCGGTGCTGGCGGCGGATTTTCCGTTGCTGCCTGCCCCGCTCATGCCGGCGGGTGCTGCCATCGCCATCTCATAGGAAATGCCGTCATCGGCATACAGATCGCTTCTTGCCGTGTCTGGTTCCATGGACAGATTCTTGCTCCCGCAGCCGCCCAGCAGCCCCAGCAGCAATGCAGCTGCCATCACGGCGGTCAAGATTTTCTTTTTATTCATAACCATTCCTCCTCAATGTGATTCTACTGCATGGGGGAAGTGTTTTCAATGTCCCCCTTCACCCTATATGTGGGATTTATCTGGAAAAAGGTTGCAATGGACAGGCAAATTTTGTATAATGTTTTTTGACAGGAGGGGTTTACCGTTGGCAAAGCTCTATTTCAAGTATGGTGCCATGGGTTCCAGCAAGACTGCCCAGGCGCTGATTACCAAATATAACTATGAAGAAAATGATTTATCCGTGTGGCTTTTGAAGCCCAGTGCTGACACCCGGGACGGGCAGACCGTTCTGCGCAGCCGCATTGGTCTGGCGGCAGAGGTGGAAACCGTTCCCCCGGAGCGGGATTTGGAGGCGCTGTTCCGGGAGCAGCGGCTGGGCAAATGCAATGTAATTATTGTGGACGAATGCCAGTTCCTCACCCCGGCGCAAATCGACCAGCTGCGCAGCATTGTGGATGAATACAACATCCCTGTGATGTGCTTCGGTCTGCGGACGGATTTCCAGACCAAGCTGTTCCCCGGCAGCCTGCGGCTGATGGAGGTGGCAGACACCATCCAGGAAATCAAAACCATTTGCGACTGCGGTGCCAAAGCCACCGTCAACGCCCGCATCGACAGCACCGGTCACATCGTCACCCAGGGCGCACAGGTGGTGCTGGGCGGCAACGACAGCTATATTGCCATGTGCCACAAGTGTTATGTCCGGGGCATCCGGGAGCATAAGGTGATTAAGCTGCACACCCACTGAGGCGGCAGAGCCGGAACGCCCACGGTGCGAAGCACCCAGTGAGTGGTACAGATTTATTGAATCGTACAGGTTTATTGTTTTGCACCGCCCTTGTAGGGGTCGCCAACTTGGCGACCCGCCGCCCACGCAATAGAGCGGTTCGATGAATGGTGATGAATGGTAATATCTAATGGTTTCTGAGTTCTTGGCTTCCCCCGGGGGGAAGCCGAGGGGAGGTTGCGGCAGCTGGTTCCATTCAACGAACTGCTCACTTCCGTCAGTTTCTGGGCGGCTGCGCCGCTCGGGTCGCCAAATTGGCGACCCCTACAATGGCGTGGGGGAGCCGAGGGCGCTTTGCGCCGGACTTGTGCCATTCCATGCGTCGTTCTGTGCTATCGGCTTCAGGCAGCGCATCCCAATCCCCGCAAGTTATCTTTCACAATCCATCAACAAAGGAGAATTGAACCATGAAAATTGAAGAAATTCTGTCCAAATGCGACCACACCCTGCTGGCGCAGACTGCCACCTGGGCAGAAATCAAAGCCATCTGCGATGACGGCATAAAGTATCACACCGCCTCCGTCTGCATCCCCGCCTCCTATGTGAAGCAAGCCAAGAACTATGTGGGCGGTCTGCTCCCCATCTGCACTGTCATCGGCTTTCCCAATGGCTACGACACCACCGCCGCCAAGTGCTTCATGGCTGCCGATGCCGTGGAAAACGGCGCAGACGAAGTGGACATGGTAATCAATCTGGGCTGGGTCAAGGATGGCCTGTATGACCAGGTGCGGGACGAAATCGCCCTGGTGAAAAAGGCCTGCCGGGGCAAGCTGCTGAAGGTCATCATCGAAACCTGCCTGCTCACCGATGACGAGAAGATTGCCATGTGCAAGGCTGTCTCTGACAGCGGCGCGGACTATATCAAAACCTCCACCGGCTTCAGCACCGCCGGTGCTACCTTCCACGATGTAGAGCTGTTTGCCAAGCACGTTGCCCCCCATGTAAAAATCAAGGCAGCCGGCGGCATTTCCTCCCTGGAGGATGCGGAGAAGTTCATTTCCCTGGGCGCTTCCCGCCTGGGCACCTCCCGCATTGTCAAGCTGGCAAAAGCCATGGAACAAAACTGAAAGGAGAAAATCGTATGCTCAATACTCCCACTCCCCACATCTGTGCCGCTCCCGGCGACTTCGGCAAAACCGTTCTGATGCCCGGCGACCCCCTGCGGGCAAAATTCATCGCTGAAACCTTCCTGGAAAACCCGGTGCTGGTCAACAATGTCCGGGGCGTTCAGGGTCACACCGGCTACTACAAGGGCGTGAAGGTTTCCGTGATGGCTTCCGGCATGGGTATGCCCGCCATTGGCATCTACTCCCACGAGCTGTACAACGGCTACGGCGTAGAGAACATCATCCGGGTCGGCTCCGCCGGTTCCATCCAGGAAAAAGTGAAGCTGTATGACCTGGTCATCGGTCAGGGTGCCTGCACCGATTCTAACTTTGCCGCCCAGTTCCATCTGCCCGGCACCTTCGCCCCCATCGCCTCCTGGGAGCTGCTGAAAGAGGCTGTGGCTGCCGCCGAGGCCAACGGTGCCCGCTACCATGTGGGCAACCTCAATTCCTCCGATGTGTTCTACGGCGACCACGAGGGCGTGCCCGCCGGACTGGACAGCGTGTACGGTCTGCAAAAAATGGGCGTGCTGGCGCTGGAAATGGAAGCCGCTGCCCTGTATATGAACGCCGCCCGGTACGGCAAGCGGGCGCTTGCCATCTGCACCATTTCCGACTCCCTGGTGACCGGCGAGGAAACCACCAGCCAGGAGCGGCAGAGCGCCTTTACCACCATGATGAAGGTGGCACTGGATGTGGCAGTTGCCATGGAGAACCGGTAACATGATAAAGCGGATTTTCTTGATTGTGCTGGACTCCTGCGGCGTGGGTGCCGCACCGGACAGTGCAGCCTTCGGGGACATCGGGGTGAACACCCTGCGCTCCTGCGCTGCATCCCCCAAGTTCTCCATCCCCCATCTGATTGAAGCCGGTCTGGGCAATCTGGACGGCATCGACTATCTTCCCAAAACCGACCATCCCACCGCCGCACTGGCACGGCTGCAAGAAGCATCCATGGGCAAGGATACCACCATCGGACATTGGGAAATTGCGGGCATTGTGTCGCCCAATCCGCTGCCCACCTATCCCCAGGGCTTCCCCCAGGAGGTGCTGGAGGAATTTGAAAAGCAGACCGGACGGGGTGTGCTGTGCAATTTGCCCTATTCCGGCACCGATGTGATTCGGGACTACGGCGAGGAGCAGAAGAAGACCGGCAAGTGGATTGTCTATACCTCTGCCGACTCGGTGTTCCAGGTGGCAGCCAACGAAAACTGGATTCCCCTGGAGGAGCTGTACGATGCCTGCCGCAAGGCAAGAGCCATTCTCCGGGGCAAGCATGGCGTGGGGCGTGTCATTGCCCGTCCCTATGTGGGGCAGTCCCCCAGCGAGTTCCGCCGCACCTCCAATCGCCACGACTTCTCCCTGGAGCCGCCGAAGCAGACCATGCTGGATGCCATCAAGGCAGCCGGGCTGGACACCTTGGCAGTGGGCAAAATCTATGACATTTTCGCCGGACAGGGGACCACGGAGCATCTTTTCAACAAGTCCAACGCCGACGGCATGGCACACACCGATGACTACGCCGCCCGGGATTTCCATGGCCTGTGCTTTGTGAATCTGGTGGACTTTGATATGCAGTACGGTCATCGCCGAGACGTGGACGGCTACGCCAACGCCCTGACGGAATTTGACACCTGGCTGGGTCAGTTCCTGCCCAAACTGGGGGACGAGGACCTGGTGATGATTACCGCCGACCACGGCTGTGACCCCGCCTATACGGCAACCACCGACCACACCCGGGAATATGTGCCCCTGGTGGTGCTGGGCAAGCAGGTGAAGCCCGTGAATCTGGGCACCCGCAAGAGCTTTGCGGACATCGCTGCCACCGTGACGGAGCTATTGAACGTTCCCTTTGAGACCCCCGGCAAGAGCTTTGCCCGGGAGATTCTGTAAGCCAAGGAGGCTTTCCTATGAAACCGGAAGAACTCAACGCCCTGGCGGTGGAAGCCATGGGTCATGCCTATGCCCCCTACTCCGGCTATCAGGTGGGGGCAGCGCTGCTATGCAAGGACGGCACGGTTTACCAGGGCTGCAACATCGAAAATGCTTCCTTCAGCCCCACCGTCTGCGCAGAGCGGACCGCCATTTTCAAGGCCGTGTATGACGGTCATCGGGACTTTGCCGCCCTGTCTGTGTGCGGCGGCAAGGGCGGTGTCATTACCGGTGCATTCCCCCCCTGCGGCGTGTGCCGTCAGGTCATGCGGGAATTTTGCCGGGATGATTTCCCGGTGTACCTGGTGGGTGCGGACGGAAGCTATGAAACCGTTTCTCTGGCAGAACTGCTGCCCCATAGCTTCTCTGCCGCCAGCCATATGGGCGGCTGAAACGCCGGACAATGACGCTGCGGGGATTGTACCCATACGGTACTGCCCTGCCACCCGGTGACGGTATTGCACGCCAAGCCGGCTTGCACACGCCCCTACAATCCATGTGGGAAACTGCCCCCATTCAATAAACCGCTCTGTTGCGCAAGCGAGCGGGGCGACTACGAGTCACCCCCTGCAAGGGCGTACCCCAGATAGCGGCGCACCAGCAACATTTGCCCGTCAAAACAAATAATTT
>ERZ1034952.673-NODE-673-length-30758-cov-6.879197_pt1 | contig 30758 bp, 30 predicted proteins | sample MGYA00520625_ERZ1034952 | MGnify/ENA primary metagenome ERZ1034952 (study PRJEB33766, sample SAMN09781773) | gut metagenome | biome: gut microbiome | host: Homo sapiens | place: Madagascar | study: EMG produced TPA metagenomics assembly of the PRJNA485056 data set... | reverse complement strand
TGTATATCACGTTTGTAACATACAATGTCGTTATCTTTATTACATATTATTTATTATTTTAACAGTTCTCCATCAATATATCTCGCACGGATATTTCGATCATCTCCAGTATAGCAGAATCTTTCAAGCTTCTCCTGCGCGGAAATCTTGGTCCATGGATCTTCCATATTGTCGATAACAAGGGCATTAAATGCATAGCCTGTTTCAAAAGAACCAACCTTGCCAAATACACTTCCAGCTTCCTTTGTAGCATGATAAAAGGCCTGTGTAATAGTGATGGTCTTGCTCTCATTTGGTTCGTAGAACTCTTTTAACTTAGAAAGCTGCACGGCTCTTGCTACCTGACGATAAATGGCGAGGCCATGGCCCCCTGCAAGATCAGAACCAATGGCAATCTTCAGATCCTCAGATGCCATCTGCTGCAAAGGCATAATACCGGCAATAATGTTTACTGTCGCATCTGGACAGTGTACAGAAATGCTGCCATGTTTTTTCATGATACGTTTGTCTTCTTCAGATGGGAAAATTACATGGGCAAAAATTGAAGGGCCATGATCCATCAACCCTGCACGTTCATATATTTCTGCATCAGAGCCGTATCCTGGGAATAGTTTCAAGGCTTCCTGAGCTTCCCAGATGGATTCTACCAGATGAGTATGAACACCACAGTGATATTTCTCAGCCAGCTTTCCAAGACCAGTGATCAGTTTTTCACTGCAGGTTGGAGCAAAACGAGGTGCCAGGATAGTTTTTACTTTTTTGCTTCCCTCATGTGCTGCCAGATATTTTTCGGTCTCGTTCAGAGATTCTTCTGTAGTCTCAATAAGAAATTCAGGAGAATTACAGTCCATGTTTACTTTTCCAACATAACCGTACATTCCCTTTTCTTCCATTTTATCGAAGAGATAATTAGTTGCATCACGATGAATGGTAGCAAACACATTCGCATGAAAAGTACCATGGAGAATCATCTCATCCACAAAAGCGTCATAGCAGTTTTTGGCATACTCCATACTCTGAAAATGGGATTCCTGCGGAAATGTATAATGATTCAGCCAGTCAGAAAGCAGACAATCCATACCGATTCCACGCTGTACATACTGAGCACCATGTACATGAAGATCGGAAAATGCCGGAATGATCAGCTTATCACCATAATCAACTACTTCCACACCATTATATGTTTCCGGGATTTCTTCACAAATCTGGGAAACCACACCATCTTCTACTATAATATAGCTGTTCTCATGAATTTCCATCCGGTCTGCAGCCGGTGTAAATAAAATATCACCATGATAAATTTTTACTGCCATTATTATTCCTGCCTTCCTATATAAATCAAAACATTTAATGTGTATCTGTAATTCTTACTTCAATTCTAGTGGCATAATTTTCATTATTCTGTTCCACAAACTGATCAATGATATTTACTGCAAGAATGCCATCTTCAAGATCCAGATTTTGGCCCCATTCCCTGATTCTCTTGAAACTATCCTGAATCTGCTCATAAGCACCCTTGTGGTAACCTACCACATAGGTACCTGCCGGAATTGTATGAATATCTACATTTTCTTCTGGAATTTCATCTGTCAGAAGTGCTCCAAATTCTTTTTTAGTTCCCTCATAAAAAACAAGCGTTGGATAAAAATAGAAGGATTCTCCTGCAAAAATCTCTGTTTCCGTTCCAATAGAAATATATTTTCGCTCCGGGTATTCCACTATGCGAAAGCCTTCATAATCAATTTCATCTTTGGAGTCTTCAATAAACTGGATTTTTCGTAAAATTGCGTGATCGATCCGCATCATTTCTTCCCATTGTTCGTGGATAGCTGCAGAACGTTCTTTAAGACGCTGCAATGCTTCGTCAGGATCTTTGGTGTCCTGAAAATCCCGGACTGCTTCTATAGAATATCCAAGCTTTCGCATATAGCGGATGGATGCCAGCTTGTATGTCTGGTCAAAACGATATTTTCGATAGCCATTGTTTGGATCACGATAGCTTGGTTTTAGGATCCCGATTTTATCATAATAATGCAGTGTCTGTACCTTTAATCCAAATAAAGTTGCCAGTTCATTTACGTTCAGATATTCTTTATTTCCCATATTAAGCTCCTATCTGGACCCTTTTATATAAGGCTTGCTTAATGCTTCTGGTTCACTGCTTTTTCCTGCAGCTCCAAGCATTGCGATCAGAGTGAGGGCATATGGTAAAATGGCCAGCAGAAATGGAGAAATGGAAACACCAATAGTCTGAAGACGAATCTGTAATGCATTAGCTGCACCGAACAAAAGAGCTGCTCCAAACATTCCAAAAGGTGTATAGCGTCCAAGGATTACAGTTGCAAGTGCAATATAGCCACGGCCTGAGATCATGTTCTCTGTAAATACACCAAGCTGAACTAACACAAGGTATGCACCACCAATTCCTCCAAGAAGACCGTTAAATACCATAACGACCCAGCGGTATTTTTTTACCGGAATTCCAGCAGATTCTGCAGCCTGTGGATGTTCTCCTACTGCTGCGAATGCCAGTCCAGGATTTGTTTTTTTATAAAAGATCCAGGTAAAGATTAAAAGTATATAAATTAGATATGTCAGAAAATCACAGTTAAAAAATGCTTCGCCAATTAAAGGAATTTTAGATAATCCTGGAATTGCAATATTGGGAAAGGTCTCTATCTGCTGATATCCCTGTCCGTCTGACATCAGTTTAAATAAAAAACTTGTTACACCAAGCATGAGCATGTTGATCGCAAGCCCTGAAACAGATTGATTCTGGACCAAAGTAATGGATAAAAGACCATGAAGGAGACTGACAACAAGTCCGCCAAGCATACCGGCAAGAAGTCCCACAAACAGATTTCCAGAATACCATGCTCCGGCAAAGGAGAAGAAGGCGCCGCTAAGCATTACACCTTCCATGCCGATATTCAGGATACCGGATTTTTCAGCAATGGTCTCTCCAATTCCACCATACATAAGGGGCACTGCCAGACGAACAGCAGCTGCCAGAAATGCGGTCATAAAGCTTAAAGTAAAAATCTGTTGAAGCATTATGCATTTCCTCCTTTTTTCACTTTAGACTGTTTCTTTTTGAAATGAAACAGCTCTCTTCCAAGAATCAATACTACAACCAAACCAATCAAAATATTGACAATTGCAGAAGGAACGCCCAGCTGTCTCTGCATGGAACCTGCACCTACCTGCATTGCTGCATAAAAAATAGCTACAAATAATACCCCCAATGGATTGTTAAATGCAACAAGTGCAACTAGAACTGCTGTATATCCACAGTTTGATGAAATTCCTTCCAGGAGTTTTTTCTGAATCGCGAGGACTTCAATTCCACCTGCTACAGCAGCAAGTCCACCGCTTAAAAACGCAGAGAGAACAATGTTTTTCATAACTGAAATACCATTGCAGGCGCTTCCTCTTTTGTTCAGACCGACAGCTTTTAACTCATAACCCATGGTTGTTTTTTCAAGGAAAAACCATACTACGATCACACAAACAATGGCAATCAGTATTCCTACATGAAAACGAGTTGCCGGAATCAGATTTCCAAGCTGTACGCTCTTATCAATTTTAGCTGACTGAGGAACATTTCCTTCCGGATCCATTAAAAAGGAACGAACTGCGTAGCCAAGAAAATTAATGGCAATGTAATTCATCATAATCGTAACAATGATTTCCGAAATATTGAATTTGGCCTTGCAGATTGCAGCCAACAGTGCCCAGACACCACCAGCCAGAAAACCGACTACCAGGGCTACAATGATTCTAGGGATTCCAGGAAGAGCGTTCCAATTCAGTGCTACGATCGTAGTCGCCATAGCTCCTACATAGAACTGGCCTTCTGCACCAATGTTAAAGAATCCAGTGCGGTAAGCCACAGCACAGCCTAGACCAGTGAGAATCAATGGACATGCTTTTACAAAGATTTCGGCAAAAGCTGCCGGTGTTCCAAAAATCCCGCGGAAGAAAAGGCTATAGGCTTCGGCAGGATCAGCACCACAGGCCATGATAAGAATGGTACCAGTCACAATAGTGATCAGGAGAATCAGAAGTGTATCAGCAAGTCCTCTTATTCTTTTTTCTTTCTCCATCATCTAGCCTCCTCTTCTTTAATTCCACCCATGAGAAGACCAATTTTCTGTACGGTTGCCTCTTCTCTGTTTAAAATTCCAACAATCTTTCCACCAAAGAGCACAGCAATTCTGTCGCTTAATGCCATGATTTCCTCCAGGTCTGCAGAAATCAGCATAACGCCTTTTCCTGCATTTCTCTGTTCAGTCAGCTGCTGACGGACAAATTCAGTCGCACCAATATCAAGACCTCTGGTTGGCTGGCTTGCTATGATTACTTTAGCATGATCTTGCAATTCTCTTGCAATGATCAGTTTCTGCTGGTTTCCCCCAGACAATAGTTTTACAGGCGTGTCAATCCCCGATTTACCAGAAGCACGCACATGGTACTGCTGCATTTTTTCAGCTGCGTTTTTTCGGATAGCAGACATATTTACCAGAGAATGACGAGCAAATGGAGATTTCTTATATTCACGTAAAATAAGATTCTCTGTAATACTCATTCCTGTGATCAAACTATCCTGTAGTCTGTCTTCTGAAATATAAGAAACACCTGCTTCATATCGCGCTCGAATGCCTTCGCCTGCCAGATTAGTGTCATCCAGAAGAATTTCTCCGGAACTGGTTTTCTGAATTCCTGTAATCACTTCAGCCAGTTCTTTCTGCCCGTTTCCTTCTACACCTGCAATACCAAGGATTTCTCCTTTATGGATAGTAAGACTGATATCATCCAGCTTATGACGGCTATGTTTTCTGTGGCAGTTGGATACATGTTTCAGTTCCAGCATTATCTCATTTTTGGGAGATCCTTCTATATGATAGTCTTCCGAAAGCTCACGCCCGATCATATAGGCAGATAATTCTTCAGGGTTCGTATCTTTTGTAGTCAGATCAGCAACCTGTTTTCCATCACGAAGAATGGTGACCTTATCACTGATTGCCATAATCTCACTCATTCGGTGAGTGATGATAATGATTCCATATCCCTCTTTTTTAAGATTACGCAGAACTTCAAAAAAATGAGTAGTCTCCTGTGGTGTAAGAACACCTGTAGGTTCGTCCAGAATCAGAAGTTCTACATCCCTGTACAAAGCTTTTAGAATCTCGACACGCTGTTGTTCTCCAACGGACAGATCGCTGATCAAAGCATCTGGATTCACATGTAATCCGTATTTTTCAGCCAGATCTGTTAGTTTTTTTCTCGCAGCTGCTCTGTCAAGGAAAAAGGAATTGCCCTTCAGATTTAAAATGATATTATCCAGTACGGTCATTTTATTTACAAGAGAAAAGTGCTGCTGAACCATTCCAATACCCGCTTCGATTGCTTCCTTAGGTGAAGCAAAATCTGCAGGTTTGTCTTTCCAAAGGATTTCTCCGCTATCTGCAGTGTAAAGACCGAAAATAATATTTACAAGCGTAGTCTTTCCGGCACCGTTTTCGCCAAGAAGAGCATGAATCTCACCCTTTTCTACAGATAGGTTAATATTCTCATTTGCATATACCCCGGAAAATGATTTACAAATATGTTTCAATTGAAGAAGGGACATGGCTTTCTCCTTTATGTCAAATTAGTTAATAATTAATCTGTAACTGTTCAGTACCTTCACAGTTACATTAATCTCTTAATGTGTAATCACGCTCAACCTCAAGTTCGCCGGAAACGATTTTGTCAATTGCATCCTGTGCAGTTTTCTTTACTTCATCTGTAAGATTATCAGAAAGAAGAACTTCCACTGCTCCGTCTGCCATGCCAAGGTTATAAACATCGCCTTCAAAATTATCGTCAACAACACTTTCAATAGCTTTATCAATTACAACGTCAAGGTTATAGATTGCAGAGTCAAGAATGTTCTCAGGTGCTAAAGAACTCTGATCATAGGAGTCGCCTTGGCACCAGATGTCTGCATCAACAGCAGCTGCGATTGCACCATTTCCACATGCATTTGCACAGTGTTTGATCACATCTACACCATTTTCAATCATTGCTTTTGCAGCTTCCTGTGCAAGCTGTGTATCAACAAAGGAGTTGGTCCATGCTGTCTGAACTTCAATATCTGGATTTACGGATTTTGCACCATCTTCATATCCGTTTACGATCTTCACAAGGGAATCGCCCTGGATTGGTCCGATTGCACCGAGTTTGTCAGATTCTGTCATAGATGCGGCAATGATTCCTTCTACATAAGCAGTCTGTTCACATGCCATTACATAAGATGCAACATTGTCAGAAGAAGCGTCAGATTCTGTACAGATAAATTTTGTAGCTGGATAAGTTTCTGCAACTTCCAGTGCAGGATCACCAAATTCGTATCCATGGCCAATTACTACATCATATCCTGCGCTTGCATAATCAGCAAAAGCAGCAGAAATGTCAGCCGCTTCCAGGTTTTCTGTATAAGCAAGTTCACATCCGTATTTATCGCAGGCTTTCTGAGCACCTTCATATGCGGTCTGGTTCCAACCCTGATCATTTGCAGCACCTGACATCAGAAGTGCAACTTTCAGTCCTTCTCCTTTTGCTGCATGAACCGGCTGTGCACATACACCATTCATCATAGATACTGTCATTGCCATTGCTAATCCCATAACCACTAATTTTTTCATCTTAATCCTCCTTGATAAGATCCTGTTATCATTTATTTTTTATCTCAAACCCTATAGTTAATGTAAGGTTTCGAATAAGTCCTCTACATAGTAAACTATATAGTAACTATAGGGTCAAGGACTTTTTCTAAATTAATTAAAAAAGGCGGTATTCCTAAGAATACCACCCTAATGATACGTTTGTTGTATAAAGATTTAAAAATGGATTAATGGTTATTATTATTTTCAGTTCAGCACACGATTGATCTTACGAAAATCCTTCATTGCCTGTCGTCCAATCTTAAAGATCTTCTTCATATTGATCGAATTGATACCGCCCTGTCTTGGACGGAAAGTGATTGGCAGATATTTGACACGACATCCTTTCTTCGCATAGATTACTGATAAGATTACATTGGAAAGATTAAAATCCTTAGGTATCAAGTCGATATATGTGCGCAGGGTATCAGCCTTCATCAGGCGGAACGGAGTATTGGCATCTTTAACGGAAACGCCGAAACAGAGACGGATCACAAGGCGAAGGATGCGGGTAACAAAAATACGGCTTCCGCCATCCTGGCGATTATTTCTCCAGCCTATGATCATATCCCATGCTTCTCTTTGCTGCCAGAACTGTTTGAACTCGGATGGAAGTGTCTGTCCGTCCGAATCCGTCTGGAAAACAAAATCGGCTCCATGCTCCAGTGCATAATGATAACCGTACAGCACAGTGGCACCATGTCCGCCATTTGGTTTGGTGAGTGGAGTGAAAAGAGGGTGATCCTTGGCATAGGCCTGCATGATCGAATATGTGTCATCTTTACTTCCGTCATCAATGATAACCAGACGGGATTCGCCATTTCCTGCGTGTGCTTCTATGACAGGATACCAGTCGTCCAGTACCTGTCGGATATTATCCCGTTCATTATAAGCCGGGATGATTATAAAAAGTTTATCTGTGTTTTTGTTCAAGACAATTCTCCTGTGGGATATTCTGCAGCCATGCCTGTATTATCTTCTGGCAAGCTCACTGGTGATCTCCTCCCAGGAAACTCCTTTCTCGACCATCAGAACCATGACATGATACAGAAAATCCGAAATTTCATATTTGATTTCTTCTTTGTCAGGATTTTTGGCAGCTATGACGATTTCCGTACATTCTTCACCGACTTTCTTAAGAATTTTATCGATACCCTTGTCAAAAAGATAGTTGGTGTAGGAACCTTCTTTGGGATGTAATTTGCGGTCTGCGATCACATCGTATACATCCTGAAATACATGAAGAGGGTTCGTATCGTTATATTTTTTCTGAATCAGGGGTTTGAAGAAACAGCTGCGGCTGCCTGTGTGACAGGCAGCACCAATCTGGTCTACTTTGGCGAGGAGTGTATCATTATCACAATCCAGAGCCAGTGATTTGACATACTGGAAGTGACCAGAGGTGAGACCCTTGAGCCAGAGTTCCTGACGACTACGGCTCCAATAAGTCATTTTACCAGTTTTTAAGGTATTTTGGAAGGCCTTTTCATTCATATATGCTACCATAAGTACCTGATCTGTTTTGTAATCCTGAACTACCACAGGAATCAGACCATCACTGTTGAGCTTGAATTCAGACCAGCTGATGGCACTTTCAAATGTAACAACCGGGATTCCGGAGTTTTTACAGTCTTCTTTGAAATCGAGAAGCTGTATATCAGGAGAACTGATATATGCACCGCTTAAGGCATGTACGGAATTTTTGCGCAGGAGCTCTTTCAGTAATTCAGCCTTTCCTGCTTCCGTATGAAGGATTACTTTTATGTTTGAGCATGATTCAACTGCATCCTGAATAGTGTCAAGGGCAAGAAGTTCATCGGCATATTCTTCAATCAGTTTCTGGTTATCGGTAAATTCATTAAGAGAGGAAATACTGATAACCATTTTTTCTTTGCCGAAACGTTTGGAAGCTTCTTCCAGAAGCTGAATGTTGTTTTCTTTTGAAAAATTCAGAACGACTTTGGTACAGCCGGCATAAAGAAGTTTTTTGACATCTTCCAGTCGATTGATGTTTCCGGCTACCATAACCGGAATTTCAGCAGCAGCACTAATCTGTCTGATATTTGAAATGGCCTGCTCATGTTCTGCGTCTCCGGAAGAAAAGTCAAAGATCAGAAGTTCATCGGCTCCGTTGTCTCTGTAAAAACGTACAAGATTTTCTATGTCTCCGTCACCAAAAAGATTACGCTGACCAAATCCGGTGACTGCTTTTCCTGACTGCATATACAGGCAGGGAATCAGTAATTTATCTTCCATGAATGGTGTTCCTCCTTATGCAAGACTTCCCTTGGTAGAGAGTACATCTGTAATACGCGGATCAAAGGAAACCGCCTGATCCAGTGCTTTGGCAAAGCTTTTGAACATAGCTTCGGCAACATGATGGCTGTTGCCGCCCGTAAGAACTTTGATGTGGAGGTTCATGCCACAGGAATAAGAAATGGCATAGAAAAATTCTTTTACCATTTCCGTGGACATATCCCCGATTTTTTCAGAAGTAAATTCAGCATCCCAGGAAAAATACGGGCGTCCGGAAAGATCGATCGCACAGAGAACCAGTACCTCATCCATTGGAAGGATGCAGCTTCCGTAACGACGGATGCCCTTTTTGTCTCCAATTGCTTCTTTAATGGCGGTTCCGAGAACAATACCGGTATCTTCAATGGTATGATGATCGTCTACATCCAGATCACCATGGACATTTACGCAGAGGTCAAAAAGTCCATGTCGTGTAAAACCGTCAAGCATATGGTTAAAGAACCCGACACCGGTCTCAATATCAGAGTAACCTGTTCCGTCCAGAGTAAGTCTGAGTTTAATCTCGGTTTCTTTCGTGTTTCGTTCTACAGATGCTTCTCTTGGCATAATCGTCTCCTCCTATTGTTCCTCGTCTTCAAAACGGACAGCAATAGAGTTGGCATGTGCAGTCAGCTGTTCTGAAGTTGCAAACTGTTCGATGTCCCTGTGAATTTTACGCAGAGCTTCTTTTGAGTAATATACAATGCTGGATTTTTTGACAAAATCATCTACAGAAAGTGCGGAGAAGAATTTGGCAGTTCCATTGGTCGGAAGAACATGGTTCGGTCCTGCAAAATAGTCTCCGAGAGGTTCTGAGCTGTTTTCGCCAATAAAGATCGCACCCGCATTACGTACCTTCATCATAACCTCAAATGGGTTGGCTGTTACAATCTCCATATGTTCGGAAGCAATGGCATTGGCTGCTTCAATTGCTTCGTCCATATCTTCTGCGATCAGAATATAGCCGAAATTATCCAGAGATTTCTGAATGATCTCCCTGCGGGAAAGTATTTTGACAAAGCCATCAACCTCTTCACTTACCTTTGCAGCAAATTCTTTGCTGGTTGTGATCAGAATAGCTGAGGCGAGTTCATCATGTTCTGCCTGGGAAAGAAGGTCGGCGGCAACATATCTTGGATTTGCAGTTTCATCGGCGAGAACCAGAATCTCACTTGGTCCTGCGATTGAGTCAATGCTTACATAACCATATACAGCTTTTTTGGCGAGGGCAACAAAAATATTTCCAGGTCCCACAATCTTGTCTACTTTTGGAATACTTTCTGTTCCGTAAGCAAGTGCTCCGATCGCCTGTGCTCCACCAACTTTGTAGATTTCATCAGCGCCTGCTTCTTTGGCAGCTACCAGTGTGGACGGATTGACTTTACCGTCTTTTCCAGGAGGTGTTGTCATAACAATCTGATCTACACCGGCTACTTTGGCTGGAACTATGTTCATAAGAACAGAAGAAGGATAAACAGCTTTGCCGCCTGGAACGTAAACACCGACGCGTTCGAGGGAAGTTACCTTCTGACCGAGCATGGTTCCATCAGTTTCACTGGTGAACCAGCTGTTCTGGCGCTGTTTTTCGTGATAGCTTCTGATATTGATGAGCGCTTTGCGGATGACATCGATCAGAGCCGGATCGACAGCGTCATAGGCTTCTCTGATTTCTTCTTCTGTTACTTTGATGGTATCTGCAGTAATCTCTGTTTTGTCGAATTCTTTTGTGTAGGCAAAGAGAGCGGCATCTCCTTCTGTTTTTACTTTGTTCAGAATTTCGTCAACAGCTGCTTCGAACTTTCCGTAGTTGTTCGGGCTGCGTTTGAGGAGATTTTCCAGAATATCTTTTGTACTTTCTTTTGTGAGTGCTACTGTACGCATAATGCTCATCCCTTCTGTTGGTTATTATTTGATTACTTGTCAATTACATTTCTGAGATCACGGATCAGATTGCGGATTCTTTCATCTTCCATTTTCATGCTGACCTGGTTTACTACCATTCTTGCAGAAAGCGGGCAGACTTCTTCGAGAACATTCAGGCCGTTCTCACGCAGAGTACTGCCTGTTTCAACAATGTCTACGATCACCTCGGAAAGTCCGACGATCGGAGCAAGTTCAATGGATCCGTTCAGTTTAATGATTTCCACGGTCTGATGTTTTTTATTATAAAAATAATCTTTGGAAATGTTTGGATATTTGGTAGCCACGCGGATCAGCTGATTATTCTGAAGCATTTCGCGGGCACTTTCTGGTCCGCAGACACACATGCGGCATTTGCCGAAACCAAGATCCATGACTTCATAAAGCTTACGCTCCTCTTCCAGAATGATGTCCTTGCCGGTCACACCGATATCTGCCGCACCGTATTCAACATAAGTTGGTACATCCGGGCCTTTGGCAAGGAAAAAACGAAGCTTCAATTCTTCATTGACAAAAATAAGTTTGCGGGTATTTTTATCGCGCATTTCTTCGCAGGTGATTCCGATCTTTTCAAACATATCCAGCGTTTTCTGGGCAAGTCTTCCTTTTGTAAGAGCAATGGTAAGATATCTCATATCAGCGTTCCTCCTTTTCGCGGCGAAGAGCTACAGCAGTTCCCTCGCTTCTCAGTTTCCGGGCTTCCAGGATGGCCTCCCGGCGATTCGCTTCTGTATATGTCAGTACGACAGGGGCTTTTTTCTCCGGAAGACAGATCTTCTGTCTTGATAAGGCGATAAGAAGATTATCGATTGTGATACCAAAACCGATGGATGCGGCAGGTTTGCCGAAATGTTTCAGAAGCTCATTGTATCGACCGCCTTTTGCGACAGGCTCTCCGGTTCCATAAGTGTATGCATGGAAAATGATTCCGGTATAGTACTGTATTTTGGTAAGCATTCCAAAATCGAAGCTGATATAGTTTTCATATCCATAGATCTTGAGAATCTCATAGATCTCTTCCAGACGTTCTACTGCCTGAATCGCACATACATTGTCTGTCAGACTCCGCGCTTTCTGAAGAACGTCGACAGAACCGAACAGCTGAGGCAGTTCAAGGAAGGCTTTTTCAAGCGGCTCCGGGAGATTCTGACTGCGAACAAGATCTTCCACTCCAAAATAATTTTTCTGTGAGATCAGTGAACGAAGACGTTCCTCTTCTTCAATAGTCAGTCCGGCATCTTTTAAAAGCGACTTGAAATAAGCAACCTGTCCTACGCTGACCTGAAACTCCTTCAGTCCGGCTTCTAAAAGACATTCTATGGTCATGGCAAGCAGTTCTGCATCTGCTTCTGCGGAATCGTCTCCGATACGTTCCACACCCATCTGTGTTGTTTCTTTGAGACGTCCCTGATAACTGGAATTATTGATAAATGTGTTCCCTGTATAGGAAAGAGTCACGACCTGCTGATCCGGATTAAAATAGGTGGCGCAGGCTCTGGAAACAGATGGTGTGAAGTCCGGGCGCAGTGCCAGAGTATTTCCTTCACGGTCAAAAAATTTATAAAGATCCCTGGATGGAATAGTACCTACTTCTCTGCTGAACACTTCAAAATATTCAAAGGAAGGAGTCTCGATCTCCTCATATCCATAGGAATCAAATACTTTGCGGATTTTTGTCTGAAGATGATGCTTCTGACTGCACTCTCCATTGTAAATATCGCGTACACCTTCAGGTGTATGAAAAATTCGCTGCATAATCGTATCCTCCTCATTTCACGGCACACATGCTTTAACGTGCTACCATGCTACTATGTAAAAACAAGAAAATTATAGTAGAAAAACATACAGTTGTCAATCCCGCAATTTTAAATCAGTCTGCATGCCATCCAGATAAGGAACCAGAAAACCGTTTTTTTTCTGAAGATAGTAGACAGGATTCAGTTCTTCGCGACGAAAGCTTTTGCGTCCTCCTGCCTGCATACGTTTCCAGAATTTCATCAGATCGCGGAAAGGAAGATAATAAAACTGATCGGCATGACTGAAAAGTATAAGAAAAAAAGCAATTCCTCCCTGCTGCTCAAATGCATTCATGAATTCGACCTGATGTGGGTGGATATTGCTTAGTGGAAATGTATCTACACTGCATTCTTTGGCATCAAAGCAGACAGGAATTCCCTGTACAGCACCGATATAATCTACGGTACTGCGCTGTTCAAAATAAGCAAGTGTGATATGACGGTTTTCTTTGTCCATTCGGACAGGTGTGATCGGTGTCGGGATCTTCTGGATCAGAGCAAGCTTTTTTTCTGCGTATTGTTCATTGGTACGGTTAACGAGATCCTCCAGGGTAGATCCCCGGAGGCCTCGGCTGTTCCATGTTGCCATAGTTTTGATCCCTCTTAGTTCAGAAGCTTGATAGACGGATAATAACGTACAATTGCTTTTCCAACGATCTCATCAAAAGATACAAAGGTATTTTTCCAGAATCTGGAATCTCTGGAATATTCGCGGTTATCACCCAGCATGAAATAGCTGTCTTCCGGCACGGTGTATGGGCCGTAGTTTCCGGTTGGTACTTCTGGTACAAAGCTGTCATCCAGTGGTTCTTCCGAACCGTTTATGTAGACCTTTCCGTCGCGTATCTCTACTGTTTCTCCCGGAAGTCCGATAAGTCGTTTGATAAAGAGCTGGCTCTCGTCATCCGGGAATTTGAAGATAATGATGTCAAAACGTTCCGGATCTTTGGTTTTATGAGAAATATGTTTGCCAAAGAAATCAAAATTAAGACCGTAAGCCATACGGAAGCCAAAAATGCGGTCACCGGTCATGATGGTATTTTCCATAGATTCAGATGGAATCTTGGCATTGATCAGAACAACGTTATTAATGACAAAAACCACCACGAAAACAATGATGACCATTTTTACATAATCCCAGATTTCATTCCAGATTTTCATAATAATTCTCCTCTAAATGTTCTTCTTTTAGTATGTGTTGGAACTGCATGGACAGATCTGCCTCAAAATGCTTTTCGGACAGATCGTGCAGTCTTCCGTCAAGTTTGGGAAAAGTCAGCCGATAAGCGTGAAGAAACTGGTGCTTTAAGCCGTAATGATCACGAAAATACCGGTTGAATTCCGGGTGTCCGTATTTTGTATCGCCAGCCAGCTGGTGTCCCTCAGATGCCAGATGTGCACGGATCTGATGGGTACGTCCGGTGATCAGCCGCACTTTCAGAAGTGTGGCTTTGTCATTATGGCAGACAGGTGAGTACTGTGTCTCGATGGGCTGAGAATCTTTTGTTTTGTTCTGCGTTACTGTAACTTTGTTAAGCTTTGTATCTTTGTACAGATAACCACGGATGTGTTGTGGCTGAGTAATGATCCCTTTTACAACACACAGGTAATCTTTATGTACAGTGCGATCGTGAAATAATGCTGACAGTTCCTGCAGACCGGCCAGGGATTTACCTGCTGCTATGATCCCGCTGGTGTTTTTGTCGAGACGGTTGCATACAGAGGGATGAAAGGTACGCAGAGTTTCTTCAGTAAGGGAACCATTTTGGAGCAGATATCCTATGATATATTCTACCATAGAAGGCTCTTTTGTATCATCCGGCTGCGAAAGCATTCCGGCAGGTTTGTTGATCAGCAGAATATCAGAATCTTCGTAAATGATATCAAGAGCTGTCACTGCTCTCGCAGTCTGTTCCTGCTGACTGAATTTGGAAAAGGTCTCATCGCTGAGAAACAGTCTGATCTGATCTCCTGCACTGAGTTTTTCGTTTCCGGTAGCTTTTTTGCCGTTCAAAGTAATGTTTTTTTTGCGAAGCATCTTATAAAAAAAGCTTTTAGGTGCATTTCGAAGCAGTTTGGCGAGGTATTTGTCAAAACGCTGCCCGGCTTCATTTTCAGTAATTTGAAATTCTCTCATAAAACTCCTTTACAGACAGATTGCCAGGATCGTATGTTTGATCAGTTCATTTCTGGAAAGCTCCGGATATTTTTCATCCGGGCGGAACTTGATTCCCTCTTCCAGAGACTCTTTGTGTGCATTCATGGAATCCAGACGTTCAAGGAACGGATCCAGGCGGGTAAAAATCTTGACAGTTGCCTTGAAACCATTTCCTCTGAGAATCTTCTGACATTCTTTTTCCATGAAAGAAGCATCAATCCTGGGATCACTGCTGTATCCCGCAACTGTATTTCCACAGATTGCAAATGCATCGATATTGGCACTTTTTTCGTAAAAAGTCATGTACATTTCATAAGACATGGTAAGTTCACCGGCATGCTCGTGAATCTTGTGGTACACGTCTGCATTTACCGGTTTTGCACGGAAAATCATGATTAGACTGACCAGAGATTTGCAGGCAGGAAGACAACCGACAACAGCGATGACTGTCCAGACAGTCAGTCTTGTATGAAAATACAGGATCGCCGAGAAAAAAATCAGCAATGGTACTGAAAATAAAATGGCAGTGATAAGAATACGTCTTTTCTTTTCAGCTGCAAGATAGCCATATTCTCCCTTGCGGGAAGAATTACGTTTTTTGGATTGGCTCATGAAAGGCTCCTTTATTAATTGTGTGTTTATGCTTTTTATTTCTTTGTTTTTTTCTTATGTGTATTGCGGATCGTTTTACGAACCGGTTTGCGGCCAGATGCAGTGGCTCTGTTTTCGGCAGAAGTTCCATTTTTTTTCTCCGGACGGATCAGACATTTTGGGCCAAATCCGACAAGATCCATACGTCCTGCTTTTTGGAGACCTTCCAGAACAAGCTTGCGGTTTGCAGGATTTTTGTACTGCATCAGAGCTCTCTGGATTGCTTTTTCATGTGGATCTCTCGGAACATAGACAGGTTTGCCGTCAAGTGGATTGATTCCGGTATAATACATGCAGGTAGAAAGTGTAGAAGGTGTCGGATAGAAATCCTGTACCTGCTCCGGTGTAAATCCAAGGTCACGTACATATTCAGCAAGTTTGACAGCATCTCTGATCGTACATCCCGGATGGGAAGACATGAAATATGGAACGGCATATTGTTTTTTGCCGGTAGCTTCATTGGCTTTGTCATATTCGTGGAGAAAAGTCTGATAAACCTGATGGGAAGGTTTTCCCATATAATGAAGTACCTGATCGGAAACATGTTCCGGTGCCACACGAAGCTGTCCGCTGATGTGATATTTTACGAGTTCCTGCAGGAATACAGGACTCTTGTCTGCGACGACATAGTCAAAGCGTACGCCGGATCGGATAAAGACTTTTTTGACTCCCGGAACCTTACGCAGTTTCCTAAGAAGGGAAACATAATCTGAATGATCCACCTGAAGGTTTCCACATGGCTTTGGAAAAAGGCACTGGCGATTCTGGCAGACACCTTTTGTCAGCTGTTTCTGACAGGAAGGCTGACGAAAATCGGCAGTCGGTCCGCCTACATCATGGATATATCCTTTGAATTCAGGATCTTTTGTCATTTTGACAGCTTCCCTCAGGATAGATTCATGACTCCTTGTCTGGAGAATACGTCCCTGATGAAAGGTCAGGGCACAGAAATTACAGCCGCCGAAGCAGCCGCGATTGCTGGTAAGACTGAATTTGATCTCTTCCAGAGCCGGGATACCGCCTTTTGCATTGTACATGGGATGCCAGGTATTCGTATAAGGCAGATCGTAAACGTCATCCATTTCCTGCTGTGTTAGTGGCTGTGCAGGAGGATTTTGGATGACATATCCTCTGTTCCCATAGCTTTCTGCCAGTGGTCTGGCTGTGAAAGGATCTGTATTACGGTACTGAATGGCAAAGCTTTCTGCATAAGTCCGCTTATCAGATGCAACGTCCTCGTAAGAAGGAAGAATGACCGGTTCGTATGTGCGTGACAGATCTTTGCATTTGTATACAGTTCCTGGTATATAAGTGATCTCTTCGATCGGAAGACCGCTTTGCAGAGCTTCTGCAATCTGTAGGATAGAATGCTCTCCCATTCCATAAGAAATCAGATCCGCTCCGGAATCCATGAGGACACTTCTGCGTACGCGGTTTCCCCAGTAATCGTAATGAGCCAGACGTCGGAGACTGGCTTCGATACCACCCAGAATGATCGGTGTGTGTTTGTAGGTCTGGCGAATCAGGTTACTGTATACGACAGTAGGCATATCCGGACGAAGCCCCATTTCTCCACCTGGTGAGTAGGAATCTTTCTGACGGTGTTTCCGGGACACGGTATAATGATTGACCATGGAATCCATGTTTCCTGCTGTCACAAGAAAACCAAGGCGCGGCTCACCAAAAACCTGAATGCTTTCTTTGCTGCGCCAGTCCGGCTGCGGAATGAGACCTACCCGATAACCACGACTTTCGAGAAGGCGACTGATAATAGCAGAACCAAAGGATGGATGGTCAACATAGGCATCACCTGTAATATAAACAAAGTCAACCTGATCCCATCCGCGCTGTTGCATTTCCTGTTTTGTTACGGGTAAAAAATTCTGCATTTATAAACTCCTAAATGAAACAGATTGGGCACGATAGCCTTCTGCAATGATATCAAGCTGACGATGGAAACGGGCAAGCTGCTGCAGATCTTTCGTCTGAAATACACGCAGGAATTCATCCTGTATCTTTTCGACTTCCCGTTTGTTGGAAATTTTGTACAGATTCTCAATACTGAGCAGGATGTCTTTAACCAGGTTGGATTGTGTCTGTGAAGAATTCTGTGCATCCATGATCTCTTCACGGACAGAAGACATTTCCTGATCCAGTGCAATGATCGCATCTGCTGCATTACTCAGTCGTTCAGCTACATGTAAAGGCATCTCACCCTTATACTTATACTGCAGAGAATGCTCGATGGTAGCCCAGAAATTCATAGCCATTGTACGAATCTGAATTTCTGCCTGAAGGCGTTTGGGACCATTGATCGTGTCTACTGTATAATAAATGATCATATGATAACTGCGGTAACCACTTTGCTTGATATGTTTCAGATAATTTTTTTCGCTTTTGACGGTCATATCGCTGCGGTTACGTATAATTGAAGCTACTGTATCGATATCCTCCTCAAACTGGCAGATGATACGGATACCGGCAATATCTTCAATTTCCTCTTCCATTTTGTCCATGGGAATGTGCTTTCGCTGCATCTTTTCAAGGATACTGCGAAGGCTTTTGACACGTCCACTGACCTGCTCGATCGGAGAATACAGATCGTTTTGCTTGTGTTCTTCTATAATATGTTTAAACTTCACCATCAGTTCGTTGACAGCAAGTTCATATGGACATAAAATACTTCTCCATAATTGTATTTCCATAAATATCGCTCCTTATAGGATGGTTGCTTTAAAATTAAGTCCTGAAATACGAAAAGACAAAACTTCCCATACAGTATAACACAAATTGTACGATTTTTGTTAGTAATATATACAGTTTCTGATTTTTTTTCTGAGGCATTGCAGAACAGGATAGGGATTTACACTGATCTCCTGTCCTTCCGGTGTGTGGATATAGATGCCAAGATGAAGATGGACCGGAAACATTCCGGAAGTACCTTCTTCGCCATAGCCGGTGTTTCCCATAAATCCCAGAATGTCCCCGGCAGAAACTCTTTTTCCCAGAGAAATTGCTTCTTCGTATGAGGAAAGGTGGGCATAATAAAAGTAACCGCCGGATACAGAGCGAACTCCGATACGGTATCCGCCAAGAGGAAGCCAGCCTTTTTGTTCGATTATTCCATCCGTTATGCTGATGACAGGATAATATCCGGAAATGTTGACCGGACCGAAAAGATCTGTTCCTTCATGGTGTCGTGATCCACCGTATGTACGTGTCTCCATCCAGCTGTTTTCGAAATAAATGTCAGCAGAGGCAACCGGGAAATACTGCAGATCATTCCAGATGGCTTTGTAGTAATTTTTTAACTGAAGGTAACTGCTTTTTTTGTACAAAAGGTACGCAGCATTTTCGGTAGAAATTGTGTCGGGATGAAAATGACCATTCAGCATTGAGGTGGTGAGAAGCTCCGGCAGGTCTGAGCGGCCGGAATCAGAAGAAGTCAGCTGTTCATAGAGCTCTGGTGTCAGATCCTGCTGTCGAAAAGCTTCGGAAGTGATGAGATTTTTATTCAGAACAGAGGCAGTACTTCGACTGAACGTGATCTGAGTCAGTGCACAGGTGTTGAGAAGCAGAAGTGAAAAAAGAAATATAAACGAAAGAGAATGTGACATGGCATCGGGTGCCTTTCAGTTGGGATCAGTTCATTATACGCGCATCTTGCAACAAGAATGTCGAGGCATTCTTGAAACAGAAAAGACTTCGCAGAGATTTGCGAAGTCTTTTACAGGTACCGGTAATTATACCGGAGATCAGTCTTTTAATTCTTTAAGAACTTTTACAAGATAGTTCCATACACGTTCTGTAGATGCAATGTCAAGAAGCTCTTCTGAAGTATGGATATCTTTCATATCCGGTCCGAGGGAAACACAGTCAAGTCCATCGATTTTTTTATAGAACAGTCCGCATTCCAGACCTGCATGAATGGCAACAACGGCTGGTTTCTGACCATACATATCTTCATAGACAGATACCATTTTGTCTCTCAGCGGAGATTCTTTGCGGTATTCCCAGGCAGGATATGCTCCCTGAGCCTCATATTCGCCTCCAAGGAATTCGGTCAGATACTGAATTTTGTCAGACAGGGCATCGCGGGCCGCTTCAACGGAACTTCTGACACCGGAGCTTGCGAAAAATTCATCTTCGGAAAGTCTGACAATGCCGATATTTGTAGAAGTTTCAACAAGCCCTTCAATATTAGAACTCATTTTCTGGATACCAAATGGAATTTCCATCAGATAAAACAGAATTTTTTCGCGGCTTGTCGGATGAAGAACCTGTACAGATTCGTGACCGGCTTCTGTGATCTGAACAGAAATGCCATTGTCGCTTCCGGAATATTCTTCACGAAGTCCGTCCTGAACTCTGGCTGCGTATGCTTTGACAGCTGCAATATCTTCTTCGGATACAAGAATTTCGCAGAGACTTTCTCTGGTAATGGCATTATCCTTCTGTCCGCCGGCAAGAGAAATAATCTCATAGTATGCTTCTCTCTTGAGACCATAAAGGAAACGGCCCATCAGTACATTGGCGTTTGCCCGTTTTTTATCGATCTCAGAACCGGAATGACCACCCATCAGACCGCAGATTCTGATCTGGAGCTTCTCTCCTTCGGCATCTGTTCGGAGTACAGGAATATGGCTGACAGCTGAAAGACCGCCGGCGCAGCTGATCCAGAGACTTCCCTCAGCCTCGGAATCAAGGTTGATCATGCGTCTGCCCTTAAGGACGCTGCAGTCAAAATCAACAGCTCCAAGAAGCCCGATCTCTTCATCGACTGTGATCAGTACTTCAAGAGCCGGATGAGGCAGATCTTTGCTGTCGAGTAGAGCAAGTGCGTATGCAACAGCGATACCGTCATCACCGCCCAGTGTTGTTCCGTTTGCAGATACAAAACCGTTTTCTACAGAAAGCTTCAGCCCGTCTTTGGTAAAATCATGTTCTACGTCAGGTCTCTTTTCACACACCATGTCCATATGACCCTGCAGAATTACAGTCGGAGCATTTTCATAGCCAGGTGTGGCCGGTTTATAGATGACTACGTTGTTCAGTTCGTCCTGTACATAATCAAATCCGTGATCTTTGGCAAAGTTTACCAGATAATCGCTGATCTGTCTGGTGTTTCCGGAACCGTGTGGAATTTTACAGATTTCTTCAAAGTAATAAAATACTTGTTTTGGTTCACAGTTTTCTAATATTCTCATGTTGATTTCCTCCATCAATAAATTGTTGCATGTATTTATATGATCGACATATCAGTCTGATATGAAGCATAAACTAAAGAAAAAAGCCGCAATTTATGAAAAGAATTTTCTGGGCTGTTTTCAGTATTTCACAAATATGTTTTTTGTTAATATGTCCGGGAGAAGCACTGGAAGCGGCCAGAGAAGGAATGAATCTGTGGCTGAAAATCCTTGTTCCGACGCTTCTGCCGTTCCTGATCATGACAGGTATTCTGATCCGTACAGATATGACACGAGTACTCTTAAAACCGGCTGAACGCATCTGGAATATATGTTTCGGTGTTTCCTCAGCAGGTGCCTATGCACTTGTGATCGGTTTGCTCTGCGGGTATCCGGTTGGAGCAAAAATAACCTCTGATCTGTACAAAAGCAGGCAGATCAGTCACTCGGAAGCACAGTATCTTCTGACATTTACCAATCATGCAAGTCCTGTATTTATACGTACATATCTGTGCAGCTTATGTCTGGAAGACCGGATTCCCGTAAAAAATGTTGTCGGAATCCTGCTGCTGTCGGATCTGGCAGTCATGACCTTCTTCCGTTTTGCTGTGTATAAAAATAAAATCTGTTTTGTTTTATCAGATAAGAAAAAAAAGACATCCGTCTCAAGCTCATCAGGAGCTTTGCTGGATGTCTCCATTATGAATGGGTTTGAAACAATTACCCGGCTGGGCGGATACATTCTTATATTTTCCATTCTGTCAGCCTGTATCAGTCATTTTGGAAATATGGAAAATATTGCCGGATACCTAATATCAGGTATCCTTGAACTGACAACAGGGCTCTGCCGTTTGCAAAATGCTGAGATCCAGATGCCGGTTAAATATCTGCTGGCACTGTTTCTGACGGCTTTTGGTGGAATCTGCGTAATTTTCCAGACAAGAAGTCTGGTAACACGGGAACTATCAATAATTCCCTATATAACAGCCAAACTTCTGAATGGAATCACCGCAGTTATATTTGCTTTATTCTTCGCCGAGATCGTCTAACAGATTGTCTTCTTCCGGCACTTCTTCATTGTGATAAGAACCAGTCATGGCAGCTGCCTGCGCGGTCTGAGGAGCAAGTTCCTGACGGTTGTGGTTAACAACTTCAAGACAGCTCTGAAGAGAATCAATGAATCCCTTGTATTTTCCGCCGGCATCTTCCAGGGTCTGGTTTAATACAGAACCAATATTAGCCATCATATCATCTGTATAGGTGATTGCACTTAAACGAATGCTGTTTGCATCCTGTGTAGCGGAATCAAGAATTTCCTGTGCCTGTTTGTTTGCTGCGTTGATCGTATCGTTAGCCTGAGCGTATGCTTTCTGCATAATCTCATGCTGAGTAACAAGTTCCTGTGCTTTGGTCTGAGCATCTGCAATAATAGCATCTGCTTTGGACTGAGCGTCTTCAAGGATCGCATCTTTGTTGCTGATGATCTTCTGATAACGTTTGATCTCGTCCGGTGTTTTGAGACGAAGTTCTCTTAAAAGTTCTTCGATCTCTTCTTTGTTTACAATAATCTTTGTTGCGGATAATGGCTGAAATTTACAGCTGTCTATAAACTCATCAATTTCGTCAATAATCTGTTCGATTCTGCTGCTCATAGTAAATTCTCCTTATTTATTTCTTTCTTCCTGCATTTTATCATATAATGTCTGTATGATCTCCGGCGGTGCAAAACTTGTCAGATCGCCACCGAAACGGGCAACTTCTTTCATAATAGTGGAGCTGACGTATGCGTACTCCAACGTAGTGGTAAGAAATACCGTATCAACGTCAGGTGCCAGAACCCGGTTGGTCTGCGCCATCTGAAGCTCATACTCAAAATCTGTAACGGCACGTAAACCACGTACGATTACCTGCGCATGATTTTCCCGGGCAAAATTAACAGAAAGTCCATCAAATGGTCTGATCACCACATTAGGAATGTCCTTTGTTGCCTTTTCCAATATATTAACACGTTCTTCCACAGAAAACAACGGACTTTTTGCAGAATTCTGCAAAACACCGACTATAACTCTGTCAAAGGAAATGCTGGCACGCCGGATAACATCCAGATGACCATAGGTTGCCGGATCAAAACTGCCCGGATATACTGCTGTTACCATAGGGGTCTCACTTTCTTTTATGTAAAAATATATGTTTGTTTGTCTTGTATTCTTTGGAACGTGACAGTTCATATCCCAACTCTTCCACATAAGAAAAATCTGTATGGAGATCAGCTTCTGTGACGATCAGTGTGTTTTCATCTGCAAGAGAACTGTCTTTCAGGTATTCAAGAACCTGCTGCTCCAGATCTTTATTATATGGCGGATCCATAAAAATACAATCAAAAGCATCTTCGCCTTCAAGAGAACGAAGAGCCTGCAAAACATCCATGTTCAGCAGTTTACCATGTTCGGCAAGTTTTGTAAATGCAAGATTATCCCTGATGCATGCACAGGCTTTGGGATTTTTCTCTACAAATACAGCATATTCCGCACCTCTGCTTAAAGCTTCAATTCCAATACCACCGCTGCCGCTGAACAGATCAAGAAAGCGGCAATCCGGTATTGCAGGCTGCAGAATATTAAAAAGTGTTTCTTTTATACGGTCCGTAGTAGGACGGGTTTCCATGCCAGGTACAGTCTTAAGTGAAAGACGTCTGGCTTTTCCTGCTATTACTCTCATTTCAGATTTAATCTCCAATCCAGGTCGCCGCGTGCCAGTCCGAGAATCAGAAGCTCAGCTGTTGCGATATTTGTGGCAACCGGTATATTATACTGGTCACAGCGCATGACAATGGCTGAAATATCCGGCTCTTTCGGGTCAATCATAACCGGATTATAAAAAAGGATAACCATATCGAGATCCTGACGTTCCACCATTTCCATGAACTGTTTGTCACCACCGATACTTCCTGCGAGGAATTTGTGAACATGAAGATTTGTAACTTCTTCTATTCTTCGTCCAGTAGTTCCCGTGGCATAGACTTCATGTTTGGCGAGGATATTCTTGTAGGCGATACAGAAATCTTCTATAAGTACTTTTTTGCTGTTGTGTGCTATGATTCCTAAATTCATCGTTTATCTCTCCGTTTCACCAATACATTACTGGGTTTTATTAGTTATAGTATAGCTATGTTCTTACATTATAACAACTCAACAAAAAGTTGGCAATTAATTATTGTAAACTTATACAAAATTCATAGAATTTTAATAATATATACAAGATTACAATAACTATTGGAAAAAGTAAACCATTGTATGCAGAAAAAAACAGTGCTGTTTTATATCTGCGCACAGTTATAAAGCAACACTGTTTCGATCATTACCAGATCAGATACCGGTCAATTTTGCAGAAATATTAATACTGTTCACTGCGAGAATTTCCGGACATCTGTCTTTCCTGCTGTTCGATCATTTTCTTGACCATATATCCACCGACACTTCCGTTCTGTTTGGAAGTCAGGTTTCCGTTATAGCCATCAGTAAGCGGAACGCCCAGCTCATTTGCAACTTCGAATTTAAAACGATCCAGGGCTCCTTTTGCTTCAGGTACGACTGCTCTGTTTGAAGAACTGTTATTTGTCATAATAAATTTCCTCCTTGGTTTTCGTTTAATTTGGATGTTACAGTGCTAGTATATGAATTAACAGAAAAAATACACTGGAACATTCTGCACGAATTGGAAGAAAATTAATTATTTTTAAAATCAGTTTCAGGCGTCTTTTCCGTCACCGCTTGTGAAATATTCTTTTACGAGTTTAACAATAACACCTGAAAGAAGGAATACGGCAATAAGGTTTGGAATTGCCATTAATCCGTTAAAAGTCTCGGCAATATTCCATAAAAGTCCGAGATCTACGGTTGCTCCGAGGATTGCTACCAGAGCATATATGACCATAAATGGTTTGACTGTTCTGGAGGTGCCGAACAGAAATTCACAACATCTTGCACCGTAGAGTCCCCATCCGATGATCGTTGAAAATGCAAAACAGCACATTGCAACAGCTGTAAAGACAGAAACCCAGTTGCCATAGGTAGAGGTGAAACCCAGAATGGTGAGTTCTGCGCCTGCTGCCTCGCCATAGGAAACAGGAACACCGCTGCAGAGAATTACGAGTGCGGTAAGGGTACATATGACAATTGTATCAGCAAACACCTCAAAGATGCCGAAAAATCCTTGTTTGACAGGTTTGCGGGTATCTGCACATGCGTGTGCGATCGAACCGGTACCAAGACCGGCTTCATTAGAAAAGATACCGCGGGAGACCCCTTTTTTCATACTCATAAAGAAGCTTCCCACAGCACCGCCGGTAACGGAGGCGGGAGTAAAGGCTCCTTTGATAATTGAGGAAAATACATATGGAATGCGGTTAAAGTTAAGTAAAACAACACCAAGGGCAAGAATAATATAAAAAACTGCCATAAATGGAACAAGTTTTTCTGTGACATGACCGATTCTTTTGATTCCGCCAAGGAGTACCAGAGCAACGAGTATGGCAATGATAATTCCCATGATCAGGTTTGCAGTGGGGACACCATTAGAAGAAATCAGATGATAATTGATCAGCGCAGAATCTACAGCTGCAGTGATGGTATTAACCTGAGTGGCATTTCCGGTTCCGAAAACAGTAAGCACACCAAATGCAGAAAAAAGATAAGCCAACCAGTGCCAGTGTTTTTTCAGACCGTTTTTGATGTAATACATAGGTCCGCCGACAAGCTCGCCCCTTTCGTTTGTCTCACGAAAATGTACAGCGAGGGTTACTTCGGAAAATTTGGTACACATGCCAAGAAGGGCAGAAACCCACATCCAGAAAACAGCGCCAGGTCCGCCGATCGCAATGGCACCGGCAACACCGGCAATATTTCCGGTACCGACTGTGGCTGCGAGAGCTGTACAGACTGCCTGAAAAGGAGTCATACTTCCATCAGAGGCTTCACGCTTTCTGAGCATACGGCCAAGTGTGGTTTTCATTGCATACGGGAACTTTCGGATCTGAAGGAATCCTGTTCGGATACTGAGATAAAGTCCGACACCGATAATACAGATCATTGCAGGGACGCCCCAGATGAAATTATTAACGGCAGTGTTGATTGATTCAATAACAGACAGCATTTATTTTGTTCCTCTCTTTCTATTTGACTGCATGGTAAGAACAAGTGTCGTGCCAAAGCAGACATTACTTTTCTATGATAACACGAAACTGCGGAAAAGTACAGAAAATGATAAGAACAATCTTGTAAAATGACAGAAAAAAATCAGATGAACATCAAAGATCATCTGATTTTGAATGCTGACAGAGATTTTATTACAATTCAATAAAACCTGTAATCTCACCATTGATAACATAGTGAGCACCGTTGTCTTCTGGCTTAATGTATACTTTAAGATCGGTAAGTTCGGACTCTTTTTTGCCCATTTCTTCTGTCCAGATTTTCTTGACGGATTCAATGATGTCTTTTTCGAAAACTTCTTTACCAAGCCACTGAACATATACTTCTGTATTTAAAGAAACAGCTTTTTTAGCAGCTGTTTTTCTGACAGCAGGTTTTTTAGCAGCAGGTTTCTTTGCGGCAGGTTTTTTAGCAGCTGCAGGCTTTTCGGTTGCCTTTTTTGCAACTGTTTTTTTTGCAGGAGCCTCTTTTTCGATAGCCGGTTTTGCAGTAGATGTCTTGAGTTCTGCTTCTTTTGTGGTTGTTCTTGTAGCCATAATAGCCTCCTTACAAGATGAATATAATTGATACGTTACCAGAATACTACTTTTCAGGAGAATTTGCAATGCTTTTTCTGTTAAAGCCCCGGTGTACTACCTGCATTTTGCTGCTTTTTCTGCAGATACTGACGAAGAGCACGATGCTGTTCAAGCGACAGATCCGGATCAAGAACAAGTATTTCGGCAGCAGCTTCACTGGCAGATTTCAGTATGGCAGAATCGTTGTATATGTCTCCGATTCGAAATTCCATATCGCCGCTTTGACGAATACCAAAAAGATCTCCGGGACCACGTAATTTGAGATCCTCGCCGGCAATATAGAATCCATCATTGGATTTGTTGAGTATTTCAAGTCGTTTGGATGTCGTTTCCTCATTAGAACCCTGAATAAAAATGCAATAAGACTGATACTCTCCTCTTCCGACACGTCCACGTAGCTGATGGAGCTGGGCAAGACCGAAGCGTTCGGCATTTTCAACCATCATAACGGTGGCATTCGGAACATTGACTCCGACTTCTACAACGGTGGTAGAGACAAGAATCTGGATTTCATTTGCAGCAAATTTTTCCATGATCTCGTTTTTTTCTTTTGGTTTCATTTTACCGTGCAGAAAAGAAATGGCTATATCTGATGGAAATACCTCTTTTAACTTCCTGGTATAATCCAGTACATTCTCTGCGTCCAGGCCTTCGCTTTCTTCTACCATAGGACAGATGATATAGGCCTGTCTGCCCTCCTGTACCTGTCGTTGGATGAAGGAATATGCCCTGGGCCGGTAGGAAGTACTGACTACGCAGTTTTTGATCGGAAGGCGCTTTGCCGGAAGTTCATCAATGACGGATATGTCAAGGTCACCGTAAAGAATGATGGCCAGTGTACGCGGAATCGGTGTGGCACTCATGACAAGAATATTGGGCGGATTTCCACGAGTTGCAAGTGCCTCTCGCTGTCTGACGCCAAAACGATGCTGTTCATCGGTAACAACAAGCGCAAGGCTGTGATACTCCACCTTTTCCTGGATCAGTGCATGGGTACCGATAATGATCTGGGCTTCTCCTGAGGAGATCAGCTGATAAAGCTCTCTTTTTTCTCTGGCTGTATTGGAGCCGGTAAGCAAAACTGTACGGAAATTCAGTCCCTGTGCTTCCTGTAATTTAAGAAAATCCTCGTAATGCTGTCTGGCAAGAACCTCTGTCGGTGCCATCAGAGCTGCCTGATAACCATTTTCACAGGCAAGAATCATTGAAAGAAAGGCGATGATCGTTTTGCCGCTTCCTACATCTCCCTGGATCAGACGTGACATTAATGCCTGACCGGACATGTCGCGCTCAATTTCGTGCCAGGTGTTTAACTGGGCACCGGTTAGAGAATAAGGAAGGTTTTCTATGATCTGCTCTGTGGTCCATGTTTTGTGGATCGGAAAACAATTGGGTGTTTCCTCACTTCTGTTTTTCAGCATCTGAACTGAAAGAATAAACATGAGAAATTCATCAAAAACAAGACGTCTGCGGGACAGAAGCAATTCGTCCATATTCTGAGGAAAATGAATGGTACGCAGAGCATAATTAATATCTGCAAGATGATATTTTTCACGGATCTCTTCCGGGAGAAATTCGCTGCACATAGGAAGGTCTTTCAGAAGCTGATGGATCGTCTTGGTGACAGTTTTGTTGGATAAGCCGCCGGTCAGTCCGTAAACGGGCTGCAGACTGTGCAGAATCTCTTCGTATGCAGCAGGAGTAAAAACTTCAGGATGTTCCAGTTCCAGTCTGGATTGTCTGCGGACAACACGTCCCCGAAAAATAAACTGGCTTCCTTTTTTTAGGACAGTTCGAAGATACGGCATATTAAACCATACAGCAGAAAGTTTCCCGGAAGAATCACACACGGTTGCAGTAATGATCTGCCTGCCTTTTGCAGAAGTAACATAAACGCCGGAACATACCGCAGCAGAGACGGCTTTCACCGTCCCCTCTTCCAGATCTGCGATAGATACCGGCGCTTCAAATGCGTCATAATTTCTGGGATAATAGTGCAGGAGATCATCTGTATCATAAATTCCGAGCTTGAAAAAAAGCTTTTCTGTTTTCTCTCCTACCCCTTTCAGGGTTTGTAAACTGTTTCCCATTATTCTACAGATATAATATAATAATAAATCGGCTGACCACCGTTGTTGACTTCAACTTCACAGTCCGGATATTTCTCTTCCAGTGTGGCTGCGAGAGCTTCTGCTTTTTCTTCGCTGGCATCAGCACCATAATAAATACTGATCACTTCTGCATCATCAGTCATCATGGCATCTACAGTGGTAACAGCAACGTTTTCTTTGCCTTTTCCTACAGCAAGAATACCTTTGTCGCCGATTCCCATGATATCACCTTCGTGGATTTCCTTATCCTCGATACGGGTATCGCGTACGGCATAGGTGATCTGTCCGGTGTGTACGCGGGAAATAGCGTCGGTCATTTCTTCAGTGTTTTCCTCATCGGTTTTTTCCGGAACAAAGCTGATCAGAGCGGTTACACCCTGAGGAATTGTTTTGGTAGGAATGACGATGATCTTCTTGTCATCTGTAAGATCACGCGCCTGATTTGCTGCCAGGATAATATTTTTATTGTTTGGAAGAATGTAGATTGTTTTTGCATTTACTTTATCAATGGCATTCAGCATATCTTCGGTACTTGGATTCATAGTCTGACCACCTTCGATCAGATAATCCACACCGAGCTCTTTGAAGATCTCTGTGAGACCTGCACCGGCAGATACTGCGATAAATCCGGTCTCCTTAGGCGGTGTCTGCTTCTTCTCTTCCTCTTCCTGCTGTCTGGCAAGCTTTTCTGCATCTTTGATCAGTTTTTCCTGATGCTCTTCACGCATGTTGTCAATCTTCATACGGGAAAGTGCACCGTAGGTCAGAGCACGTTCAATAGCCTGTCCAGGATGGTTGGTGTGTACATGTACTTTGACGATTTCATCATCGGCTACAAGAACAATGGAGTCACCGAGGGAAGTAAGGAATTCCTTGAAGGAATGTTCTTCTTCCAGAGGCATCGGTTTGTCCAGGAGAATGATAAATTCTGTACAGTATCCGAACTTGATATCTGCTTCTGCCTGTGGAGAAATTTTGGTTACTGATGCTCCGGCAGGCTTTTTAAAGTCAGAATAATCAACTTCCTTACCCAAGAAACCGTCGATTGCACCGCGCAGTACTTCAAGAAGTCCCTGACCGCCGGAATCGACAACACCTGCTTCTTTTAATACAGGAAGCATCTCCGGTGTGCGGGAAAGTGTATATTCTGCATGGTCAAATACTGCTCTGAAAAATGGCTCAAGTTCTTCTGCTTCCGGGGCAATTTCGACAGCTTTGAGAGCTGCTTCTTTTGCTACAGTAAGGATTGTACCCTCTTTTGGTTTCATAACAGCTTTGTAAGCTGTTTCAACAGCACGTTCCATAGCTGCCGCAATGGTAAGTGCATCCAGCTCTTTGGATTTCTTAACACCTTTGGTAAATCCACGGAGCAGCTGGGAAAGGATTACACCGGAGTTTCCGCGGGCTCCGCGAAGAGAACCGGAAGAAATAGCTTTTGCCAGTGTTTCCATATCAGGATCTGTCAGTGCGCTTACTTCAGACGCGGCAGACATGATCGTCATTGTCATATTTGTACCTGTATCTCCGTCTGGAACAGGAAATACGTTTAATTCATTAATCCATTCTTTTTTTGCTTCCAGATTTTTGGCACCGGCCAGAAACATTCTGGAAAGTATTTTGGCATCTATGGTTTTTTTGTTCACCACATGTTCCTCCTCTGATTTTAGTCAATGGCGCGTACGCCCTCCACATAGATGTTGATCTTTTCAATTTCCATACCGGTGAAATCTTCAACTTTATATTTGACATTGCTGATAAGATTATCTGCAATTGTACTGATATTAACTCCATATGCAACGATTACATGGAAGTTCAGGCGGATTTTGTTGTCCTCTGTGATCGTGACACTGATACCATGTTTCAGGCTGTCTTTGCGAAGAAGTTTAACCAGTCCATCTTTCATGCTGACAGCTGCCATTCCGACAATACCGAAACATTCTACAGCAACACTTCCAGCATAGGTAGCAATTACGTCTGTATCAATAACGATTTGTCCTAATCCGGAATCTATACGTCCATTCATATAGGTACCTCCAATTTTTTAGTATGCATGTATTATAACCTTTTTTTTATGAAAAAGGAATATTATTTTTAGAATTTCTGTTTTTTTACTTGCAAAAGATAAATTCATCTGTTAAAATAAAAC
>ERZ1034952.671-NODE-671-length-30847-cov-8.501754_pt1 | contig 30847 bp, 27 predicted proteins | sample MGYA00520625_ERZ1034952 | MGnify/ENA primary metagenome ERZ1034952 (study PRJEB33766, sample SAMN09781773) | gut metagenome | biome: gut microbiome | host: Homo sapiens | place: Madagascar | study: EMG produced TPA metagenomics assembly of the PRJNA485056 data set... | reverse complement strand
TTACAGCGTTGCGGAGTATTTCTTTTCATAATTCCGTTCTGCACATAAGCTCAATACTGGGGTGTCCCCCAGAGAAGAAAACGTATCTTCCCTGTCGCGGATTTTGCAGGACGATCCGCCGAAAAGATATTATTTGACAAGGAAAGCCTGCTTGGGTATCCTGCGTAGAGCCACTGAACGTGGGAAGGGACTTCCGGAAAAGCTGAAGCGGGCATTGGAGATCCAAGCTGGTCTCGTTCTGCCGGATGGCAAGCCCACGAAACTGGAAGCCTACCATATCAACCAGAGGGACGAGGGGATCGACCTTCACGGCGTATTCGGAGCGTTGATGGCGACCAGCAATATGCAGATGCAGACCTTTGTCACCCAGCCGGATGGAAAGGAAAATGAAGGCTGCGATGGAGCAATTCGGCCCATTGCGTTCGCAGCGAACCAGAGAGACGAGGTTCGGGATCTGCACGATGTTGCCGGGGCGCTGGGTGCGCAGCCGGGTATGAAGCAGCAGACAGTTATTGCTGCTGGCTTTTCCGCAGGCCAAGGCGGTAAGGCCGGAGGTGTTGGCTATCAGGAGGAATGCGCACCAACCCTGAAGGCGTCTGATATCGGCACAAATATGGTACCGAGCGTTTTATGCCTAAACGATCAGGGCGGCAGCGTCATGGGGTGTTCCGAAGATGTGAGCGGGACACTTCGCGCTCAGGAGCATGGACACCAGCCGCTGGTCTACGAGAACCACGGCATAGATGCCCGCTATACCGGTTCTCACAGGGTAGCACCTACCATGTCTGCACGGTATGGCACTGGAGGAAACAACGTCCCTCTTGTGGAGCAGGATACGTCTGTTTACTGTATCGTCGGAAATGCCATTGATCGGTAGCCTCAGAACGGTGGTAATGGGATCGGGTATCAGAAAGACATTGCCTACACCCTGACGGCAACAGATCACCACGCAGTCTTCAGCCGCCAACGGGTGGATGTGTTCACAGAGAACGAAGTGGTCAGCACGGAAAGCGCCCGGCAGCACAAGGATGCCACAGATCTGGTAGCGCAGCCTTATCAGGATGCGGTTGGCGCACTGGTTCGGTCAGACCATAAGGGCATCAGCAATCAGTATGTCGGCGACGATAAGTGCATTGTGGAGAGTCATAACCTGATTCGCCGCCTGACGCCCCTTGAGTGCGAGCGTTTGCAGGGTTTCCCAGACGGTTGGACAAACATCCCAGGGTCATCAGATTCCGCCCGTTACAAAGCCCTGGGCAACAGTGTGGCGATCCCCTGCGTGGAGTACGTTATGCGAGGAATTGCAATCGTCCTACGAGCTGGGCGCAGGAGGCGAGGGGGAGGAAGAATAGTCCGATTGCGGCGGGGAATAGGGGAGACAGAGTGCCTAGCTGCGTAATGGAGTGAAATATTCAGTCAGGGGGGATGTGGATGAACAAATTTATGATGTGTCATTTAGAGCACGGGTGACATGGTAATACCATGAGAATGTGTGAAGACTAACTCGAAATCGACTGCGGATAGAAGGCACATATGCCCATACAGGGATAAGCTACTGCAAAAAAGAAAGGTTATAATCTGCAATGGAACACCCATTACTTATGCGACGTTAAGAGCACATTGGCAATTTGCTTTAATTTGAGAACCTGAAATGTAAAAATTGGTTGTTGCATTGACGACTTTATGCTATAATTAATTTACATCCATAAAAAGGAAAAAAGATATAGAAAGAGGATCAGAATATCATGGATGAAAAGAATATGCAGTTTGCGAATTTCAACATTACGTTTGGCGAAAATAATTCTCCTATGCTCGAATATTTCGAGGACGTTGTTTTCCCTGCTTTTAATGGTGATTATATTAGGGGAAAAAAGGGTGAACTTCCAAGATATTTCCTCGAAAATGTACAGATTAAAGAAATTGATGATGAATATGTCATGGTAGGTAATTACGTCAAGGAAACAGAATATAAGGTTATTACAACAGTTCGCAAAGGAGAATTAGTTGACTCTCCAGCAGATGTTCCTACAGCGCCCTATTCTCGATTCCTCATTTTTCTTAAGAACCATAGGATGGTACTAGTTCGGAACGAAACTGGAAGCCCTGATATAAGGAGTTTCCAAAAAACTGTGCGAGAGATTCTTACTACGCATATACGAGAACAGAATCAGAAGAGAGAAAAAGGAAACAAATTACCAATAGCAATAGTTCACATAGTTGACATCCCATTAAAAGATAATATTGCGGGTGTCTTAAAAGATGTGAATAAGGTTAATTGGTTTAAATTAAGATTTTTCCCTCTAAATAATGATTTGGATCCAATGCCTTTGGCAAAATACGTCAGGGATGACATGCGAACGGTTGGCAGTAAAACGACCAATATTGTCTTTAACTCACCGGCTTCTAAAAATGGAATATCTAAAGTCATCGAGGAAACAGGTGGATTGGCAGAGGCATCTCTTCTGGTAACAGATGCGGAAGGGGAAAAGCGACGTATTACGGAAGAAGCATTTACATCTACAACTAAAATTGAGTATAGTGGAAACATAAGTCCTTCTGGCGATGCATATATTGCTAGCCAAGCTAAAAAAGATGGAATAATATCTAATACAAGTCCAGAAAATGCCAAAATATATGAAAGAATGAAGGAAGTTATTAAGAGGCTGATTTCCTGATTTTAGTGTGTGAGGGTAGCATATGGATAAAGATATTTTTGACTATAGAGCTGCCGCCGAAGAGTTTAATGATGAACGTTCAGTGTGGAGGCAAATTTGGAATGCAATCTGTGAAGAATTGTGTCCTAATAAGAGAAATTGGTTTGGAGCAGTCATTTCACTTGTACTCGGGATTGGCTTAACGATTACGTTGGTTCGTTCAGAGGAGACTGTTTCACTGGCGGGAAAGCTGTGCGGAATACTATTGGACGTTCAAATTGCAATCTTTGGCTGTATTTTTGCTGTCTATTCAATACTATTAACCTTTCTAAGTGACGATTATATTAAGAAACTAGTTCGGATTGGGTACTACGATCATACTAGCTATCTGAAAGCAAGTACTAGATATTATGAAGCTGCATTGTTCATCTATTTTGTAGCAATCGGAATTTCACTGATTTACAAGTTAATCATAGAATGCATGCCTCAATACTATGTTCTAACCGATAATAATCAGATAAATGAATTGTCTGCGGGGATAGCCTTATTCATATATTTTGTGTACTCTATTAGAACAGTTTATGAATTGAAGAGTATTGTGGGAAATACATTATTGCTTTTTAGAACGAGTATCCAGTTTCGAATTTTGTCATTTGAAAACAATGAAACGTCTCAATCGGAAAATGAAGGGGTAAACATTGATAATGCTAATGGTTAAATAATGTCTACTGACCAGCCCAAAATCTATTGCGCCACAAGACATTTCTCACCATATATGCTATAATAGGTGCAAGGGAAACGACAAAAAGCGGGCAAAAACCTTGCACTTGGAGGGAACGTGTATGTATCGGTACAGCAACGGACAGATCAGTCTGTCAGATTTTCAGCAACCAATGGGCATGTGCCTGCGGGAAGACAACCGCTGGGTGAAGAAAGCGCAGAGCATCCCATGGGACAAGATTGAGGCAATGTACGCGGATCTGTTTCCTTCCGAGACCGGGAATGTGGCCAAGCCGCTTCAGCTGGCGTTGGGCGATCGTCTCATCCAGAGGGAATACGGGTATTCCGATGTGGAAACTGTTTTGCAGATCCAGGAGAACCCATATTTGCAGTATTTCTGTGGATATGCGGGCTATGACGACAGCAAACTACCCTTCGATGCGTCCTCTATGGTGCATTTCCGAAAACGCCTGACGCCGGAAATTCTGGCTCAGATCAATGAAATGGTCATCCAGGAAGCACAGAAAACAGAAGATAGCGATAACCAGGATGATAATACTATTTCTTATAAAATGATTTCATCATTTTATTCTGCCGTTTCACGGCAGACCGCCTGGGCGGCGGTAAGAAATGTATTGACTTCGTTTTTTTAGCGGCAGTGGCCGCTGGCCGCAATCCTGCGGCCAGATAAAACGCTTTTAAGCGTTTTATTAAAAACTCGTATAACAAGCCCGATGGTGGAGGGAACAGCGGCACGATAATCGTGGATGCCACCTGCGCACCATCCAATATCCGGTATCCCCAGGATGTTTCCCTTCTGAATGAAGCCAGAGAAAATGCTGAGAAGCTGCTGGATATTCTCCACAGCCCCACCGATGGCAAGAAGCCCCGTACCTATCGCAAACGAGCCAGAAAAGACTATCTGAAGTATGTCCGCTGCCGCAAACACACCGCGAAGATGACCCGTAAAGCCATTGGGAAGCAGCTGAACTATCTGAAAAGAGACCTTGCTGCCATTGACGGGAAGCTGAAACAGGAAAAGGCACTGAATGTTCACCAAACGGAGCGATTGGAGACGATTCGTAAGATTTATGAGCAGCAAAAGTACATGTATGACAACCATACCCACAGCGTTGAGAACCGAATAGTCAGCGTCAGCCAACCCTTTGTGCGCCCTATTGTGCGGGGAAAGGTCAGCAAACCCGTGGAGTTTGGCATGAAGCTGGATATCAGTGTCACAGACGGCTGGACGAGACTGGAATATCATTCTTTTGATGCCTATAACGAAGCAACGAAGCTCCAGGAAATGATTGAAAATTTCCACAAGCGCGAGGGACACTACCCCAGTCGGGTACTGGCAGACAAAATCTACCGAAACCGCGAGAATCTCCGCTACTGCAAAGAGAGGGGGATCCGGCTGTCCGGCCCTGCTCTGGGAAGACCCAAGAAAGGCGAGGAACGGAACAAGGTCCAGGATTACCAGGACGAATGCGAGCGGGTAGAAGTAGAACGCAAATTCAGCCTGGGAAAGCGGAAATGTGGAATGGGGCTGGTGACAGCGAAGCTGGAAGAAACGGCTGCGCATGTGGTTGCCCTGTCCATTTTGCTGCTGAATCTGCGTAAGATTCAGTGCGCCTTTTTGCAATTTTGGGATTGGCTACTCGGTTTTCTGCAATCGCGCGAAAAACTGAGGGTTATTCAGTAGACATTAAATAGTTCCTAAATTTGCGAAAATGACGATTTTGAGAAATTTTTCAAAGTTTTGAACGATAATGCGGACGTGAACATAGGACGTTAAACAGATATAGGAAACGACATATTTTGACATGCCGTTTCCTATACACAATGTTAGAAAGTTGCACAGCCTTGTGCAACTTTTTCTTGTTTTTGGCCATGTATGGAAGGGAGGCTAAACTATCTGAAAATAGGAGCTATGGTGTGACGGAAGAAAATCATGAGTATTGCACAAGTCAATGCATGCTCCGTAATATACTTAAAGATGATGAAAAGAGAAGAATACTTATCACCCCAAAGCGTCGAGTTCATGATGGGGACCACGATGGAAACTATAAAGTAAGAAACAGTCCTAAAGACATTAGCAATAGGGCTGTTTCTTTGGTAAAATGGTTACCTATTATTAATCATCTTTTGGCTTTTTATATCAGTGATAAGTCTATCTTTGCGGAACTTGTTTCCTCCGTGTAGCTTAATGTTAATATCAGCCAAGATATCTTCGAAAAACGAATCTAATGAGGGACTGAAATATCTGAACCTATAGTAGTAAAGCAGTTTAAAGAAAATGATTGTGAGCAAAGACTTATTATTTGCTTTATCCACATAATCTTTCAGCACATGTTTTAGCCCCGGCAAATGTAGATCACTGAACATAAAGACGCTGAAGAACTTTGAAAATTCACTGCTATTTTTGTCCGTAATTACTCCTTCGATTATTGATTTTAATTTTATTGTGCCGACATTCTCAAGAGCAATATTTTGTAGCGCAATAGGAAGTGAAATTTTCAGCACATCCTGCATAAGTGCCTTTTGTTCACGAATTTCTTTTTCGGTATATTTTTCAGGAGACTGTTCCATATCGGATACTTCACCGTTAAAATACTCTTCTACATTCTTTTTGAAAATGCCCAGCATAATACATAATCCAAGAATGTAATCATTATACATGATTTCTTTCTCTTTTTTAGGGAGTAGTTCCAAATTTTTCAAACATCCTCCATAAATCAGAAGCGTACGAACGAAGGAATCCATATCTTCATGTGTAACTGACTTGTCAATTTCTTCTGGTGTATGCAAATCAGAAGTATCCTCTGTATCTTGCATTTTGTCGCTTTGAGCTTGTGTTAATTTAGATTCACCTATCCTTTTAGCAAAATTTTCTTCCGGAAGAGAAATGTTTATACCAATATTATAATCGTCGATCTTTGGTATAATATCCCTCATTTTATCAAAATCAGCATAAAGATCTTTTTGAAGAGCCTTTACCACATCAATATTTTGCCGGTTAAGTCCAGTATAATACATAAGTTCATTTGAATAATTGAGGTAATTCCGGTTTGCCATCATGTGTATTAAGAATTCTGAAGACTGTGCAGCTTTTTTTGCAAGATAATACTCAATCATGCAATTGTACCTAAAGGTAACCCGTTCTTCATTTTGCATTAAAACGCCTTTTCGGAAGAATAGAGTATCAAACTCGGTTTCCTTTACTGAAAAGCCTTTATCCTCATGATAAGAAGATAGAAGTTCCTCAAATTCATCGATGGACAAATAGAACCGATTGTTTTTATGCATATGTGTGGTCAAACTAATTAGGAAATCCTCCTTAATGCGGAAATCATATGTTGTAGAGTAGGCTTCTGAAGGAGCTGATTTTTCAAGTAGAGACTCCATAAACTGCTCCATGATAACTGCTTCATTGATTGGTGTGAAGTCGGCTGTATCACAGATTGAAAGCATAAGCGAGAGAACAAAAGGTGTTTTAGGCAATGTCGTCTTCTTAAAACACAGCATAATTTTATCAACCAGCACAGAACAATCTCCAGACGAAAAGTTTTGCGCAGCTATAGCACGGATTTGCCCTTTTGTTAATGAACAAATATGGGCGGTCTCACACTCACAAGAAGGTGCAATATTTTCGTCACTCAAGTATTTTGCTGTAATGTTTTCTTTTTTTGAAAAAATGAATCTGTTTTTTGGGAAATCACTTATGAATTGGTTGATCTTGCTAAGTTGACGGTCATTAACAGACTCAAAATCATCAAACATTATGGTGCACAAACCGGCGCTGAGCAATCTCTCAATCTCATCCATAGAGAAAGAGCTGCAACCATCACAATATTCATAGATGTACTTCTGTATTGCCCTTGTAATAACGTTTTTCCCGGAGTAATCAATATATTGTGTGTTAAGGACAACAGGTAAAGTTGTTAGGGTATTGAAGTTTGCAAAACAGTATTTTGCAATGTAATGCAATACTGTGGTTTTTCCGATTTCTTTTTTTCCTAACAGGAGAACATTTTGTTTGCCTTTGCAAATTTCTTCAAGCGCGATGATATCCTCACCGTCAGCAGATTCCTGACTGTATCTGGTTTCTTTTTCATATTCTGAGTATTTTCTGAATTCGGGAACGATAAATGACTCGTCAAAACTTTTCATAACCTTTCCGGCAGCCACGTTGGATACGAAATAGCTGTTAGCATAATCAAGAAATTTAGATTCAATAGAATGAGCCGCATTATATGCCAGAGCTAAATTATCGTCTTTCGTTCCAAGAGAGATCGAGAAACAACCACCTTGTGCGACGCACAGCGCTTCGTCAAAACAGTTCCTCGGAAAGTCAAAATACTGACGAAGAATTACGTCACAGTTTTTATTGTAAGGATTTATTGCTAAAATTGAGTATCCATTGTATATATCACTCGAATTGTCAAACTTCCCGCAAGTATTAAATAGTGTTTGTCCATTGAATGAAGTATACACTTTGGTATCTGACTCATGAATATGTCCTGTCAAAACAATATCATATTGACTAATGCACTTTTCCACAGCCGACTTATCTTCATCGACTAGCCAATCAAAAGGATGGTGGGTGATACAGATTTTCAAGTCAGCATCTTTAATGCTTTCGTAACTATCAATTATTTGCTTGCGCCCAATCACCATTTTCCTTTTTTCCGCACTTCCGATGCCCGTTGAGCGCCATGCAGAGTTAAGGCAGGAAATGCCTATTTTTATAGAATCAGTAGTTACCACATAGGCCCGTCCAAGCGGATTTTTCCAAACTGGATCTCCACCAAACATATCCGCAAAGTTGGAGTCAAAATACTCAATTCTTTTCAGACTATCAGTGCTGACGGTACTGATGAACTCATCAATAGCTGCTTCTGATACCAAGGTTGAACTAAGTCCTGTTTCAATAAAAGGGATGATTAATTTTCGCTTGATTTCATGGTTTCCTGCAACTACGAAAATACTTTTTTCATCCAAATTAAATACATCCATTAATGGCTGCAACAGCTCATCTAGAATTATTCCAAGCTGAATATCGGCATCATCGCCAGAATTGATAAGATCACCAGTAATGCATATCATCTTAATAGAGACATTATAGCGCTCTTGCATATCTAGAATATCCGTTTTCAGAAGGCCGACCAAACGTTGGATGGTAACCTTGGTTTTTTCACTAGCATGGATGTCGGAAAGATGTAGAATCCCAAAGCGTTCATTCATATGTAATACCACCTTGTTTTTATTGGAGGACAATATAATGAAACCAATTGAATTGTTTTTCCTTTTATCCAACACAAAAAGCCGGGATGAATTTATAAAAATTCTTAGAGAAAATAGGATAAAGTCGCAAGCAAACAAATTGAAAAAGGAAAGCATGCGATGTAAACCAACACAACACTAGTATATCCTACAATCCTCTATTTTGCAATCCGAATTATTCATGCTTTTCTGCAATACAGTCAGCTGACATTGCATTAGCCGATTGGACTATGGTGTAAAAACTGGTATTAGATACTGCCTATAGATGAGGAATCTCTCTAGTAGACTATCATAGTTGCAATCAATTTTGTAATGATCCCAATGAGGCAATTAGTGTCCAGATTATTGAAACGGTGTTGGGCGGAATGAGTTGCCATGTGCAGAAATGGAAAGAGAAAATGATCCAGTAGTTTATACATATGGTAAGAGAAATATCTGTGGATCTATTAAGGCAGCAGGGTGGGGGTGACCTGATAGTTAATTTTGACAGTCTGCGGCGTAGTACAATGAGCATAATAGAGGGCGTTGCCGATAGACGGCCAACATAGTGAGCAAACTAAGTATTCTCAAAGGGTTAGTATGAGGACCAGCATCGCAACGTAATTACGTAACAGTTATTGAGCGAACGTTTTTGCTTTCGCATACTATGGCGTGTCGAAACTTGCGAACGAAAGTTGCACGATTTTCCGGGAATTTATAGGCACAAGCACCTCAAAACACCTGCATCTAAAGTGTTGAACAGACACAAGAGGACTGAAGTAATTCGGTCCTCTTTTTTTACCCCCATTCACGGGGCACTTTTTGTCCCGACACCAAAGTTATGGCTACACCGCGGCAGAAAACCACATATTCCGCTACCGAAGTGGCTGCATTGGAAGAAACCATTCTGAAACTGAAAAATTGGAGGGCTACAGCTATTAAAGTTGTAGCCCTCTTTCCTTTCCGACAATCGTCCAGCGCAAAACGGGTTGATTGGTAACACGTATTGTTTATAATACTATGCTAATGGGTTCACCTATACACACCATTAATTTCAGCTTTGAATATCCGTAAAGTAAATATGTTTGTAAGCTTATTTGAAACACTTGCGAAGAGTATCTTCGATTGTTTCAGTGCAAAAACTACGGCATACGCTGACATCTTCATGCATTAGCTGCTCAACAGTTTCTGATTCATGTAAATATGAATTGCGTATTGTTTGTGTAAGGGAGATACTAATTTGTACATCCTGTGGGTATCTTTGTATAACTAAAGACAACTTTGCAAACTCTTCCATATACAAATAAGAAAACATCTCAAGTCTGGAAATTTGCACAGGAATGCACAAGAAAAAAGGGCCCGTTGAATATCCTTTTTGCTCAACAACATTAACCAATTGCTTTGGCGTTGAAATCTTCCTCCAAAAAGGAAACACTTTATCTTCAAGATCGTAACAAAGAAATGTGCACCATTTCTCTATTTCCTCATCATTCGCCGCTCGTGGCAATGTTAACAATCTAGAATTATAAAGGGAAGAAATCCTATTGCCGTACGTATAGTATCGGTTTTTGCAAGGCATATACAATGGCATTATAAAAAAACTCGCATACACGAAGCTACTGGGCACATCAAATTGCACGCAATACGCTATATCATTCTGAATCCGATAGAAACACTTCTGGGAGAATTTGTATCCGTAGCTTCTCATATACGGGCTAATTTGATTAACAATCTTTCGTATTACCTCCATATTTTCCCCTCATTTTATTATACAAATTGGAATAAACAAACCAGACCGTTCCTGCATTTGCTCGATTCTTGCCGCAGTTAAAGTAGCTGTACCTGTCTTAAAGTCCCATGCGGCAATAGCAATGCCATTCTGATTGTACTGCAACACATCGAAGCGGATGCTTCCTCTGGTGCCATATGGGACGATTTCGCCATTCAAATACGACACTTCCGTTGCCAAAGTTTTGTTTTGTAGAGCGTTGACTTCTGCTGTAAAGACCGCGTGTTTTTTTGTTCCCGCAACATGACCAAACCCTGAAACTTTTGAATTTGCTGTATCCGCACACGACTGAAGCTGACTTGATATATTGGCTGAACTTCCAATACTAGTAACGGGAGAAAGCGCGTTTAGGTAGCAGTAATTCTGGTAGCATTGATATAAAGACATATCTCCAGAATATACAACACTAAAGCCTGCAAATCCCGCACAAACGGAATCCCCAATTATACGACCAGTACTATTCCCAGCCTTATACTCTTTCTAAGCTGTATACCCAGCACGTATGGCCCCCAAAACAGCCGATCCAATAAGAATTACTGTCGTAATTGCAATTTCACCGTTAGGATCAAGCTGAGAGACTGGACTATTATTGCAGTACGCAAACATATTGTAGCCTGCAATTCCATGTCCTGTGCTGGCATAGCAATCAGCATTTATAAATCTGCAGACAGTCGGATCATAATACCGGCTCTGCAGATAATAGAACTCGGTCTCCTGGTCGTACACATAGCCGCGGTACCGCAGAGGATTCAGCTTCGCAAGCTCGCCGGTCGATGCCAGGATCTTGCCCCAGGCATCGTAGCAATAACTCGCCGCAGGGATGCCATCGCTGGATTCAATGCTCATTACATCGCCCTGCAGGTTGGTGATGTAATAATAGACCTTCCGCCGGGGTCAGCAGATCTTTCCAATCGGCAGAATTCTAATATCAGGACTCTGCCGTTAGTTCAGTGCTGCCGTTTTACCCTGCTTACTAGCATTTTCATCCCTTTATTATAATGTCTACTGAACAACCCTCAGTTTTTCGCACGGTTGCAAAAAACCGAGCAGCCAATCCAGAAATTGTAAAAAAGCATACTGAATCTTTCGCAGATTCAGCGGCAGAATGGGCAGAGCAACCACATGCGCAGCTGTATCTTCCAGCTTCGCCGTCACCAGACCCATTCCACATTTCCGCTTTCCCAGGCTGAATTTGCGTTCTACTTCTACCCGCTCGCATTCGTCCTGGTAATCCTGAACCTTGTTCCGTTCCTCGCCTTAAGCCTTCCCAGCGCAGGGCCGGACAGCCGGATACCCCTCTCTTTGCAGTAGTGGAGATTTTCGCGGTTTCGGTAGATTTTGTCTGCCAGAACACGACTGGGGTAGTGTCCCTCGCGCCTGCTGAAAATCCGACAGACTGATCTGCCCGTTGCCGTATCGATACATACACGTTCCCTCCAGGTGCAAGGTTTTTGCCTGCTATTTGCTGTTTCCCTTGTACTTATTATAGCACAGATTGGCGGAAATGTCTTGTGTCGCAATGATTTTTGGGTTGGTCAGTAGACATTCGTTATAATTGAAGCAGGGGGCTTTCTGAAAAGGGAGCCCCCTGCTGAATTTATAGGATCTATTGATGCTTGATCGTATCAACTTCAGTTTTCCAAATGCAGCCAACGGGCAATTTTCTCCCCCTTGGGCAGCAGCATGCAGTCTTCCTTACGGAGAACTTTTAGAAAGATGACGGCGGCAAGATAGACGATTGCACCCACAGATACCGGCACAGCGCAGAGCAGCAGCCGACTGCTGATATGCGCCGTCAGCATAGCCTGATAGCATCCGTAGGCACAGGCCCCCATGAGAAGTCCGGAGAGCAAAGGCCGCAGCACATTGGGCAGAATCTGCGGTGCATCGTTGTAAAGATGATGAATAGACAGCAGATTCAGCAGAAAGATGAGCACATAGCACATCAGATTGCTGATGGGTGCACCAACAATGCCGATTTTTGGATTCCTGGCGAGAATATAGACGCTTAGCAGGCGTATACCGCCTGCAAGTGCCATATTCACCACCGGCAGAATCACATTCCCATGGGCCTGCATAATGGCGGTGGTGACCAGCACCACGGCGTTGAAGAAGACGCAGATGCCCAGAATGGTCATGAGCCTTGCAGCCAGGTCCAGCTTTTCACCGGTGTAGCCGCCAAGCAGCGCCGTAATGGGCCGGGCAAGCACAGCCAGGCCGATGGCACAGGGGATGGCGATAAGTCCTGTAATCCGGGCAGCGGATTCCTCGGTTTTCCGGGCATCCGCATGGTCTCCGGTGGTGAGCTGGGCTGTGATGGCGGGGATGATGCTGACTGTAATGGGTGTGATAAAGGCGCAGGGCATATTGAAGATGGTCTGCGTCATAACATGGATGCCACGCATGGTGTCCGCAGAACGCTGGGAGATACCGGAGGCCAGCAGTCGCCCCATGTAGATTTTGCTGGCAAGGGCCGTAATGATCTGCAGACAGGCAGAGCCCAGAGTAATGGGGATGGCAATCAAGAGCAGAGCCTTGACGGTTTCCTGATAACTCCAGGGCTTGTCCTTGGAGCGAGGCAGGCGTTGGAAATGCTTCCGGAATGCGATAAAAAGATAGACCACGCTGATCAGACAGCTGGCAGTGACACCCAGAATGGCACCGCCGGCTGCCAGGGAGACAGAGCCGGTAGAGCGCAGCAGCAGCACGGCTGCCCCCATGCCCACAACCAGTTTCACAACGGCCTCGATAACCTGGGAGACGGAGGTGGGTACCATATTACCCTGTCCCTGGAAGAAGCCCCGGAAGGTGGAAATGATGCAGATCAGCAGCACACAGGGCCCCAGAAAGCCGATGGCGGCCCAGGCATCCGGCTGGTTCTGAAATCGGGCCAGTTGGCGGCAGAAGGCCGTCATGAGTACGCTGCCGATGATACCGAAGGTCAAAAAAATACTTCTGGCTGCGGCGTAGATGCGGCGGACCTGATTGTAATTTTCCAGAGAATTGGCCTGGGAGATCATGCGGCTCATGGCAACGGGAAGCCCGGCGGTGGAGATCATAAGCAGGACGTTGTAGATTTCGTAGGCAGTGTTGAAATAGCCGAAGCCCTGTTCGCCAATAATGGCGTTCAGGGGAATTTTGTACACAGCGCCCATGATTTTCACCAGGGCGGTGGCCATGGCCAATATGGCAGTGCCTTGCAAAAAGTTCTGACCTTCCTGCTTATTCGACATCATTTTCCTCCTTTGTGAAGAGCTTGGGGATGGCGTAGGTAGTCAGCTCCTCCACCACGGCGTTCAGGTCGATGGTGGGGAAGCGGCCGTTCTGGTAGAGAATGTTGCCCCGGACCATGGTCATGGCTACATCGCCGCCCTTTGCGGCATACACAAGACCGGTGAGTACATTGTGGCAGGGCATCAGGTGGGGTGCTGTGAAGTCCACCAGCACCAGGTCGGCATCCATACCCTCTTTCAGCATACCGCACTCCTGGGCTCTACCCTGGGCCTGGGCACCGCAGAAGGTGGCCATCATCAGGGCGGCGGAGCTGGGCAGGGCGGAGGGGTCTCCCTTAGAGGCCCGGACGGACATGGCAGCGCCCCGCATGACTTCGAACATATCCAAATTGCCCGCCTGGATGGCCCCGTCGGTCCCCAGAGCCACATTCATACCGGCCTTCACCAGGTCTGCAATGGGGGCGCAGGGCTGGCCGTTTTTGGCGGCGGACAGGGGCAGCGCCACGGCGCTTACCTTTTTCTTGCCCAGCATTTTGGCCTCATCGCTCTCCAGAAAGGCGCAGCCGGAAGCCGTGGCCGGGACGGCGAAGAGCCGGTGGCAGGCCAGCAGCTCCCCGGGGGTCATGCCTGTGCGGTCCAGGCAGGAGTCCACCTCATTCCGGGTTTCGCTCAGATGCAGCTGCATGCCCAGCCCCTTCTCGCTGGCATAGCCCGCCAGAGATTCCCAGAGGGGATAGTTAGAGGTATATTCTGCGAAGATGCCCGCATCGATTTTGATCCGGCCGTTGTCATAGCCGTGCCACTTGTCCACAACCTTTTGCAGCTCCCGGCACTGCTCGTCGGTCTCAAAGTCGAATTCCTCGTTCTGGTCGATGTAGCGATAGCTGGACAGGGCCAGATTGGCCTTGATGCCGCTTTCGGCCACAGCCTGGGCGGTGGCGTTGGGGTAGTAATAAAGATCGGACACGGAGGTTACGCCGAAGCGCAGGCACTCCGCAATGGACAGCAGAGCCGCTGCCTTGGCGCTGCGGGAGTCCATCTTGGCTTCCTTTTGCAGCAGGGCCTCCAGGGCCTCTTTATTGGTCAGGTCATCGGTGAAGCACCGCAGCACAGAGGTTGCCAGGTGGGTGTGGCAGTTGATGAGGCCGGGCATGGCCACCATGCCGGTGCCCTCAATAATGGTCTTCGGCATTTCCTCCGGGACCTTTTTGGAGATAAATTCGATTTTCCCATCGGTAATGCCGATGTTGACCCCAAAGAGGACCTCGGTGCCGGGGGTCATGGTCACAGCGGTGACATTGGTAATTAAAGTATCCAAAATACGCAATTCCTTTCGGTGAGATAAAGCCGGAGAAGATCAGACGATCCCCTGTTTCGTGGGATCCAGAGAATCCAGCAGCGCGAAAATCTCCCTTTTCTGCGCCAGTACGGAATCGATCTGCTCAATATACTGCTCCGGGAATTTGGGGTTGTGGAAGCGGGTGAGGTGTCCATCCGGCAGGTTCACCTTGGTCATGCCGCCGCCGCCCAGGGAGAGAATGGTATGGGTCTCCTCCATCATGTAGATGTTGTACAGGCAGTCCCGTCCGTCCCGACTCCAGCCTACGTTTTCGAAGGAGCCGGACATATATTTTTGCCGGTACAGGTAGTAGGGCTTGTACCCTACGGCCCGGAGTCGGTCCTCGGCATAGGCAACCATCCGGGTTACATCCTCGGCAGAGGGCAGGTTTTCCCGCTTTTCGAACAGGTCCGCTCCCTTTTTCAGCGCCAGAGTATGTACGGTGATATTGGCGGGGTTCAGATCGATTACCCGGTCCAGACTGCGGCAGAAGCCGTCCACGGTATCCGTTGGCAGGCCTGCAATCAGGTCCATGTTGATGTCCCGGAAGCCTGCATCCACCGCCTCGCCGTAGGCGCGAAGAACATCTTCGGCCTTATGTGGCCGCCCGCAGGCCCGGAGTACGGAGTCCTCCATGGTCTGGGGGTTGATGCTCATCCGGTCTGCGCCGTGGTCAAAGATGGTTTGCAGCTTTTCTGCATCCAGGGTATCGGGTCTGCCGCCTTCTACGGTGAATTCCAGGCAGCGGGACATATCGAAGCTGTCCCGGATGGCATCCAGAAGCCGGGCCATCTGGGGACTTGTCAGGGTCGTGGGGGTGCCGCCGCCCATGTAGAGGCTGCGTATTGTCCTTCCGGACTGCCGGAGAAGCGCGCCGGTGCACTGAATTTCCTTCAGCAGCGCCTCCAGATAGGGTTCCATCAGCTCGGTTTTCTTGCCAATGGTGCGGCTGACAAAGCTGCAATAGGCGCAGCGGGTGGGGCAGAAGGGAATGCCCACATAGACGCTGACATCGGAGGGCTGGGTCTTGTGCACAGCCTCAACGGTGGAAACAGAGCAGTCCACCGCCAGGCGTCGCCGCTGGGGTGTGACGAAATAGACATCCTTCAGGAGCTTTTCGGCGCTTTTGGGTGTTCCGCCCTCCAAAAGGCACTTGGTGGTCAGCTTGGTGGGGCGAACCCCGGCCAGGGCACCCCAGGCAGGCTCTTGGGGGAGCAGCTGTACTGCCGCCAGATAGACGCTCTGCTGCAGGGCTCTGCGCCGCAGCCGGACGGTTTCTTCCGCTGCCCGGATGCGCCGGGAAGCGCTGACGGTCCGGCCGTCCAGGGTGATTTTTGCTGTGGCGGTGAGCCAGGTTTGCCCTCTGTGCAGGGCGGAAAATGCCTGGACCTGGGCACCCTCAGGGAAGAGGGACAGCAGAAGCTGCTCCACGGCGTAACGGTCGTCATGACCGGATAAAGTCAATTGAATCATGGGTCCGTCCTTTTATAGATAGGGATTTGTCTTCTTTTCCCGGTTCAGCGTGGAGCTGGGACCGTGGCCGGGGCAGACCCGGTAGTTTTCGGAAAGGGCTGCCAGGCGGCGCAGAGAATCCCGCATGGCCCGGGCATCCCCACAGGGCAGGTCCGTCCGCCCGCAGGAACCGGCAAACAGGGTGTCTCCGGAAAATAGGGTGTCCTCCATAATCAGGCACACGGAGCCGGGGGTGTGACCCGGAGTTTCCAGTACCTGAATGGGGATACCGGCCAGCGTCAGCGTGTCACCATCTCCGTAGCCGTCCGTATAGTATAGAGGCCCGTTTGTCAGCATAGGGGGCATGGCCAGCTCTTTCTTATCGAGGAACACCTTGCAGTCATACTGCGCCGCCAAATCCTTGACGGCCCCCACGTGGTCAAAGTGGCAGTGGGTCAGCAGGATCGCTTCGGGGGTCAGACCCTTTTCCTCCAGATAGGAAGAAATGATCTCCGGCTCGTAGCCGGGGTCAATGATGAGGCAATCGGTGCTGTTTTCTTCGTGAACGATATAACAGTTGGTTTGGTAATCTCCCAGGGGGAGAACGTGGATTTTCAGCATACAGTCAGCTCCTTCTGGGGGTGTTCATCAGCTGGTCGGTGTCCAAAATCAGGGTGATGGGGCCATCGTTCAGGGATTCCACCTTCATATCTGCCCCAAACCGCCCGTGCTGGGGCGGGTAGCCCAGGCGCTCGCATTCCTTTAAGAACTGCTCATAGAGCCTGTTCCCCAGCTCAGGGTCTGCGGCCTCCGTAAAGCTGGGGCGGCGGCCCTTGCGGCAGTTGCCATAGAGGGTGAACTGGCTGACCACCAGGACCTCGCCTTGGACGGCTTCCAGTCCTAAGTTCATTTTTCCGTTTTCGTCTTCAAAAATCCGCAGCCCCAGGGCCTTTTCGGCCAGGACACGGCAGGTTTCTTCGGTGTCCTCCGGACCAACGCCCAGCAGAATCAGAAAGCCCTGCCCGATTTTCCCGACGACCTCTCCGCCAATGGTGACGGAGGCGTATTTGACTCTTGTTAAAACCGCACGCATAAAAGGGCCTCCTTTAATTCTGGCCCCGCTTGGAGCCTGTGACATCGCGGATATTCAGGAGCTTTGTGCGTATGGCATTCAGCTCGGCGGTGTTCTTCACCTCAAAGCGGACGGTAATAGTGCTTCGACCGTTGGCAAGGTCGCGGCCGTTAAGCTCTTTGACCCGGACCCGGGCGGTGGTCAGTGCCTGGGCGACATCCAGCACCAGGCCGTCTCTTGTGATGCAGTCCAGCTCCAATGTGGTCTCGAAGGGCTGCTCTTCCATATTGGCCCAGCGGACCCGAACCCAGCGGCCTGCCTGCTTGGGGTCCTCCCGGTTCTGGGCATTGGGGCAGTCCGCCCGGTGGACGGAAACGCCAAAGCCCTTGGTGATAAAGCCCACAATGGCATCCCCGGGCACGGGGGTGCAGCATTTGGCGAATTTGATCATGCAGGAGTCAATGTCCTCCACGATCACGCCGTTGACCGCGTGGCGGTTCTGCTTGACGGCCTCGCTGTCGGGATTCACCCGCAGAGGCGACTGGGGCAGCTTTTCCCCGGCCTGGGCCTTGATGGATTTGTTGATATCGTCCCGGATGCGGCCCACAGCCTTCACGGCAGTGAGGCCGCCGTAGCCGATGGCGGCATACATATCGTCCCAGTTGTCAAAGGCCAGCTTGCGCAGCAGTGCGCCTTCCAGCTCGGGGTCATTCAGGGCGGACAGGGGCAGACCGGAGCGCTTCATTTCAGACTCGAAGGAGGCCTTGCCGTGGATGATGTTCTCGTCCCGCTTCTCCTTCTTGAACCACTGCTTGATCTTGGTCCGGGCCTGGTTGCTCTGGCAGATATTCAGCCAGTCCCGGCTGGGCCCCTTGGCGGCCTTGGAGGTGATGACCTCTACAATATCGCCGTTTTTCAGCTTGGTGTCGATGTTGGCAATGCGGTTGTTGACCTTGGCCCCCACCATGGCGTTGCCTACGCCGGAGTGAATGGCATAGGCAAAGTCGATGGGTGTGGAACCGGAGGGCAGGGAGACAATGCGGCCCTTCGGGGTGAAGACGAAGACCTCGTCGTCGAACATATCGATTTTCAGGGATTGGACGTATTCCTCCGCGTCGGCATCCTGCTGGCTTTCCAGCAGACGGCGGACCCACTCAAAGTCCTTTTCCGTACCGGAGCCGGTGCCCTGCTTGTATTTCCAGTGGGCGGCAATGCCGTATTCGGCGGTTTCGTGCATTTCCCAGGTGCGGATCTGCACCTCGAAGGGAATGCCCTGGGAGCCGATGACGGTGGTGTGCAGGCTCTGGTACATATTGGGCTTGGGGGTGGAGATATAGTCCTTGAACCGGCCGGGAATCAGGTTGAAAAGGTCATGGATGTGGCCCAGCACGTTATAGCAGTCCGGGATGGAGTCCACAATGACCCGGAAGGCGTAGATGTCATACAGCTCGTCCATCCGCTTGCCCTGGGCCTGCATTTTCCGGTAGATGGAATAGACGTGCTTGATGCGGCCATAGGTGGTGTTGTGGATGCCCATGGCGGTAAGCCGCTGGGTGATCTTCTCCTGAATGGTGCGCATGAAGCTTTCGTCCTGATCCTTGTGCTCCTGGAGGTAGGCCGTTATCTCATTGTATTCCTTGGGAGCCAGATATTTGAGGGAGGTATCCTCCAATTCCCATTTGACCTTCTGCATACCAAGCCGGTGGGCCAGGGGCGCGTAGATGTCCATGGTCTCCTGACACTTGGCAATCTGTTTTTCTGGGGACTGGTACTGCATGGTGCGGATATTATGAAGCCGGTCGGCAATCTTGATGAGCACCACCCGGATGTCCTTGCTCATGGCCATGAACATCTTCCGCAGATTTTCCATCTGGGCCTGCTCCCGGGAGGAGAAATCCGCCCGGGTCAGCTTGGTGACGCCCTCCACCAGTTCGGCAACGGTGGGGCCAAAGAGCTTCTCAATTTCCTCGTGGGAAGCGTCGGTGTCTTCAATGCAGTCGTGGAGCAGCGCGCCTAAGATGGCATCCATGTCCAGGCCCATCTCCGTGACGATCTGGGCCACGGCCAGAGGGTGGATGATATAGGGAGAGCCGTCCTTCCGCTTCTGGGCGGCGTGCTTTTTATTGGCATAGTCTACAGCCTTGTCAATGAGGGCAAAATCCGCATCGGGCATCCGCTTGCGGATGGTGTCCATCATGGAGGCATAGTGTTCTTCAAAGGTTTCCATATGTGTCAACTCTCTTTCGCATGCAGAAGACGCTGCATGGTTTGGCTTTGTGTCAGATCCGCCTTCTGGGTGCCGGGGGTCAGGCGGATGGACAGAGAAAGATGTACCCGTTTCAGCTCCAGCAGACCCACATCATGAAAGATGTCCAGGCAGGTCAGCAGGGTTTCCAGACGCATGGACACGCCGGTGCTGCGGACGATTTTCCGGCACAGGCACAGGGGACTCTCCAGAATCTCCCCATTGGAGGCGGAGGCCAGATACCGCCATACATTTGCCAGGGTGGGGCGGTCCGGCAGCAGGGCAGCGGCCTGATCCCGGGTGATGGAGCCCTGGCGCAGGCAGCGGTAGCGCGTGACCTCCATGGAACAGGGGGCGGCGCAGCTGGGGCGGATATCCACCACATTCATCTGCACGCTGCGTTCCCCACGGAATTCATTGATTTGGGGATGGAACGCCACGTCCACAAGGTCCCCCTGGGCAATTCCGGCGGAGACCGGGTCTGCGGAGAAATAGATGGCGTTCAAATAGCTCCGCCCCCGGTGAAGCCGCAGACGCATATGCCGCCCGTTTCCAACCAGCTGAATGCGGTCTACGGTCAGCCCTGTCATCATGAGCACAGGCTTCGGGCAGCCGCTGCCGCAGGGCTCCAGGAGATCCAGCCCCTGGATCTCGGGAATGGTCAGCATCTCCGGAGTGACGGCACAGTCCAGGTCCAGGGTGCTGATATGGGTATCATCGGCATAGAATTCGGCAGCCATGGCGCAGATTTTGCGCCGGAACTCCGGGATGTTGTCCCGGCTGATGGTAAAGCCCGCCGCCAATTCGTGGCCGCCGTAGCTTTCCAGCAGAGGTGACAGCGAACGCAGAGAGGCGAAGAGGTTAAAGCCGCCGTGGCTCCGGGAGCTGGCCTTGCCGTGGCTCCCATCCAGGCAGATGAGGAAGGCCGGACAGGCGAATTCCTCGGAAAGACGGCTGGCCACAATGCCCACAACACCCTGGTGCCAGCTTTCGTCTGCCAGAACGATGGCCTCCGGCGGCGTCCCCTCGGGGAGCATGGCTATGGCCTGCCGGTAGATGTCGGATTCAATCTGCTGCCGCTGCCGGTTCAGCTCGCACAGCTGGGCGGCGTCTGCCCGGGCCCGCTCCGGGTCCTGGGTCAGAAACAGGTCCACGGCCACGTCTACCTGCCCCATGCGCCCGGCGGCGTTGATCCGGGGGGCCAGCATGAAGCCAATGGTGGAGGCGGAGATGTCGTTCTTGGCACAGCCGCACTCTTCAATCAGGGCAGCCAGACCCGGCCGCCTGGTGCTGCTGAGGGATTGCAGACCCCGGGAGACGAAGACCCGGTTCTCTCCCACCAGGGGAATCACATCGGCCACGGTGCCCAGGCATACCATGTCGGCATAGCTGTCCAGCACGGCCTCGGTATCTCCGGAGAGGGCGCAGGCCAGTTTAAAGGCCACGGCAACACCGGAGAGATTCTGGTGGGGATAGCCGTCGTCAGGGCGGTGGGGGTCTACTACGGCCACAGCCTGGGGCAGGGAGTCCTTGCACTCGTGGTGGTCCGTAATGACCAGATCCATTCCCAGCTCCCGGCACAGGTCGGCCTCCTCCGTGGCGGTGATGCCGCAGTCCACGGTGATGATGAGCTTCACCTGCTCAGCGGCCAGCTGACGCAGGGCAATGGGGTTCAGACCGTAGCCCTCCTCCAGTCGCCCGGGGATATAGCAGATGCAGTCTGCACCCAGCCCTCGGAGAAAATCCGTCAGCAGGCAGGTGGCGGTGATGCCGTCCACATCGTAGTCGCCGAAGACGGCGATTTTTTCGTGAGCTTCCAGGGCTTTCCGGACCCGGCCGGCAGCCTTTTCCATATCCGTCATGGCAAAGGGGTCCGGCAGCGCGCCGCTGCAGCAGAGAAAATCCTGGGCCTTTTTTGCATCCTTCAGTCCCCGCCCGGCCAGGACCATGGCAGCCAGAGGCGGGAAGCCGCCGCTGACCAGTGCGTTCACATCCTGCGCCTCGGGCTGGGCGCACTTCCAAATTCCGTATTTCAATACCACACACATCCAATTAAAACATTTTCTCTTTATTATAACAAAAATGCGTGCAATACACAATAGGTAGTTGGAAATTTAACCGGAAAGTTCTGTTCTGCCCGGAAGCATCTGCATGGCCGCGGCACTGAGCATGGGCAGCATCAGCATTCCCAGGATTCCCCATAGGCGGTAGCCGCAGTACATGGCGATCAGGGTCGCCAGAGGGTCCAGCCCCAGGTGCTTTCCCACGATTTTCGGCTCCAGTATGGAGCGCAGCAGGGCGGCCACGGCATAGAGCCCCAAAAGCCCCAGAGCTCTGCCCCCATCGCCGGACAGCAGGCACACCAGGCTCCAGGGCAGCAGCACCGTGCCGGTGCCCAGCACGGGCAGGGCATCCACCAGGCACACGAGCCCTGCAATCAGCAGGGGGCTGGAAATGCGCAGCAGCAGGAAGCCGACGCTCAAAACGCAGAAGGTGATGAGAAGCAGCTTGCACTGGGAACTGAACCAGCCAACCAGAATGTCCCGAAGCTGCCGCAGCGTGCAGAGCCACTTTTCCAGCTGCTTCTGGGGCAGACGTTCGGAAAGAAAGCGGCGGATGGCGGCCATCCGGGCGCTGATGAGAAATGCGGAGAGCAGCCCGGTGCCAAGACTCAGGGCGGTATCGGGAAGACCTGTGATCACGGCCCCGGCGGTGCCCAGTGCGAAGGTGCTCATTTTTTCCAGCAGTGCGGTGCTGCCGGAGAAAAACTCCGCTACATTTTTCTGATAGGCGGCCCGAAGCCCCTGGGGCAGGTCATCCGAGAACGTCAGCAACCATTTTTGGAGCAGGCCCATTCCGCTGCCAACGGTTTGGGTAAGCCTGGGCACCCAGCTTTCCGGCGGACGGAGCTGCCGCAGCAGCAGCCCCAGAATGAGCATGACGATGGCCAACGCTCCGGCAACGGTGGCGCTGACGCCGATCCCGGAGGCCAGAGCCCGGGGAAGCCTTCCCCGCCGTGTGAGAAAGCAGACGGCAGGCTCTGAGGCCAGGGCCAGACCGGTGCCCAGCAGGAAGGGCAGAAAGAACGGCAGCAGAAACCGGGCGCAGAGCCAGAGCAGCAGTAGAAGGCCGCAGAACGAGAGAATATTCTTCCAATGAAATTCCATAAATGACCTCCGTGCTGAAATGTGTTTTCGATTTGTGGACAAAAATAGGAAAGAAAATCGGATTGGGCTTGCTTTTTCTGAAAAGTATGGTACAATGTAAACAACTCAAGAACAGTTGTGCGCCGCAGATGGCGCATCTTTAATAGGAGGGCCATATGTCCAAACAACCACAATACTATATCGTCGAAGCGTCCGCTCTGCCCGAGGTTTTTTTGAAGGTGGCGGAAACCAAGCGCCTGCTCTCTACGGGCGAGGCCGGAACCGTCAACGAAGCTACCCGGATGACGGATATCAGCCGCAGCGCCTTTTACAAGTACCGTGATGCGGTGATGCCATTTCAGAATATGATGATAGGCCGCATTGTAACCATCCAGCTGCTGCTGCACGATGAGGCGGGCCTGCTTTCCGACATTCTGCAAATTCTGGCCGACGTGAAAGCCAATATTAAGACCATCAATTCCATTGTACCCACAAACGGCACCGCTGTCGTGACCATTTCTGCCGAAACCATGGATCTGACCATTTCCATGGAGGACCTGATCGAAAAGCTGAACGCTACCCACGGTGTGATCAGGGCCAATGTATTGGCGGGCTGACATATCCACCCATAGAGGGCTGCTCCTGAACGGAGCGGCCTTTTTTGCGCACTTCCTGCCGGAAAAACGCATATCCTGACAATGAAAGAGCAAAGGAAAATCATCCGGACAGGGACCGGAATTTGCGGGGGGAAGGGTATGCTGATCGTTCAAAAATACGGTGGGACTTCTTTGCAGGATGGCGAATGTATGCTGCGCGCAGCCAGACGGCTGACGGAGGCCCATCGCCGGGGAGATGAGGTCGTGGCGGTGGTTTCCGCCCAGGGGCAGACGACGGACGAAATGATCGCCTGGGCGGCCCAGGTCAACCCGAGGCCATCCAGGCAGGAGCTGGATGCCTACCTGGCGGCGGGGGAGCAGATGTCCGCCAGTCTGATGGCCATGGCCATTGGGGCCCTGGGCGGCAAGGCCATCAGTATGACAGGCTGGCAGGCAGGAATCCGCACGGACAGCAGCTTTGGCGCGGCCAGAATCGTGGCGGTGGATCCGGACCCTATTCGTGCGGAACTGGTCAAGGGGCGGATCGTGGTGGCTGCGGGCTTCCAGGGCGTGGATGAGAAGGGCCGCATAACTACCCTGGGCCGGGGCGGTTCAGACACCACGGCGGTGGCCCTTGCTGCGGCACTGGGGGCGGACAAATGCCAGATTTTTACGGATGTAGACGGCATTTATGACCGGGACCCCCGGCGCTTTGCGGATGCCACCCGGTTTGACCGAATCGGTTACGGGGAAATGCTGCGCTTGATTGCCAGCGGGGCCCAGGTTCTTCACGACCGGTCTGTGGAGATGGCAAGAGATGCCCGCCTGCCTTTGGAGGTCCTGTCCTCCTTTCACCCGGGACCGGGGACCATCGTGGGCCCCATGGAATAATGCTCCCCGGGAAAGGGGACAGCTATTCCGAAAACCGCAGGAAAAATGAAAAAAAGCCCTTGACAAAGGAAAGAATCCATGGTAGAATCTCCGGGTAATCAAGAAGGCTGAACATCCGCCTCACCGTAAGCCATGCGAAACGGTTCAATACAAAGCTTTGTTCCTTTCGGAATTTTTGCGAGTATGCGGATGCTTTGGCATCCGCTTTTTGTTATTTGTTTTGGAGGTGCTTACCATCGCAAAGTTAGACCATCAGCTCAACGAGGAAATCCGGGACAAAGAGATCCGGCTCATTGGTGCAGACGGCGCCCAGCTGGGGATTGTTTCCGCAGCCCAGGCCAACGCCATGGCGGAGGAGCAGGGGATGGATCTGGTGAAGATCTCGCCCAACGCTGTGCCTCCTGTGTGCAAGATCATGGACTATTCCAAGTTCTGTTTCGATCAGAAGAAGCGGGAGAAGGAAGCCAAGAAGAACCAGCGGGTCGTGGAAATCAAGGAGATCCGTATGAGCCCCAGCATTGACACCAACGATCTCAATACCAAGGTCAAAGCAGCCCAGAAGTTCTTGGCAGACGGAAACCGGGTGAAGGTCAGCGTTCGTTTCCGCGGACGGGAAATGGCCCATACCAACCTGGGTGAGAAGCTGCTGATGGATTTCGCCGATGCTTGTGCCGAGGTCGCTTCCATGGAGAAGAATCCCAAGCTGGAAGGCCGCTTCATGGCGATGTTCCTGACCCCCAAGAATAGCAAGTAAAGTTTTATTACACAAGATACGGAAGGAGAACTACCTATGCCCAAGCTGAAAACCCATAGCGGTGCAAAGAAGAGATTCAACCTGACCAAGACTGGTAAGATCAAGAGAGCACACGCTTTTAAGAGCCACATCCTCACCAAGAAGACCACCAAGCGTACCCGTCATCTGCGCAGCACCACTTACGCCGACGTGACCAATGTGGATGCAATCAAAAAGATGATTCCGTACAAATAAGGGATAGACAGGAGGATTATAGTATATGGCTAGAGTTAAAGGCGCAATGATGACGCGCAAGAGAAGAAATGCAACCCTGAAGCTGGCAAAGGGCTACTGGGGTTCCAAGAGCAAGCACTTCAAGATGGCCAAGCAGGCTGTCATGAAGTCCGGCAACTACGCTTTCGAAGGCCGTAAGCAGAAGAAGCGTGCTTACCGCACCATGTGGATCGCCCGTCTGAGCGCTGCTGTCGCTCCCTACGGTCTGAACTACTCCACCTTCATGAACGGTGTGAAGAAGGCCGGTATCGAGATGAACCGCAAGAGCCTGTCCGAGATGGCAATCCAGGACAATGCCGCTTTCGCCGCTGTTGTGGAGAAGGCCAAGGCTGCTCTGAACTAATTGAGGTTATAGAGACTGCATAAAATGCTGTCATTGCGAACCGGTGACCGATGTCACTGGTGTGGCAATCCCCCGGTTAGGGGGGAAGGCCCTGACTTCCTACCGAAAAAGTTTGAAAGTCCGGGAGATTGCCACACCAGCGTGCGCGCTGGCTCGCAATGACAGCTTCTTTTTTAAGTATACGGAGGGGACACGCTATGGAACTGACGATAACCGCAGCCCGGGCAGGAAAGCTCAGCTCATTTTTGAAAAACGAGCTGAAGATGTCCACAGGCCTTGTGAATAAAGTCAAGTGGGCGGACGGCCTCCGGGTCAATGGCCTCAGCTGCCATACGAATTACCAGGTAGAGCCAGGAGACGTTATTGCAGTGCGTTTGGAAGAGGCGCAGCCGGAGTATCCGGCAGAGCAGGGGCCCCTTGCAGTGCTTTTTGAGGATGATTGGCTCCTGGCGGTGGATAAGCCTGCCGGAATGCTGATCCACCCCTCCCGGAACCGAATCACGGGAACCCTTGCCAATCTTGTACAGGGCTACTATGCCCGGACGGGGCAGCAGGGGGCCTTTCATCCGCTGACCCGGCTGGACCGGGATACCTTCGGCATTGTGCTCATTGCCAAGAATTCCCATATCCATGCGCTTTTGCAGCAGCGCAAGCCTCGGAAGACCTACGAGGCTCTGGTTTTCGGCGGGCCGGATGGGGAAGCGGGCCTCATTGATGCGCCCATTGCCCGAAAGGAGCTTCCCAGCCTTCTGCGGGAGATCCGGCCGGACGGCAAGCCCAGCGTCACCCGTTACCGGGTCTTGGAGCGGGGAGCACAGGTGAGCCGCCTGGAGCTGGAGCCTGTTACCGGAAGGACCCATCAGCTGCGGCTGCACTGCGCCTATATGGGCTTTCCCATACTGGGAGACCCCCAGTATGGCAGCGAAGCATCCATGGCCTTTTCTCGGGAGAGGGACTTTGAGACCCAGCTGCTGCTGGCAAAGCGCCTGGAATTTATCCACCCCATTACCGGGCAGACCATGGCGCTTGAGAGCCGCATGACCCTGCCGGAGCTTATGTGAGGGATAGCAGCTCGACTACATCCGTAAGGCTGTCGCACAGAGCGTGGATCCGGGCCAGGTCATCTGCATCCGGTTTATCCTGATCCGGGACCATGACGGTCATGCAGAGCGCGCTTTCGGCGGAGAGCAGCCCCGCTTTGGAATCCTCCAGGGCCACACAGCGTTCACTTGGCAAGCCTAAAACCGCGGCACCTTTCAGGTAGATGTCCGGGGCGGGCTTGCCCTTTTGAACGTCGTAGCTGGTGACAATGGCAGCAAAGCGGTGGAAAAGCCCCAGAGGCTCCAGATACTGCTTCACCCGCGCAATAGGAGAGGCGGTACAGATGGCTGCGGGGATATGGGCGCGTTCCAGGGCATCCAGCAGCACGTAGATTCCGGGCTTCGGCGGAATGCCCTGGCTTCCTACATGGGCATCCATCAGCTCGATCCGCTTGTTCCGCATCTGGATATAGTCAACGCCTGGGCCAAAATAGCCTTCCAGTTGGGCCGCAGCCGCACCCCGGTTCAGTCCCCGCATGCCGATGGCCTGGGCGTGGGTCATGGAATAGCCCAGAGAAAGGGCGGCCTCCTGCCAGAAGCGGGTGTAGAGCCCCTCGGAATCCAGAATCACGCCGTCCATATCAAAGAGAACCCCCTGCACCTGGGAGATGGGCTTGAAGATTTGGTATGCCATAGCGTTGCCTCGCTTTCCTTTTTCTGCGACTATGATACAGGATTCAAAAGGCGTTTTCCAGTGGGGGATCCTGCTTTTTTAATCACTTCTTAATGATTCCCCCTCTTTCTAATTAAGAAAGGGAATGGTATAATGGTCGCAGATGGAAAACAAACGGAGGAATGGATATGTATCGGATTTTGATTTGTGACGATCAGAAGGATATTGTAAACGCGCTGAAAATCTATCTGACCCCAGAGGGGTACGACTTGTATGAGGCCTACAACGGCCAGGAGGCGGTGGAGCTGTGCCGGAAAACACCGATGGATCTGATCTTGCTGGATGTGATGATGCCCGTTATGGACGGCGTGACGGCCACGGCCAAGATCCGGGAATTTTCCAACGCGCCCATCATTCTGCTGACGGCCAAATCCGAGACCGAGGATAAGGTCTTGGGCCTGAACGTGGGGGCGGACGACTATATTACCAAGCCCTTTGTGCCCGTGGAGGTACTGGCCCGGATCCGCTCTCAGCTGCGGCGGTATTCCCGGATGGACACCCGCACGGAGGACAAGGAGACCCTGACCATCGGCGGAATTTCCCTGGATGACCGCACCAAGTCCGTCACCGTGGAGGGCGAGCCCGTGAGCCTGACCCCTACGGAGTATTCCATACTGCATCTGCTCATGTCCAACCCCGGCAAGGTCTATTCCACCAAGGCTCTCTATGAGGCCGTCTGGCAGGAGGCCGCTCTGGGCAGCGAGGGCAGTGTTGCCGTGCATATCCGCCATCTGCGGGAGAAAATCGAGATCAACCCCTCCGAGCCCCGGTACTTAAAAGTCATGTGGGGCCAGGGCTATAAGCTGGAGGGGGAGAGCAAATGAGAAATCATGTGATCTTCAAGTTCCTGGCCATTGCTCTGTGCGCCCTGTGCCTTATGGGGGTCATCGTCTCCGGGGGCAGTCTGGTGGTGCTGGCAGGGCTGGGCTTGCAGGACGGCCAGAGCCCCCGGGAGAAGTGGCGCGAAGAGCTGGAGGACAATCTGCAATGGCAGGCGCGGAACTATGTGGCCCGCTATGCCGCCCAGGCAGAGGGAAAGGCCGACCAGGCGTTTGTAAACCGGCGTTACAGTGAACCGGCATATGACTACCAGATCAAAGACAGCAAAGACAATGTGGTAGCGGAAAGCATTACCATGACAGGCGACTTCACGGAATTTGTCTATACCGTCAATGCGGGGACTGTAAATTATGAGTTCCCGGTAAGCGAAGGCGTTACCAGCAAATTCCTTGATCGGGAGGAAATCCAGGAACAGCTGATGGAGAAATATCAGACGGAGTATCCCGATGAGGAACTCCAGATTCCCAGCTTTTGGGTATCCGACGATACGTCTATTTTCTATGTTGTGCAGGAGCAGCCCACCAAACAGGACTATACCGTCATTTTCCACATCGCAAATTCGGGCCTGGGCGGAACCCTGGCAGACCGGCTGTGGTCTATGGCGGATGCCGTCTGGCGGCACGAGCTGGAAGTATCCGTGGCCCTGGGGGTGTGCCTGGTGCTGTTTGCGGCGCTGGCGGTATACCTGTGCATGGCGGCGGGCCGGAAGCCAGGCTCAGAGGAGATTCGCCCCGGCGGCCTGAACTGCATCCCTCTGGAGATCTATCTGTCGGCGGTGGTGCTTGGTGCAATCGGCTATGTGCTCTGCGCCGCGGAGGGGCTGGGCTATTTCATCCAGCAGAGTATGCTTATCTTCCTCAGCATCTATGGCTATGGGCTGTATGCCTGGTGCCTGCTCTTCGTGGGCTGCTGCTTTGCCTGCGCCGCCCAGTTCAAGACCCCGAATTTCTACTGGTGGCGCCACAGTGTGACGGGTCTATGCTGGAGAATTGTGGTCTGGTGCTGGCATTTCGGCTGGAAGTGCCTGGGCTGGGCCTATAAGATCCTGTGGACCGTGACCATCGGCCTTGTGAGCTGGGCCTGGAAGACCATCAAGAAGTTCTTCTCCTGGCTGATCGGCTGGGTGCGCAAGCTCTACGGCCTGCTGCCCCTGAGCTGGCAGTGGCTGGTTGGGGGGCTGCTGGTCGGCGGCTGCACTTTCCCCGGGCTGCTGTGGGACAGCAGTCTGCTGCTCTTCATCAGCTTCGCCATCGCCCTGGCAGTGGTGATCTACAGCGCCAATGTCTATGCCACCCTTCTGGAGGCGGCCAAGCGGATGCGGGGGGGCGACCTGGATATCAAGGTGGACGAAAAGCTGATGATCGGCGGCTTCAAGGATATGGCCCAGGAGCTGAACGGCCTGTCCGATGTGGTCATGGTGGCGGCCCAGAAGCAGATGCGCTCCGAGCGGATGCGCACCGAGCTCATCACCAACGTCTCCCACGACATCAAGACCCCTCTGACCTCCATTATCAACTATGTAGACCTGCTGCAGAAGCCCCATTCTCCGGAGGACGGGCAGACCTATCTGGAGGTGCTCTCCCGGCAGTCAAACCGCATGAAGCGGCTGATCGACGACCTGATCGAGCTGAGCAAGGCCTCCACCGGCAATATTACGGTGAATCTCACCACCATGGACGCGGTGGAGACCGTGAACCAGGCTCTGGGCGAATTTACGGACAAGCTGGAAGCCGCTCACCTGATGCCCGTCTTCCGGGCACCCAAGGAGCCCCTCTATATCCACGCCGACGGAAGACTGGCCTGGCGGGCCATGAGCAATCTGCTGAGCAACGCCGCCAAGTACGCCCAGCCGGATACCCGGCTCTATGTGGATATGGTGGCGGTGGACGGAAAGGTGTGCATCTCCTTTAAGAACATCTCCCGGGACTCCCTGAACATCAGTGCCGACGAGCTCATGGAGCGCTTCGTCCGGGGCGAGGCCTCCCGCAGCCAGGAGGGCAGCGGCCTGGGCCTCAACATCGCCAAAAGCATGATGGAGCTCCAGCACGGCGCGTTGGAGCTGCTGGTGGACGGAGACCTGTTCAAAGCAACCCTGATCTTCCCTCAGGAGGTATAAAAGATTCCCGTAGGAATGCCGATTCCTACGGGATTTTTACATATTTTTCACAGAAGCTTCATGCTATTTTGATTCTTTGCCTCCGATTTTTGTGGTATACTATGGAAAAATTGAATGAAAGGGGAATGCCAAATGGATAAGCGGAAAGCAAACCAGAATGAGGACATTGATGACCTGATTTTTGAAGACTGCGACCAGAGCGTCAGCGAGCGATAAATCTCAAAGGTTATTGGCAAGAACCACACTTCGAGGGTGTGGGTTTTGTTTTTATATGCAAAAAAGCGTTCCGACTAAAAAGGAACGCTTTTTCGATTTTTATTAAATTTTATGAATTACCTCGCCGTTC
>ERZ1034952.668-NODE-668-length-31019-cov-15.394426_pt1 | contig 31019 bp, 27 predicted proteins | sample MGYA00520625_ERZ1034952 | MGnify/ENA primary metagenome ERZ1034952 (study PRJEB33766, sample SAMN09781773) | gut metagenome | biome: gut microbiome | host: Homo sapiens | place: Madagascar | study: EMG produced TPA metagenomics assembly of the PRJNA485056 data... | reverse complement strand
TTATTAATGAATACCAAAAAACCTGACACCGGCAACTTTTCTTACATACTTTAGTATAAAAATGCCGGATGCAATCTTACATCCGGCGCTCTCAATATTTTATATCATTCTTTCAAATATTCTTTTTTCTTCTACACTAACTTATTTTTTCCCGCCAAAGATAAATCCCATAAATCGGATATAAGTATACACAACCAGAACAACCGCAATAATCGTCTCGATCAATACCACATATTTCAGGAACGGCATCGGATGTCCCATATTCATTGCACATGCCATCGTCTGTTTTGAAGCGATCGCACTGATGACAAATGGGAAGGTGAATGCCGCATAGCTTGGGAAGAATGGCATCTTCAGATAGCCGATTGCTTTTACAAGTGCAAAGATGTAGATCACCGTTGCAACTACAAACATTCCCATCAGAAATCCGTAAGATTTCGGCATGACAGACTGTACATATCCTGCGATACAGAGGCTTGTCGGTGCCGCATAGATACAGATCAGTGGTTTTGCCGGATCCGGTACTTCTTTCACCGTCACATAGCGGTATGTAACCAGGATCAGTAACAGGATCAGTGTCACAAATCCAAACCAGAATGCTGCACTTCCGATTGCAAATTTCTCATAAGCAGGTGCCGTGACTGATGCAACGACAATTCCAACATATACGATATAATAACTTGCGAATACCTTTGGCATCTGCAATTTAAATACAAATTTCACCGTAAAATAAATGATCAGCACGATATGTAATGCGATCGCAAACAGCCAGATATAATAAGCCGCCTGTCCGATAAATGGTTTTACATAGGTACTTAAGATCATAAGTGCCATCGGAAATGTTCCTGATACGCTTGCCATGATCGGATTCTTCATATCTTCCTTCACAGCTCCCGGAAACATAATTAGCTTCAGAAGTGCCAGGATCAGCAGAAATGCTGCGAACACTCCACACACATAACGGATTCCTTCTGAATAGCTCTGAAGCAGGTTACCTAAAGCTGCCGCTCCAAGCATGACTCCGCAGATTGGAATCGGTATTTTTTTGATTACATCTTTCATAATATCTTGTCTTCCTTTCTAGTCTGGATCTATGTATTCTAGATATCTGCAATTGCACGACGTTCTGCCGGTTCATCAATTTCATCCAGGTTCTTGATTCCCAGTTCACGACAGACAATCTGTGCTACTTTCCATGCGCACAGTCCTGTGAAAAAGATACACTGTTCTTTGTGCTCACCCTGTCCCATGTTGAATTCTTTTGTCAGAACTCTGCAGCAGATTGCATTCTTCCCATTAGCTTTCTTGAACCAGTCATGCAGTTCGTGAACCAGTTCCATACATTTTACACTCTTTGGATTGGTTGGCCCGTCCTGCTCTGTTCTTCCGAAGAACATTCCAAGTGCAAGCAGACCTCCGTTGAATGCGCCACAGACACATCCCGATTTGCCTGCTCCGACAGCCATACCGGATGACATTGCAATGACTTCTTTTGGTACATCCAGTTTAAATTCATCACGGATGGTGCACATCAATGCCTCACAACAGTAATACCCGCTTTTAAAATTCTTCTCTGCTGCTCTCTGCACCGCTCTTGGGCTGATTTCTGTTACTCCGATGTTCATAAGTAATTCCTCCTAATACAAATAATTCTCAGGTATCCCTAATACCCATATATTTATATTATATCTGTCAGAAATCTATTTGTTAAAGTGATATAATCTATAGCACTTGTTATTTATTCATTCCCTCTATATTTCAAAATTTCTATACAAAAAAGCCATATATTCGACACTGTTTATCTGTTAATAATGTCAAACATATGGCTTATCCTCAACTTTTAGTTTCCTTCTATCAACTTTTTTCTTATCCTGTATCCACAGATTGTCCGATTCAAATCTTACCGTACAATCTCTCCACGTTTTATTTTCTCGATCCATTCCTGTATAAACTGTCGGAAACACTGCACTGCTTCATTTTCCGCCTCTTCTTTTCTGGTGATCATACATGCCTTCCACTCATATATTCCATCGGAAAATGGAATCAACCTCATCCCGGATTCTTTCATATCGTCAAACACAAAATCCACCGTCACAGATACTCCTTTATTTGCTTTCACCATCTTATGACACAGGCTGAAACCACTGGTCTGGAATGCTATATCCGGCTGAAATCCCACTTCTTTACATTTCTGCATAATCATATGGTAGATTGTGAACTGGCTGCTCTCTATATACAACGGCCTGTCCTTCAGGTCTTCTATCGTAACACTTTCACGTTTACTTAAAGGATCCTGCTCATTCACTAACATTTTAACAGGAAATGTCTCCAAAGGAACCACATGATATAATTCTTCATCAAATTCTCCGATAGAAAAGGCTACATTTCCTTCATTCTCTGCAAACAGATGCTCTGTCTGAAGATCCGGATATTCTCTGTAATGAAACTCTATATCCGGATATCTCCTGCAGAATTCTGCAATACAGTCCGGCGTCACCATACGGATGATTCCATAAGCAGACAACAGATCTACCACTTTCTTCTGTCTCTGCTCGATATGCAGGATATCTTTCTTAACCTGATAATAATCTGCAATATCTTTATCCGCATATTCCAGAAAACGTTTTCCACTCTCTGTAAGCTGCATACCGGCTTTATTGCGTGTAAAGAGACGGCATCCCATCTCTGCCTCCAGGTTCTTTACGATCTTACTGATCCCCTGAGGCGTCATATAGAGAATACGGGATGCCTTTGTAATACTTTCTTCTTTTGCAATTGTCTGAAATACTTTTAAATCTTTAATGTCCATTTTCGTTTCTCTTCGCTCTTGCTATGTGTCTTCTATCCAACCAGATGCATCATATTGATCAGGAAGATCCAGCTCAGTCCATAATATGATATAACCGCTACAAGGTCATTGACCGTTGTGATAAGTGGTCCTGATGCAACTGCCGGGTCTACATGGATCTTCTTGAAGAACAGCGGGATCAGTGTTCCGACCGCTCCCGAGATTACCATTGCCAGCAGCAGTGAGACTCCGATACATCCGGATACCGCATATGCGAATACAAACGTCTTTCCTTTGAATAATGCAATGTAAAGTCCGATCAGTGCAAACGACAGAATTCCCAGGATCGAACCGTTCGAGAATGCAATCTTCATTTCCTTAAATACCAGCTCTGCCTTCTGCTTTCCGGTCAGCGATTCATCCATCAGTACGCGGATTGTTACAGCCAGTGACTGGGTACCTACGTTACCTGCCATATCCAGGATCAGTGACTGGAAGCACATGATAATCGTAAGCTGGCTTACCACTTCTTCAAACAGACCAACTACAGATGAAACGATCATTCCAAGACCTAATAATACCAGCAGCCATGGAAGTCTCTTCTTGATACTCTCCTTTAACGGCTCCTTCAGATCTTCCTCTGCGGTCAGACCGGCGAACTTCGCATAGTCTTCACCCATCTCATCATCGACCAGGTCGATCATACTCTGGGATGTGATGACTCCGAGAAGTTTATTGTCGTTGTCCAGTACCGGGATCGAATCCTCGGAATAATCTTTCAGTCTTTCAATACAATCATCGATCAACTCATTACCGTACACATACGGATACGATGTTGCGATCAGATCCTCCAATGGAGATTCTCTTCTTGCAATGATCAGATCCTTCAAATCCATTGCTCCGTAAAATGTGTTATCTTCCGTCACCATAAATAACGTAGAAATGTTATCATTCTTTGCCGCCTGATCAACCAGACTGCTCATTGCCTGCTTCACCGTCAGATTCTCGCGGATCATGATGCAGTTTGTTGTCATTCTGCTTCCGATCTCCTCCTCATCAAAGGAAGCGATGATTGCCATATCCTTTCTGGCATCGTCATCCATTAATTCTATCAGAAGATTCTTCTTCTCTTTTGGCATCATCTGCAGAACGTCTACTACAGCATCTGTCTCCATCGCAGACAGGATTGCTGCTGCTTTCTTGATATCCATCTCATCCAGATATTCGGCTGCTGCCTGTTCATCAATATGCTCAAAGATGTCTGAAAGCATGTCCAGATCCAGAATTCTACAGATTTTTCTTCTTTCGGAGATCTTCAGCTGCGGAAATACTTCCGCAAGGTCATTCGCATGATAATCTTCCAGTCTGCTTCTCATAATCCCCGGTGATGTATTGCTTCTGATGATTTCCAGTATTTCAACTGTGTAATCTTTATTTTCCATACCTTTACCTCCTACCCTTTTTTCCTCACATGAAATATAACCGTGGCACAGATTGCCCGGTTTTCTTCACCACAAATACACTGCAGGATATGTAACGATCATATCCTCCATCAACGACTGCTACTATTCACTTGTCATACTCATTGGGAAATAGGATAAGAAATAAAAGAAATCTATAATGTGTATCGTAACGATACTTACAACCAACAGAACCGACTGTTGCTTAATAAACTTTTTTGTTCCCATCCTATGCTGCTACTTCGCCCATGACTATCGCAACCGTCCATTCTGTTCACCTGCCTTTTTCTTTGAATTTTATCATTTATTTTCTAATTAGCTTGTATGGCATATGACTGCCCGCAACATATTATAAACGCTCAGAATATGAATTTCAAGCTTTTCCCTTATACTTTTCCTTAATGTTTCCGGAGATTTTACTTTTCCGGAATTGTACATAAATATAAACATCTCAGTTCCCGGTTTTTGCAAATTGCTTCCTATGTTATACTGAAATTGTTGTTTTTATAGATTAGAGGAATAAAACAAAAGAGAGAGAGGGTAAAATCAACACATGAACTCATTAAAACCAATGTTACTGACTTCACTGAAATCTTACGACCGTGCCCAGTTTGTAAAAGATGTGACCGCAGGAATCATTGTCGCAATCATTGCACTTCCGCTGTCCATAGCACTTGCACTTGCATCTGGTGTCGGACCGGAAGCCGGAATCTTCACTGCGATTGTTGCAGGATTTGTCATCTCTGCACTTGGCGGAAGCAGTGTCCAGATCGCCGGACCTACTGCTGCATTTGCAACTATCGTTGCAGGTATCGTTGCAAAAGACGGGTTAGACGGACTTGTGATTTCAACCATCCTTGCAGGTATCTTTCTGATTCTGATGGGATTCTGCCATTTTGGAAGCCTGATCAAATTCATTCCATATACGATCACAACGGGCTTCACTTCAGGAATTGCAGTTACGATCGTGATCGGTCAATTGAAAGATTTCTTCGGCATAACTTATCCCGACGGCGTAAAACCAATCGAAACGACCGAAAAATTCAAAGCATTTGCAGAAAATATCTCTACGATAAACACAGATGCCTTAATCGTCGGAATCGTAAGTCTCGCGATCCTGATCATCTCACCGATGCTCTTAAAAAGAATTCCGGGATCGCTGATCGCCGTTATTGCCGGAAGCCTGATGGTACAATTCCTGCCGCTTAAGGTCTCCACGATTGGGAATCTTTACACGATCAGCAATTCCCTTCCTTCATTCCATCTGCCGGAGGTTAATGTACAGATTGTCCAGAATGCCATTCCAAATGCATTTACCATTGCTGTACTTGCTGCCATCGAATCACTTCTTTCCTGCGTTGTTGCAGACGGAATGATCAACGGGAAGCACCGTTCCGACATGGAACTGGTTGCACAGGGTGCAGGTAATATTGCTTCTGCTTTATTTGGAGGAATCCCTGCCACAGGTGCAATTGCAAGAACTGCTGCCAATATCAAAAACGGCGGACGTACACCCGTTGCCGGAATAGTCCACTCCGTCACACTGGTCATCGTACTTGTTGTCCTGATGCCATTTGCCGGAATGATCCCGATGCCGACTATTGCAGCGATCCTGTTCATCGTTGCCTATAATATGTGCCAGTGGCGTACATTCACCCATCTGGTGCGCACCGCTCCGAAGAGCGACATCATTGTATTGTTCACCACATTCCTTCTGACCATCCTGTTTGATCTGGTGGTTGCGATTGAGATCGGTATGGTACTTGCATGTCTCCTCTTCATCAAACGTATGAGCGAAGAAACTCATGTAGACAGCTGGGTCTATGTAGATGATGACACCCCGGATGTTGATGAACAACTGAAGGAACTGCCATTGCAGATCCGTGTCTACGAAATCACCGGACCATTATTCTTCGGCGCTGCAGATGCAATCGAACACATTGTTGTCAAAGACTTTACACGCTGTCTGGTTCTTCGTATGCGAAGCGTTCCTGCAATTGACAGTACTGCTATGAACGCATTATTCAATCTTACAAAGGTATGTGAAAATAAAGGAATTACACTGGTATTCTCGCATGTAAATAAACAGCCTCTGAATGTTATGAAAAAATCCGGATTCGTAGATTTGGTTGGACGTGAGAATTTCTGTCCAAATATATCAGCCGCGCTTAAACATGCGGAAGAGTTAATTCAGTAGTAGTTAGAGAGTCAGAATCTCCGTTAAAGGAACGAAGCGAACGTGTTTGAGGCGAACGCCGAGTTTGAGCGTAGTTCCTTTGCTTTTAGGAGATTCTGGCTCTCTTAGTTTTTCTTAGAGCATGGAACCTGAACCAGAACCACTTTATACTGTTTTCTTCAAGGATCGAGAGGCCAACTACGTTAATAAATTAAATCCCAATTAAATCCAATTACAATCCCCGCCGGTAATCGCCAGGCTCAGAAGCGCATCCATCTTCGCAACTTCTTCTGTGCCTTCGATCTTCTGCAGAAGTTCTGCCGTATCCAGCACATCTTCCAGAGATTCATCCGGTCCGATCTCGTAATCGATCTCCTGCTCGCAGTCCGGACACGGGATCCGTTTCATCGTCTGCAGGGACAGAAAACGATTCCCGCATTTCTTACATTCGTAATATCCGCATTCCTTTGTTCCGTCCGGTACATAATACATAGCTGTCACCTCCTCTACTCCCAGCAATCCATTTTCTCTTTCATTCCGATATCCGTACTCTTAAATACCGGATTCATACCCTTTTTCAGCTGTTTTTCATAATCACCGAGTGCTTTCAGTGCCGTATTGGATAAGAGGATGATCACCGGAATATTAATCATCGCCATCACTCCCATTAACACATCTGCGATATTCCATAGCATAGACATCTCCATTCCGGCTCCCATGAATACAACAAGCGCACATACCACACGGAATGCCATCATGAAATGCCGTCCGGGCTGACTTTTATGAATATATGTCAGCAGATTATCGCAGTAAAAGCAATTACCGAGCAGTGTTGTAAATGCAAATAATACCATAGACACCGTAATAAATACAGGACCAAACGTTCCGAGTGATTCCTGCAATGCAGCCTGTACCCATGGTGCTCCTTGCAATGCTTCCGACGGGGCTACCCCGGATGACATACACATCATAGCGGTTGCCGTACATAATAATAAGGTATCAATGAACACCGATAACATCTGAACCAGTCCCTGCTTGACCGGGTGCGTGACATTTGCCGATGCAGCCGCATTTGGTGCAGAACCAATCCCCGCTTCATTTGAATATAATCCCCGGCGGATTCCCTGCATCATGGCAGATCCGGCAAATGCACCAAAGATTGCCTGAAAGTCAAATGCTTCCCTGAAAATCGTTGCAAACACATCTGGAATATATCTGATATTGATCACAACCACGATCAAAGCCACCACAATATATGCCACACCCATAACCGGTACCAGCATCGAAGTTACTTTTATAATACGTGAACCGCCGCCCAGCAGACACCATCCTGTCAGAACTGCCAGAATCCCTCCGATGATCCACGGTGTCACATCTGCATGATAAAAAGAAAATCCTGCAAATGTAGACTGCAGGTTATAAGATGCCAGCATATTAAATCCAAATGCATATGTCGCGATCATGGCAATACAGAATGCAATTGCCAGCGGTCTGCACCGAAGTGCAGCCTCTATGTAATACGCCGGTCCTCCGTAACATGTTCCGTCCTCACCCTTTTTCTTATAAATCTGCGCCAATGTACTCTCCACGAACGCAGATGCGCTTCCAATAATTGCGATCACCCACATCCAGAATACGGCTCCAAATCCCCCGATACAGATTGCAGACGATACTCCTACGATATTTCCTGTTCCAACTCTCGATGCAGTGGAGACCATCAGTGCCTGAAAAGAAGAGACTGCATCTTCATCATCCGGTTTCTCCATTACCGCTTTGCAGGCGCTGCGAAACAGCCGCACCTGCGGAAATTTCGTCCGGATCGTAAAATACACACCAGTTCCGATTAACATAATGACCAGCAATTTACTGTACATGAATGAACTAATGCTGTCAATGACCATACTTAACATACTTGTATTTCTCCTTCTTGTTTTATTTTCCATATAAATATACAGTAAATCCGTGCGTTTGGAAAGAATAATTTATATACATTAACACTGGCACTTGTTTCCTCTTTGTTTGATTTTATGGTACAATTACAAGGAGACAGCCTTTGTCGGCTGTTAATATCTGTTTAAAAACGGAAAAAAGGAGAATCACATGCAATTATTAAAATCACTCATTATATTAATCGTCGGATTTGTCCTGTTGATCAAAGGTGCCGACTTCTTTGTAGAAGGCAGTTCTGCCGTAGCAAAGCGGCTCCGGATCCCTTCCATGATCATCGGCATGACCATCGTAGCCATGGGTACCAGCCTTCCGGAATGTGCAGTCAGTGTAACTGCTTCCCTGACCGGCAATAATTCCCTTGCCATCAGCAATGCGGTTGGCTCTAATATTTTTAATCTGCTGGTAGTATGCGGTGTCTGTACTTTATTTGTTCCGCTTGCCGTTCAGAAAAGTACTTTACAGAAAGAATTCCCATTATCTATCTTCTGTGCAGGACTTTTACTGTTGCTTGGATATCTGGGTATGACACTCGGACGAATCGATGGAATTCTCTTTCTTATAATATTTACCGGATATCTGCTCTGGATGATCCGCTCAGTCAAAAGAGCTCGCCGTAAATCAACACCTGATGCTATTTCTTCTATACAAGAAGAAAGAATCTCTCTTTCCGAAGAAGAGATTGAACAGGTTACCTCACATATCAATCTCCTTCCGGCATGGAAATGTCTCATTTTCATTCTTGGAGGTATGATCGCGATCAAGTACGGCGGCGATTTTGTCGTCGACGGAGCTTCTGCGATCGCAGTCCGCCTTGGACTCAGCCAGACATTGATCGGACTTACCATTATTGCCATGGGTACAAGCCTTCCGGAACTTGTCACTTCCATTGTTGCCGCCAGAAAAGATGAAGTCGATATGGCGCTCGGAAATGTCATTGGTTCCAATATCTTTAACATTCTTCTTGTACTCGGTGTTGCTGCAGCAATCAGTCCGGTGGCTTTCGCCTGGGATAACATGATCGACATTGCTGTCCTGATCGTGATCAGTGTGATAACTCTGATCTTTGCATGGACTTCAAAAGAACTCAACCGCAAGGAAGGAATCATCATGCTTATCTTATATGCTGCCTATATGGTATATATCTGTATCCGGTAAAGCAGTGATTTCATTATGAAAGGATGAACTTATTATGAAAATTGTATTTTTAGACGCAAAAACAATCGGTGATGATATTGACCTTTCCGGATTCGACGCACTTGGGGAGGTCACCAGATACGACTTTACCACACCGGAAGAAGCACCTGAACGGGTCAAGGACGCAGACGTTCTGATTATCAATAAAGTTCCTGTTAACGAACAGACAATCCATACCGCAGCGCATCTGAAGCTTGTCTGTGTTACTGCTACCGGAACCAATAATCTGGATAAAGACTATCTGGCTTCCCGCGGCATTGCCTGGCGCAATGTTGCCGGATATTCCACCGAAACAGTAACCCAGCATACATTTGCCATGCTCTTCTATCTTCTTGAAAAGCTGCGTTATTATGACGATTATGTAAAAAATGGAAATTATATCAATGACACCTGTTTTACTCATTTTTCCGAACATTTTTCAGAACTTAACGGCAAGACATGGGGCATCATCGGGCTTGGTGCTATCGGACGCCGTGTTGCCCAGATTGCAGAGGCGTTTGGCGCTCATGTAATCTATTATTCTGCTTCCGGACAACCTACCCAGAACGGATACACTCAGGTTGATTTTGATACACTGCTTACTACTTCAGATATCATCTCTGTCCATGCTCCCCTGAATGAATATACTGAAAATCTTCTAGATAAAGATGCATTTGCAAAGATGAAAAAATCCTGCATCTTTTTGAATCTCGGACGTGGACCGATCGTTGTAGAGCAGGACTTATATGATGCTTTGATAACGGATGAGATTGCTGCCGCCGGTCTGGATGTCTTATGCCAGGAGCCGATGAGTGAACAGAATCCACTTTTTCAGATCAAAGACAGTCGCAAATTGTTAATTACACCACATATCGCATGGGCCGGCATTGAGGCGCGCATACGGCTGATGGACATTATTCTGAATCAGATCAAAGACTTTTTTGAACTGTAATCACAGCGTACTTCCAGGAGGACTGAAAGTTCTCGGTACGCTTCTTACGGAAGCCTCGCAGAATTCTGTTGTATGCCGTCTCGGTGGCGATGAGTTCCTGCTCTTCATTCCTGAGATTCAATATGCTTCTATCTCCGCGGGATTATATCTGAGTACAAAGGGCGAACCTTTTGAAGATTGCTACTCCAAAGCCGATAAAGCACTCTATCATGTAAAACAAAACGGAAAACAAGGATTCTTCTTCTATCAGCAGATGGAACTGGATTTTTCCGAAAATGAGGTGACCGGCAAAGATCTAGGATTAATTGCCCATGCTCTGAGCGAAAGTGGCCGTTACAATGGTGACCTGAACCTTGATTATCGGGAATTATGTATGGAACAGGCCATTCATGAAAAAATCCGCAGGGTAGACATCTGTACCCGCTACAGTTCCATGCAGTATCTGCTCATTCTGTATGAACCGGATGAGACACAGATCTCAAAAGTAATGGATCGTATCTTTCAATATTATGATACGTTATATGACAAGAAGGATTTCAAACCGAGCTACGAATATCGTCCGATCCAGCATTCAAATGATTGAATCCTTTCTGCATTCATGTTAATATATATTTTCGGGTCTGATAACAGACAGAATGAAATTGTATGAACAGGCGCTCTGGTTTGCCGGCGTCACTGTGGAGGAAAGAGATTTATGAGTAAAAATCAATCATCTGCTCCCATAGCAGAAAACAAGATGGGAACCATGCCTGTCGGAAAATTAGTATTTAACATGTCCCTGCCAATGATGATTTCCATGTTGGTACAGGCACTTTATAACATCGTTGACAGTATCTTCGTAGCAAAATTATCGGAAAATGCGCTGACTGCCGTTTCATTAGCTTTTCCGCTTCAGACACTTCTGATTGCGGTAGCTACCGGTACCGGTGTCGGCATGAACGCACTCCTTTCCAAGTCCCTGGGAGAGCGCAACTTTAAAAAAGCGAATAAGATTGCTGATAATGCAGCATTTATCTATGCCATCAGTTACATTGTATTTTTAATCCTTGGCTTTACGATTGTAAAACCGTTCTATGCCAGCCAGATTGGAAATGCAGATGTCGAGATCATGAATCTTGGAATTGATTACCTGAGTACAGTTATGATCTTTTCTTTTGGTTTGTTTACACAGATTTTCTTTGAACGATTACTGACTTCTACTGGAAGAACGATCTTCAGTATGACTTCTCAGTTATGCGGTGCCATCACCAATATCATCCTTGACCCGATTATGATCTTCGGACTTCTCGGATTCCCGAAGATGGGGGTAACCGGAGCTGCCGTTGCCACCGTCATCGGACAGTGCGTAGCCGGCATCGTAGCCGGAACCTGCAATCACAAATATAACCATGAAGTATCCTTAAACTTTAAAGGATTCCGTCCGGACATAAGCCTGATCGGACACATTTACGCAGTTGGTATTCCATCTATTATTATGCAGTCTATCGGATCGATCATGACCTATTCGATGAACCGCATCCTGATCGAGTTTTCTTCTACCGCAACTGCCGTATTCGGTGTATACTTTAAGCTTCAAAGCTTCTTCTTCATGCCGGTATTCGGACTGAACAATGGTATCACACCGATCATTGCCTACAACTACGGTGCACAACAGAGAAAGCGTATGATCCGGACGATCAGGATCAGTCTGACAACTGCATTCTGCCTTACTTTTATCGGATTCCTCTGTTTTGAAGGTATCCCACAGGTATTGCTTAGAATGTTCAACGCATCTGCTGACATGCTGAAGATTGGTGTTCCGGCACTTCGTATCATCGGTATCCACTACCTGCTCGCATGGTTCTGTATCATTGCCGGTACCGTATTCCAGGCACTCGGCAAAGCAGTATTCAGCATGATCGTATCTATCATGCGTCAGCTGATTGTACTGATCCCTGCTGCTTATATCCTGTCTAAGATCGGCGGACTGCACGTTGTATGGTGGTCTTTCCCGATTGCGGAAGTGATATCATTTATTGTGTCTATGGCATTTTTGATCAGAATTTATAAAACGATTATCAGTAAGATTCCGGAAGGGAAATTGTAAACTCTATATCGCTGACATGCAAAAGAGGCTGTAAAAATTCTTTTTAGAAAGAACTTATCAGCCTCTTGCTTTATTCACATTTCATTACGTTTTTTTTAAGATGTGCCCTGAAATCTACTTTTTATTTTTATAATTCACAATATAAATTCCCACACATACCAGAATCAGTGCGATCAGACTTCTCACATTGAATGCCTGGCTTACTTCTCCAAGAACCAGTGCCGATAACACCACACTGCAAAGCGGATTGACAAATCCAAAGATTGCTACTTTTGACACTTCATTATGTGCCAGCAGAACTGACCAGAGTGTATACGCTACAGCCGATACCATCGCCAGATACAGGATCAATACCGCTCCTGCAACAGACATGTGATCCAGATGTCCACCCATGAGGATTCCTACTACAAACAGCAAGACTCCACCCATGAAGAATTGACATCCGCTTAATATAACCGGTGATACTTTTTGGGAAAAAATATTGATCAATACGGTTGATGCTCCATAGGACAACTGTGCGATCAGCACAAAGCCTTCTCCCGTCAGTCTGAATCCCATATCCATAGAACCGCCTGCCATGTTGATGATCACAACTCCTGCAAATCCGAGAATACAGCCGGCAAGTTTTCTGCCTGTCATCTTTTCATTTCTTACTAACAGACATGCCATTAAAATTGCGATAAAATTTCCAAGACCAGTGATAATTCCGCCTTTTACACCGGATGTATGTGCCACTCCGATGTAGAAGAAAAAGTACTGGACAAAGGTCTGCGCAAAACAGACAGGAATCGCATAGCGGAATACTTTTCCATCCGGAAGTACCATATGTTTTTCACGGATAGATGCAAATACTAACACCAAAATTCCAGCCAATGCAAACCGGATACCGGCGAAGACAATCTGACTTGCGGTGTCCGCTGAATCGACTGCCAGGATCCGGTAGCCTGTCTTGATCACGGGAATCGCGCTGCCCCATAAGATGCAGCAGACACACGCCAGTGCTGCAACCACCCAGGTTTTTGTTAATGTATTTTGTTTTTCTGAGGTTTTCATTTTATTTTTCAATCTCAATCTTCTCTTTCAACACAACGCATCCTGCCATATCACCGATTACATTTACACAGGTTGCTCCCATGTCACATAATGTATTGATGCTGATATACACACCCATGACTCCGGCCGGAAGACCTGCCATCGTTGCCAGTGCTGCAAACGATGCGATTGCTCCTCCCGGGATTCCCGGTGTTCCGACTGACAGAAGAACATTTGCCAGAAGGATGATGATCATCATCGGAATACTGACATATACTCCACATGCATTTGCAAAAAACATGATCATAAACGACATCAGTATTGATACTGCGTCCATGTTAACCGTTGCACCAAGCGGAATCGTGATACTGGATATCTGGTTCGGTACACCCAGTTTGTCTTCAACACAACTTTTACTCAGCGGAATAGTTGCTGAACTTGAGCATGTACCAAATGCATTCAGTGCTGCCGGCATGATCGCTTTGAAGAACTTCACCGGACTTGTCTTTCCGAGAATGCTTACTGCACCGCCATATACAACAAATGCAAATCCAAAGAACGCAACATATAAGATAATCAGCTGTGTAGCCAGTGATATGATCGTCTTTGTTCCATTTGCCTCTACGACGGGAACGATCGTACAGAATACTCCGATCGGTGTGAAATACATAACCGTACTGATAATCTTCAGGCATGCTTCGTTGCATGAATCAATTACTTTTAATAACGGCTTTCCCTTTTCTCCGATCGCGATCAGTGTGAAGCCCATGATCAGTGCAAATACCAGCACCTGCAGCATATTACCCTCTGCAAATGCAGACACCGGATTGGAAGGAATCAGTCCTTTCACTGTATCTAATATACTGTCCATCTTTGTTGCCTGAATATCAGATGTAGCCATCTTAAAGCTGACACCTTTTCCAAGACGGATCAGTCTCGGAATGATCAGTCCGACAAAACTTGCCAACGCTGTGGTGCACAGGAAGAACAGCATTGCCGCTCCTGTGATCTTACCTGTCGTCCTGGCACTTCCGATGCTTGCAATACCCATTACGATCGAACAGAATACCAGCGGGAAGATCATCATGTTCAATGCACTCATATAGATGCTTCCCAGTACACTCGTTGCAGTCAGAACCACTTTAAACCGTCCCGCCAAAAACAGTCCGGTCAGGATTCCGAGGATCAATCCGCCGAAAATCGCACCGGTGATGTGTTTTCTGTACCACTCATAAAAACTCTTCATTCGTATGTACTCTCCTTACTCTTTTAACTATAATATAACGTCTATATTTTACTATAGACATATAGATAATAGTTTATATCAAAAGGAGTGGGACGTCAATGTCCCACTCCCTTTTAAATTCTTACACTCATCTCATGCCATTCTTCCCCGCCCCAGGTTGACTGTGCGATTCCTTTATCTCTAAATCCGAATTTCTCATACATCGCTACCTTCGATTCCAGGCAGGTAAGGATAATCTCTTTTCTTCCCCTCCCACATTCTCTTTCGAGATACCGGCGTACCAGTTCTCTTGCAAGTCCCTGACTGCGGTATTCCGGCAGTACATCCAATCCCAGAAGCATGACATTCTTGCCTTCCGGGTTATGCAGACTGGCATCTGTAAAGAACTCGTCCTTTAATATCTCATCATCCGTTGCTAGTCCATTTAAAAAACCTGCCATCTTTCCATTTTCTTTATCAATCGCTACCAGAAATAAATCCGCAATTCCGGCAACACGGTCTTTCATATGCTTCTTAGAACAGGCTTCATTCGGCGGAAAACAGATCCTTTCGATCTCTGCTGCTTCTTCTGCTTCGTTCTGTTTTATGTTTCTAAATTCATATCTTTCTGAAATATGTGTATCTGTCATTTGCTTTTCTCCAATCCCATTACCGTATAAAATGTGTCGCAATTCGTTCTTCCTTTTCCGGTAATCCGAACTGTTCTTTTCCAAGCGCAATACTCTTCATCAAGAATGTCATATTTCTTGCAAGTGTACGCATCGTCTGTTTTCCTTCTCCGTCCTGCTCTGACTCACCCGGCATACGTCCATGAATGCTGTTCCAATACTGGCTTGATGCAACCGGCATTCCGGAGATTGTAAAATACTTGTTCAATTCATCAAATGTTGCTGAACAACCACCGCGTCTCGCACATACAACACTTGCTCCGACTTTCATTGTCTTGTCAAAATGACTGCTGTAGAACAAACGATCAAGACAAGCAATCAGTGTCGCATTTGCTGACGCATAATATACCGGGCTTGCAACGACAAGTCCATCGGCTTCTTCAAACTTTAGTGCCAGTTCATTTACCATATCGTTGAATACACATTTGCCTTTCTCATAGCAGGAACCACAGGCGATACAGCCTCGAATATCTTTATTGCCGACCAGTATGATCTCTGTCTCGATTCCGTTATCTTTAAATACCTGTTCCATTTCTTTTAATGCAACAGATGTATTGCCATTAGCCCGTGGGCTTCCATTTAACATTAACACTTTTAAATTTTGCTGCATTGATTTGTTCCCCTTTCAATGATTCTCTTCCTGACAGATATTTCTTTCAGGATTCGCAAGTTTTTATGCTCATATCCTTAGCGTTCTGAATTCCACCGCATGCTTCCTCTTCCAGATTGGGAACAAATTCCGCTGACACACATAATTCTCCCTCTCTTTGATCGCAACCGCCTGAAAAAACGTCTTCCACATCTCTGTATATTCATCTTCATACTGTTCTGTTTTACGAAGTGACTCAAATTCGTCATCCGTCAGATAACGCAGATAGTTTGTTCCGTCTTTTGGATGTACGCATGCTGTTTTCCGGTTATCATCTATGATCATCCAATGTTCTGATGGCATCCGGTCCGCAAAATGTCTGCCAACCAGCATGATCACATCACTTTTTGGTTCCAGATGACTGACATAGACCTTTCTGTCCAGCGACTGGAATCGTGCAAATTCATTAAAATGATGGCTTTCATTACCGACTTTCCGCCGAAGTTCCAACATGCGCATCACATGAGGATTCGAATACTGTTCCAGTACCTTACTTCCCACTGCAAATCCGACACGCAGGAAATTATAAATTGCCTGTAACGCATCTTCCTCCGCAGAAAGGGTTGCATAATATACATCCAGATATGCTTCATCGGAAATATCCCTGCGAACAGAACGGATTACTTTTTCTGCTTTCACATTATCCCCGTCTACATGGACATATTCATCAAACATTGTCTGCTGTAATATCGGTTCTTTCTTTAATTGTATCTGATCATGCCCGATTCGTAAAGCTTCCGACCAGGCATCATAGATGCAGGTCATAATGTCCTCCAGACGATCCTTACAAGTATATATCTTCATAATTTCCTACCCTATCCCAAAGTCTGCTAACGACAATTGCACATAAGATTCATTGGAATGTTCTATATTCCATACATCTTTCTTATCTACTCTCACCAGTTGTCTCATAATATACGATGCTTCAACCGGTGTATGATACATCTGTTTTCCCCCACAGGTAATAAAATAATGTGCCCGCTTAAGTACCACACCCATCTTCTTTAAGCTTGCAAAATCCAGTCTTCCATACCGTCTTGCATGTGTGATCCGGCTGGCGGATTTGGGACCGATTCCCGGTACCCGAAGCAGTCTTGCATAACTTGCAGTCTCTATTTCCACAGGAAATTGTTCGAGATGGCGTAATGCCCAGTCACACTTTGGATCGATCAGTTCATTGAAATCCGGCTTTTCTTCCGACAATAATTCACCTGCCTGGAATCCATAAAATCTAAGCAGCCAATCTGCCTGATAGAGGCGGTGTTCACGCAAAAGCGGTGTCGGTGTTCCAATCCCCGGCAGTGCATCATCCTCATTCAGCGGAATATATGCTGAGTAAAACACTCGTTTCAGATCAAAGCCCTGATACAACTGCTGGGTCGTCTGCAATAATGTATAGTCACTTTCCCCCGTCGCACCGATGATCATCTGTGTACTCTGCCCAGCAGGTGCAAAACGACGCTTTAAACCAGACATATCATGGGGTGCTAACTGATATGCATTGTCCCATGTAAGGAGTCCATCCAATGTCCCCATTTCTTTTTGAGGAGACAGAGTTCCGGCCTTTCCACCCGACAGTCTGTCTGTCTTCCTTTTTTCTTCCAGACTTTCCCGATAATTCCTTTTGGATATTTCCGAAAAAATGCCGTTATTTAACAGTTGATTTCCCCTGCTTCTTTCCATATATGCTGTCTTTCCGATGGCCATCCGGTGTGCAGCAATTGTATTCTGAACCTTTCCCATAGGATTAAGGATTGTCTTCATTGTCTTATTCGGTGCAAGAGTCCGAAGACTCTCTTCCGTCGGAAGTTCCAGATTCACACTGATACGGTCGGCCAGATATCCCGCTGCGGCAAGAAGTTCATCCGAAGCTCCCGGAATCGTCTTCACATGGATATATCCGTTAAAATGATATTTTGTGCGAAGCAGCAGTAAAGTCTCACACATCTTTTCCATCGTGTATGTCGGATTTTTCAAAACTCCGGAGCTTAAGAAAAGACCTTCTATATAGTTACGCCTATAAAACTCAATCGTCAGTTCACAGATCTCTTCGGGTGTAAATGTTGCCCGTTTCACATCGTTACTTGCACGATTAATGCAATATTTACAATCATAGGCACAATGATTTGTCATCAGAATCTTTAATAAAGAAATACATCTTCCGTCCGCTGCAAAACTGTGACAGATACCGCATGCCTCTGTATTGCCGAGTTCTCCTTTCTTTCCACGGCGGCTGGAACCACTTGACGTACATGCCACATCATATTTTGCCGCATCAGCGAGAATCTGTAATTTCTCCTGTGTTGTATAATTACTGTTTTTGATTTCTATATTCATAGTTCCATTATACAAACAAACGTTCTTATTTTCAAGTGTTTTCCGAACATTTGTTCTTTTTCATCCGCTATACATGCCTGCTATCTTTATCTTTATTTTTTCAGAAAATGTTCCCTGTTCGGATATACCTGCCTGAAAGCCCCAAGCGCTGCCTCCTGTAACAGCGCAAATTCTTTCTCCATATGAAGCAGATGCGGCGCATGAAAAGCGATCATACTAATCTGCTGCGCAATCTTTTTTGTCACTCCTTCTTCTGACATCTGTCCCATTCCAAATACAAGTGACGTAAATGCTCTTCCTCCCCTGCTGACTTCAATGAATTTCAGAAAGACATTCTGAAGCTCCTGCAAAAGAATTTCCTTATATACTTTTTCCTGAAGCAGTGATTCTGACAGCCCCAAAGTGGCAGCTATCTTCGCTCCCTGCTTTCTCCGTTTTCCTCCCAGATCCACTGTCGTACCCTCTGCCAGATATTTCATTTCCATAAGACATCTCATAAATTCATCTTTTACGGGTGTTCGTTTTCCATATCTCGCAATCCATAACTGTTTCCGATATTTGTCTTCCTCCGACTCTCCCGCACCGGTATTCTCTTTTAATAATTCCAGCCTTTTTACAGGATCTGTTTCTTTGTAAAATGCAATTATCCATGCGTTATCCATTTTTCTATTTCCTCATTATTATTTCAAAAAACGATCTACATTACTGCTATCCACACGGCAATATTCGGAGAGATAATATCTGCCTTCCTTTAAGCGTTTCCGATTTGTGTCTTTTCCACAGACAATCTCTACCGATAATTTCGCCAGTTCCATTGCCTGATCCTCTTTATCATTATAGACGGTTCCCTGCATTTTTCCTGTCTTGATTGCCTCCAACGCATCATCCAGACCGTCAATTCCAAATATGACAGGCCAGTCCTGACAGTCATATCCGGCCTTCTGACAGGCTGCCACTGCTCCCAGTGCCATCTCATCATTATTGGAAATAACCAGTTCTATTTTCTCTCCATATTGCTCAATAAGACGACTCATCCTGTTTTCAGCCTGTCCACGGTTCCAGTCCGCAAACTGATAACTCAATTTTTCAAGATTAATCTCCTGTTCAAGCAAGGTCTTAACCGAATAGTCTGTTCTGCTGATGGCATCCTGATGTCCGGCCTCTCCTTCCAGAAGTATGTACTGAATCTTCCCATCCTGATTCTTATCAACTTCCGGATGATTCTTAATATAATCCGCCACAATTTCTCCCTGCATGATCCCGGACTGCTCTGCGTCACATCCTATATAATACAGTTTCTCCCATTGCATCAGATCCTCCCTGACCGGCTCCCTGTTAAAAAAGAGGACTGGGATATCTTCTTGTTTTGCCATCCTGATAATGCGGGATGGTGCCGTTCTGTCAACCAGATTCACACACAACACATCACAGCCAGCGTCAATCATCTCCTCAACAATCTCATTTTGATCCTGCTGATTGTCATCACCATTTTTTACCGTTGTGATGATCTTCATATGATCTGTTTCCATTTTTTTCAGATTCTCTTTTAACTGATCCGTCATAGCATTGATAAATGGATCATCCTGCGTATAGGTTACAACTCCTATCCGGATGATATGATCTGTCTTTGCACTCTTGTCTTCACATCCGGTAATCAGAAAAGCGATCAGCAGGATAACTGCTATCATACTTCTTCTTTTTCTGTCTTTTTTACTCATAAGAATATAAGAACCTTTCCAAATTATCATTTAGTGAAAATTCATCTCTGTCAAACACCTTTATCTCTGTCTTATGGCCTTTTAGCCTGTAGAATCTGTGTTCCAGCCTTTGTGCCATTTCCCCGACACTTTTATATCCAATCTCATAGGCATCCGGGACCACCAGTCCCTGTATATTTCCGTTATCCAATAACACTACCGCTTTTACACTGCTGCCAATGCCATATATGTCTGCTCCCTGATATGAATCTTCATCTGACTGCTCGCCCAGTTCTTCCAATGCATGTGGATCCAGAACCACTATTGCATCTACTTTGTCTTTTTTACTCACTTTTTCATAGATATTCTGATCTTTTTTCCGGTAACAATACCAGTCAATCTGACTTTTTGTATCTTTCAGCGAATCCTTTAATCCCCGGATCGCATCCTGATCTGACTCTGATTCTTTCCAGTTTGCGACAACTCCGATTTTCTGCCGCTTCTTTCCCAGCTGCTTTCCAAGTTCAGAACCTATCTTATAATAATCCGGTCCGATTACCGGATCACCGGAATTCCCGCCTTCTTTGGAATATACATCCTCCATGATCAGTGTATATGGTGTCTTGGCACACTGTTTTTTTAACATGTCTTTCGTATCACTTCCCGGTGCCGGACATATGATAAATGCATCTATATTGTTGTGCTTCTGCTCTTTTATAATTTCTTTTTCCATCTCTGCATTTTCAATTTCATCTGTATTACAGATAATCATATGAAGATTGTTTAGTTTCGCCGACTGCTTCATCCCTTTAATCAGTGAATTCCACCGGTTATCTCCTGATTCCGGTAAGATCACCGCAACTCGTTTTTCCGGCACATCCCGGTCAAAAATCTTCCAGGCAAAAAATAATGTCAGTATCAGGAAAACACACTCCAGTATCAGGAATGTAATTTTATTCTTTTTCATCTACATCCCTCCCCTGTGTGTATTTCTGCATCTCCAATTGTTCCGCATTCTCCTTTGTATATGGAATTGCCGGTATATGGATAACAACCCTGGTCCCCTCATCCGGTTCACTATATATCTCCAGACCATATTGCTCACCAAACATAAGCTGAATTCTGGAATGCACATTGATCACGCCAACACCCGAACCATGTTTTGGAACTTTATTGTTATCTTTCAGAATATTTTCCAGAACTTCTTTCCGCATTCCCATTCCATTATCTTCTATAGTAATGTAAATATCATCTTCTTTCTTTTCTCCCCGGACCGTGATTTTTCCTTCATCGTCCTCATCCATATTTCCCACGCCGTAATAAATTGCATTTTCGAGAATCGGCTGAATGACTAATTTTACAATACAATAATCTTCTATCTCTTTATCCGTCTGAAATTCCATTTGAAAACGTTCTTTATAACGCACAAGCTGGATATTCATATAGCTTCTGCTGTGCTGAAGTTCATCTTTAACCGGAATGATCGTCTTTCCGCGGGATAAACTGACTCTTAAAAGCTTTGCCAGTTCGGAGATCATAATAACTGCTTCTTCATTTTTCTGTGCTTCGATCATCCAGGTAATAGATTCCAGTGTATTATACAGAAAATGTGGATTGATCTGACTTTGTAATGCATCCAGTTCACTTTTTCTCCGTTCATTCTGCTGACGGATAATTTCCTCCATAAGCGTCTCAATCCGTTCATATGATCTTTGAACGGAATAACCCAAATGTCGTATTTCTGAAGAGCCTCCTATGTAAATATCCGGTTTCCCTCCTGCTTCATATGTTTTAACCGATTCATCCAGTTTCCGGATCGGTTTGGATATTTTTCTGGAAATCAGCCTGTTTCCTTCCAGAAGCATCATCATAAGAACCATGATCGTTGTAAAAATATAATATCTGAAATTGTTAATTCTTGCAGTCTGCACGCTCTCCGGTACAACTCCGATCAGTTTCCATCCTGTATAGGCAATGTTGCCAACCACTACACTTTCCTTGTGTCCGTCTGTTGTAATCTCATAAGTGCCCTCCTCATACCCGGAAGCCTTCAGACTATTCTCCTCAAACAGTCCCCTGGCCATCTCTGTTTTTCTCGGATGATAGATCATCTGTCCGTCACGGCTGATCATATAATAATAGATTCCTTCCGAAGAATCATTAATCTGCTTTAAGACATCTTCGATCACCGAATATTTCATATCTACAAGAAGGACTCCGCTTCCCGGAATCTCCCCATCGTTTATATCCACATAACGGCTCAGTGAAACAACCCAATGATAACGATACAGACCATCTTCATACAAATTCTGAATATGCGGAACGGAAAAATGTACATTCTCAATTGCACTCTCGGCATTCTTATACCAGTCCTGTCCCGTTACATCTATATTTTCTTTTTCAACAGCAACCGGTTCCGAAGCAATCAGCCGGCCTTCGTTCCCATATAATGCCAGACTCTCGATTTTATCCGAATTCACCTCGTATAATAAGCTGAACTGTTCAGCAAATTTTTCGCTGGATATATCAAATTCCTGTACGATATTATAATTCGCTGCATTAAAAATCTGCCTGATATCTAACAGGTCCGAATTCACCCTGTCTACCGTGCTTTCCACCGTCGCCTCTGTATTTGATACTGCCATCTTATCAATCGCAAGCTTAAATCTTTGATACAAAAGAAATCCCATAGTTACAATCGTGACAAGTGTAATCGCCATAAGAACAGACATGATGATCGACTGTATATTAAATACAACATTTTTTTTTAAATCCGAATCTTTTTTTCTTTTTTTCACGCTTTTTCCTGTTCCCTTCATACGGATTACTGTTCTACTTTACAGATGCTCTATACTTCGAAGGAGAAACTCCAAACTTCTTTTTAAATACATAACTAAAATAATTGGCATCGAGATACCCTACTTTTTCTGCTATTGTATAACTTTTCTCATCTGTATTCAATATCATCTCTGCCGCAATATCCATTCTGTAATCTGTCAAATAAGAGATAAACGATTTTCCCGCTTCTTTTTTAAATACAGAAGAAAAATAAGAATTCGATACACCGAGAACCGCACATACCTCGTCCAATGATATATCCGCCTCCATATACCTTTCTTTCACAATGTTCTGTGCTTCCACAATGAGCCGTCTGGCAGAACTGTTTCTTGCACATTTTAGCTTTTCACTGATTCTTTCCGACATCTGCACAATCCATTCTGTCAGTGTACTTTCATCCATCTGCGATACTTTTTCGTAAATATTCTGCATATTACCGGATATTTTATTGAAATCCAGCGAATTATCTGTACAGAACTTAAAAAATCCACTGACGATCTCCATTGTAGCAAGATTATACTGACTCATGGTTTCTGTATTTTTATGAAGCTTTTCCATCTCTCCATGTGCTGCCCGCTCTATCTCTGCCGAATCTCCTATACGAATTGCACGAAATAGTGTCTGCATCCTTGACTCTTCTGACTGAACCGGTTTGATCTGTTCCTTCGGAACAATCTCTCCAATATTAATTGCCCGTTTTGTTCCGTATAAAACCCTGTAAGAAACTGCTTCTCTTGCCCTCTCATAGGAAAGACTGATCTCATACAGGCTGTCACACACGGTTCCGATCCCCGCTGTAACAACCGCACCCATGATGCGGTACGCCCACCGGCAGAATCTGTCACAGGCATCTGTTATCTGGGTAATCGTATCTTCCGCATCCAGTTCCAGAATCAGCAGTGTATTTCCCATATATATAAATTCTCGACAGTTCCACTGATTCATCAGTCTCTGCTTGATCTCTCTTTCTACCGACATGGATAAAAGCAGTGGGTTCATGCCTTCTGGCACATGGTTCTCCGATGTGTGGAAGATTACACAACCAAAGAGAGGTCCTTTCATATCTACCTGATATGCCTGTAAAAACCTTTCATAATCATGTTTTTCTACTCTTCCTTCAATTAATGAAATAAAAAAATTGGACTGTAATTTCGGAAGTACTTCCTGAAAATAATCATTTAATTTTTTTACATTTAATTTTTCTTCTCTTTCCCTGTCCAGCGTATGTTTCAGATTTGTCAGGCTTTCTGACAATTCTGTCGCATTGACCGGTTTAAGCATATATTCTTTGATTTCCAGATGCACTGCTTCTTTCGCATATTCAAACTCATCAAATCCCGTACAGAGCATGATATAAATATTCGGATATTCCTGATTCAGCCTTCTGGATAACTCTAACCCGTCCATATAAGGCATCTTAATATCCGTCAGCACCACGTCCGGCTGGAGTTTTTCTACTAATTCCAGTGCTTTTACCCCATTTGTCGCACTTCCTGCCACCTCAAACCCCAGATCATTCCAATGAATTTTTTTCTCTATCATATCAATGACTTCTGCTTCATCATCTACGAGAATCACTTTATATCGTTCCATCTTTTTCCCCTTTTTCATGGCTGCTATATGTTTATTCCAGTATAACAAATTTACAGCTCTTATAGTATATCCAAACACAAAATCTGCCTTCAAAATTTCTTTACTCAAAGATTCCTTTCGAACGCATCATGTTGAAAAAACCGTCCCTTTCATCTTTCCGATGAGCAGGACGGTCTACTTCTTTTTGTATAAACCTGTATAAACAGTCTTTTATTTATTATTTCTTCTGTACATATTTCAGACAGTCAAGTGTTACTGCTGCCAGAATAATGATACCTTCAAAAATAAACTGAAGGTTTGTATCAATACCAAGAACCGTCAAAGAATAGGTCAATGATGTAAAGATCAGTACACCTGTCACAACTCCCGATATCTTACCAATACCACCGGTAAAGGAAACTCCACCAACTACGCAGGCTGCAATGGCATCCATATCCCATCCCTGTCCATAAGCGGCACTACCGGATCCAACCATTCGTACACACTCCAGCCATGAACCGAATCCATAAAGGATACCTGCAAGGATAAATGCTCCCATCGTTACTTTAAATACCGAGATTCCTGATACAGCTGCCGCCTCTGGATTTCCACCAACTGCATATAAATTTTTTCCAAATGTTGTCTTATTCCAGATAAACCATACAACAGCAATCGCAACTACTGCCCATAAAATAATCATCGGAAAACGTCCTGCCTGTGGAATAAAAATATTCGGGATCGTCGGATCAATCGCACCAAAAGAAACTCCTTTTGTAGCATATGTAACAAGACCAAAGATGATCAACATATTTGCCATCGTTGAAATAAATGGATGCATCTTAAATCTTGCCATGAAAAATCCGGCTGTCATTGCAAATACAGTTGTGAAAAGTATGCACACACATAATGCTAATATAGCTCTTGATGCCGGTGCCATACCCGAAAAATCAAAAACATGTCCAAACACAGTACCTGTGTTAATTCCGTTATGCATGATAATGGTTGCTGTAACCATACCCATACCAACCATACGTCCTACAGAAAGGTCTGTACCTGTCAGAAGGATCAGACCGGCAACTCCAAGTGCAAGGAACATTCGCGGTGAAGCCTGCTGCAAAATGTTAAGGATGTTTGTGGTTGTAAAAAGCTGTGTATTTTTCACGAATGGTGTAATAATACACAATGCGATAAAGATCATGATAATTACAATATACAGACCGTTCTTATACAAGAACTGTGTCATATTAAATGTGTACTTGTAATTTTCAAAATTCTGTGCCTGCTTCTGTGCAAATGTATATTTTGACATTCTGAGCAGATCGATCAGGTGGAACTTATGCATGTATGCATCATGTTTTCTATCCTTGATCTCCTGGATCCTGGATTCATGTGTCATCTGCGCATCATATAATTTATTCTTATATGTGTATTTTTCAGCTTTGATCTCTTCTGCATCTTTCAGGCTGCTGACTGCCTTCTTATGTTCTTCCTGCAGATCCGCTTTTAATTTTTCAAAATTACTGTTTTCCGCTTTTTTCTCTGCTTCGCAGCTCTTTGCAACAATGTTATAATACTCACTGTTGTAATGTTTGGAAAGAAAACTTTCAGCATCTGCGATCAGTTTTGCAATCTGCTGTTTATTTGCATCTTCTGTTGCTTTTGCCTTCTCCAGATTCTTCTTACATTCCCCGATAATCTTATTCTGTTCTTCTTTTGTTAAGTTCTTATTCTCTTTTGCTATTGCAATCTGATTTTTTAAACTGTTGACTTTGTCAGATCCTTCCACACGCAGTGCATCGATCTGCTCCTGTATTTTTCCAACATATTCGTCAATCGGTTTCAAAAGTATTGCTTCTTCTTCAGCCGAAATGATAATGCTTTTTTCTGCCATCTTCCATACCCCTCTCTGTTACAGATATTTTGCACTGAGTCTCAATAATTCTTCCTGGTTCGTCTCTTTTGTATTTACGATTCCGGCCAGTCGTCCGTTTGACATAACACCGATACGGTTCGTAATACCAAGAATCTCCGGCATCTCAGAAGATACAACAATAATTGTTTTCCCCTGCTTTGCCATATTGATGATCAGTTCGTAAATCTCATATTTCGCACCAACATCAATTCCTCGTGTCGGATCATCCATCATGAATACACTCGGTGAACGCTCCAGCCATTTTCCGAAGATTACCTTCTGCTGATTTCCTCCGGAAAGGCTTGTGATCATATCATCCGGGCCCATACACTTTGTATGCATGATTTTAATCTCTTCCGCAGTTGCACGTACCATTCTGTCATGTGACAGCACTGCACCATTCTTATAATGGTTCATGTTAGCGATGGTCGTATTAAATGTAATATCGCCTTTTAAGAACAGACCATTAGCTTTTCTTTCTTCTGTGATCAGGGCAAATCCATGATCCATTGCATCTCTCGGCGATGAAAAGTTCATGATCTTTCCATCGTATATTACATTTCCTTCTGCTCTTGTGCGGATTCCGAAGATTGTTTCTAAAAGTTCCGTACGTCCGGCACCAACCAGACCGTAAAATCCAAATATTTCTCCTTTTCTGATATCAAAGGATACATTTTGAATCTTTGGTGCATATTTTGACGAAAGATTCTGTACAGAGAGAATCTTCTCTCCGGGCTCATTGTCAACAGGTGGAAATCTGTTATCCAGCGAGCGCCCAACCATTGCCGATATCAGTTCATTCATATCTGTATCTTTGCACTCTTTTGTCATAACCAGACTACCATCTCTGAGCACAGATATCTCATCACATATATTGAATATCTCATCCATCTTATGTGATATATAAATCAGCGAAATTCCCTGTGCTTTCAACTGACGCATCATCTTGAAAAGTTTCTCAACTTCCGGTGCTGTCAGGGATGAGGTTGGTTCATCCAGTACAATTACTTTGGAATGATAGGAAATAGCTTTTGCAATCTCACACATCTGCCGCTGGGACACAGACATTTTTTTCATTGGCTGTGTCAGATTTGCTGTGATTCCAAGCTGTCTGAAGAGATTTGCAGTTTCCTTTTTCATTCTTCCTTCATCGACAATTCCAAAAGAATTCTTTGGATATCGTCCAAGAAACATATTATCTACAACGCTTCTTTCAAGACATTGGTTCAATTCCTGGTGTACCATCGCTACTCCGTTTTCCAGTGCATCTTTTGGTCCCGAGAAATTTACTTCTCTGCCGTCTAATATAATTGTCCCCTCATCTTTCTGATAAGTACCAAAGAGACATTTCATCATTGTCGATTTTCCGGCACCGTTTTCACCCATAAGTCCCATAATGGTCCCAGGTTTGACATTCAGGTTTATATGTTTCAGAACTTTGTTTCTACCGAACGACTTACTCATGCCATTGATCGATAAGATGTATTTATTCTTATCTACTGTCATAACTCTGCTTCCTTTTCTTGATGAAAGAAGGGTATCATCTCTGACACCCCTCTGCGTTTCATTCATTTACCATTTAACCAGTCTCTTATTTTGAGAGAAGTGATGTGTATGCTGATGCATTGTCTGTCTTAACCATGTTAATTGCAAATGCATCATATTCGTTTGGATTTCCGAGACGGTTTGTAATGTTTGACTCTGTCTGTCCATCTCCACCAATGTAATCAACCTTCAGGTTAAGGAGATCATCATAGTTCTCAAGAAGTGGCTGGTATGTTGAGCTCAGGAAGTTGTCTGATGCATTGTAAATATCAAGCCATACTTTCTTAGATGGACTCTTGCTTGAATCAAGCTGTTTTGACACTTTGTCATAAATCTTTGTTGAATCTGTAAAGTCTTTGTAATTATCAGCTGTTACTGCAACATTTAATGCGTAGTAAGATCTTTCTTCTTCGCTGTATCTGTAATCTTCACCTTCTGTCAGGCAGTTACCGGCATCATCTGCTGTACCAATACCTGTATCCACGTCTGCTCCGTCAAGTGCGTTACGGAGTACTCTTAATGTCAGATAAGCCTGAACATCTGCATGCTGAGAGATTGTTCCGCCGTATCCTTCAGCGATTGCTGCAACAGCGTCACTGTTTGCATCATATCCGAATGTAGGAACTTTGTTATCTTTTGCCCATGCATTAAACATTGACATTCCCATACCATCATTGTTAGAAACAACAATATCGATCTGATCTCCGAAAGAAGCTTCCCATGTTCCGATTGCGTTACCTGCTGTAGCCGCATCCCATGTTGCCCCTGCTGAGTTCTTCATTTCCTGAGAAGCAAGCTCACGGACTGTAAATTCTTTTCCGTTTACATCAATCTTAGCATCCTGGACAACTTTTGCTTTTCCGTCTACGTTTGTTCCTGCCGGCTTGGAAGCAACTTCGTCACCATCTTTAACTCCTGTTCCAAGTGCCGCACGAACACCACGTGTACGTGCGATAGAATCATTATGTCCGATATCACCGATTGCAAGTACGTATCCGATAACTCCATCACCATTTCTGTCAATCTTATCAGCATTTGCTTTGATATAATCAACAACCATCTCTCCCTGAAGTTCTGCTCCCTGATTAGCATCAAATCCTACATAATAAGTATCTTTGTTGAAATTCAACGCTTCTTTGTCCAATTCCCCTGTTGAACTATTAGAAGGTTGACGGTTAAACCAGCAAAGCGGTTTGTCCTTATTGGCTACAGAACTGCTGTCTGAAGATCCTGATGATTTTGAATCACCTGACGAAGATCCTCCGCAGCCTGCCAGTGATAATGCAAGTGTTGCTGCCATCATGAGTGCAAATACTTTTTTCTTTTTCATTGTCTTTCCTCCTGTTTTGTGCGTTTTGTTTTTAATCGCGTCTAACTCATTGACTAATCTCATTATAATTACAACACTATTTTTTTGACATAGAATATTTTTGGATTAATTATCAATATTTTTATATTGATCTATGTTTTTTTATATATTTTATCCAATTCTGCAGAATCTGTCTCTACTATATATAATATAAAACAAAAAAACTGCGATAATAACCTTCACGCTATTACCACAGTTTCTCTTATATGTTCTTATTACGAATAAAATATTGATTAAGCTGTTACTTTCTTATCATCTGTTTTTTCAAGAAGTTTCTTTACACCCTGGATTGCAACCAACACACCAAGGATCAGAAGCAATACGGCAAAAATCAGCTGTAATGTATTTCCAAGATCCAGCCCTGTTGTCAGGAATGCTTTTGTCAGTTTCACGATCGTCATACCAAGTGCTGTAAATGTAACAGCCAGCAGAATAACAGGAATAATTTCTTACCTAATTTTCCAATATATTCTTCGATGATATATCCGATTGTACGTCCTTTATTCTTTACGGATGCATACATAGATGCAAACTGGTGACCGAATACGACGTTCGTATCGGCCGGTACATAGTCAACCTTACTTTTTTAGCTTACTTAATGTTTTACACTTTTTTGCATTATATGATTCCGGTTATCTCTTCTACAGATTTCACAAAATAATCTGCTCCATCCAGTTCTCCCTTCTCACCATAACCATACAGGCATCCGATAAACGGACTTTTACAGGATCTGGCACATTCCAAATCCTGTCTTCTGTCTCCGATCACCAGATAGGAACCCGGATAGTCCCTGATAACTTCCTGCACGATCTCCGTCTTAGGGCAGAAACCATACGATTCACAGTCATAAAACTGTTCAAACCATCTTTCCATTCGGAATTCTTCCCAATGTGCTTTGCGGTATGCCACTTTACAGTTGCTTAAGATCACAAGATGATATCCTCTGTTCTTCAAAGCTGTAAGCATCTCTTCCGCTCCCGGATACCACACTGCCCGGTGTTTCCTGATCTGCCTGACCATGGAATCTCCCACGATCGCACTCGCCTGATCTTTGTATCTCTGATCTAATTCCGGCAGAAATGTATCCCACATTTCTTTGCTGTTTAAGCCCAGCCAGCCTGCAATCTGCGCCGTCTCTATCTTCTGTTCCTCTACAACATTCTGTTCTGACAACCACTGATAAGCTTCCCTGAACGCCGGCTCATAGATTCCAAGAGTATTATGTATCGTTCCATCATAATCAAAAATGATTGTTTTCACCATCGGCTGCACCTGATTAAAGCTGCTTCATCAGATTTACCATCTCAATTGCGGACAATGCACAGTCATATCCTTTATTTCCTGCTTTACTTCCTGCACGTGCGATAGCCTGTTCGATATTCTCTGTTGTGATTACTCCGAATAATACCGGAATTCCTGTTGCAAGTTCAACCTGCGCGATTCCTTTGGCCGATTCATTACACACCAGATCATAGTGGGAAGTATCCCCGCGGATAACTGCTCCCACGCAGATGACTGCATCATACTTTCCGGACTGTGCCATCTTCTGTGCAGTCAGCGGAATCTCAA
>ERZ1034952.667-NODE-667-length-31019-cov-16.854121_pt1 | contig 31019 bp, 39 predicted proteins | sample MGYA00520625_ERZ1034952 | MGnify/ENA primary metagenome ERZ1034952 (study PRJEB33766, sample SAMN09781773) | gut metagenome | biome: gut microbiome | host: Homo sapiens | place: Madagascar | study: EMG produced TPA metagenomics assembly of the PRJNA485056 data... | reverse complement strand
AGCATACACCCAAAAGGGTGTTTTGCTCTATATTCCTCCATAGCTCAGTCGGTAGTGCGAGTGTACAGAAATGTACCGGAAACTATTACTAAGCCTGAGGAACAACTAAATATGTTGTTTAAATCCACTACCGGGGATTTAAGTAACAAAAAAGATTGCTCTTTATGCAATCTGAACAAAAATCTTTGAGTAAAATCAAAGAAAATTGTATAATCCTCCATAGCTCAGTCGGTAGAGCGCATGACTGTTAATCATGATGTCACTGGTTCGAGCCCAGTTGGGGGAGCCACGAAGAAAGTCAGTAATTGAGCCAAAAACGGCTTATTTACTGGCTTTTTGCTTTGTTTACAACATTTTTGAGTTTTAAAAATATTTACCTCTTTTTATACCTTTTGATGTGTTATACTACAGATAAACTACAGATTTTTTACAATAAAAGCCGCCCGAAATATAATCGGACGGCTTATTTTATGCCAGCAATTTGATTGCATTGTAAAGAGTGTCAACCTCTTGAATGATGTAGTGGTCAATATCAACCTTGTAATCTGTATGGCCCATAAGTGCGATAATATCTTCCTCCCTTGCACCTGCCGCTGACATACGAGTTGAAAAAGTTCGACGGCAAGAATGCGGAGTGAACTCATCACCCAAGCCGAGAGCCTGCACCGCCGGTCTGAAACAGTATTTTAAGAAGTAATCTTTATTCATAGATTTTCCAATTTCTGAACCCTCGTGCATACGGCAGAAGATTGTTTCACCTTTGTGATTTATACAGTTCTCAACCAATTTTAAAATTTTAGGGTGGATAGGTACAACACGATTTTTGCCGGCATCTGACTTTATGCCTGCGATAAAGTAAGGTATTCCTTGCTCACTTACATGGTATTGGTCAGTTGTAAGTGACAAAAACTCGGTCACTCTGAAATTGAGATAGCACATTATATAGACATAATCAGCATAAGGCACTTTGCCTATGTTTTGTCGTATTAGCTCTAACTGCACATCGGTGAAGCGTGTAGCGTTTACCTCTTCGGGTTCGGGTAGTTCTATAAATGTGCCATAGTCTTTATTAACAATATCCTCTTGCATCGCAAAATGGTAAAGGCTGGTGACAAAGCATTTAATCTTATGTAGAGCTGAGTATCCTAAGCCTTGACAGATTTTAGGCGTATCAGTGACTTTGTAGGTACCTTTACCATTAGGTAAGAGATATTTTAATTTGCCTTCTGCACCGACCTCGTGATGTGGGTTGTCATAATAATCCACGATGTATTGATAGTCTGATGTGCGTAAATCCCTAAATTTACGCTTATACAAGGGCTTTAGTTTGATATAAGCACTTGCGTAGTTGCTTTTTACGCTGTCACCAAGTTTTTTATATGCTTTAGTTTTTACCCATTTATCGTGTAATTGCTCAAGTGTCATATTAAAGCCATTGACGGGATTGTACTCATAATCTTTGAGTGCGTTTTCTGCCTCTCGCTTTGTGGCGAAAGTTCCCAAATATACTTGTTTCCCTGTGACAGAGCTTGCAGCGGCATACGGTTTTGATTTGCTGTCTTTGCGAATGTAAATGCTTCCTGTACCTTTTGTTCTGCGCCTGTTTTTCGGCTTGTCAGATGATTGATTTTTACCGCAGTAAGGACAATACGCAAAATTGTCCTGCAATTCTCGGTTACACCGTCGGTTTATACATTTTTTCATCATTTTGCTCCTTAAAAAAGGGCGCAAAAATCCCCTGCAAAATATTGTAATTTTCGCAGGGGTGTGGTACAATATATTTGCTAAGAAAAATGCACCATTGCACCCGTTGTAATGGTCTCCGCTCTATCCTGTTGGCGCAGGGTAGGGCGGATTTTTTTATTTTATTTTACTTTCTTGCTGACAAGGTTCATTTTAACGTCATTATCATAGGTATCTGTATCGAAATATATTAAATCAGCTCCTACGGTTGATGGATTGAAGTTTTTACAATCTTTCACACTGACTTCAATCATGCCCTCGCTGTGTGCTGAAATCGGAGCGCTACAGACTAACTTGTTGTAGCTTCTTCCGTCTAAGATGACGGTGTCGGCTTGTACGGTTATAGATTTATCCATTTTATTTTTTATATAAAAATGAACATCAACTTCTTCATCCGAATAAGGAGCCTGCTCCGTATCGCTGTAATAAACGGCTATGTCGCTATCTGAATAAAGCTCGGTTAAAGTATCTTTAAACTCTGTAGGTTTTTCGGTAGGCGGTTCTGTTTCGGGTTCAGTAGCTTTTTCTGCTGAATCTTCTTCAGGTGAACGAACATCTTTTGAAGAATATGTTATTATAGAATTAACAATGATGTCTTCATAAAAATCAAATTCTTCAGATTGCTCATCGCCTTCGGTTGTGAAAAGCATACAACACAAATAATTCTTCGTCACCCACACATACATTGTGCCGTAATACTTATCTCCGGATAATTCCAAATTTGCTATTACACGATAAGCGAGAAAGCCATCTATATGAGTTGTAGTTCTGCTTATTTCTTCAAAGTCATCAAACGAATTTGCAAAGCCATCAAGAAAGCTGTCTACATAGCCTGAGGTAAATTGAGATGGTGAAATATTCGATTGAGATGAACTTATATACAGCCTGTTTCCGTCAGGGTCGTAAAAATAATGGTAACCGTCATGAGCTTTATGCGTCCACTCTTTAGGAATATCAATAGAAAAAGGAGTTATATCATACCACTCAAACAAATCGGTTTTTGAGGTATCGTTAGAGGTTCGATTGGTAGAAATTGTTACCGGTTCTTGAACATCAGGTTGGTTGCTACATTGCGAAATGGCAGTTACCGCAGTGGCGGTCAATATCAAAGCTATCAGCAAAGCAATGTAAAAATGTGGAGTGCGATATATAGGCTTTTTTTCAGTCGTTTTTTCAGCTTCTCCCGTAGGGCTGAATTTGTTTTTTTGATATGTATGGCATATCGGGCAAAATACTGAATTGTTCGGTATTAAATTGCCGCAACTTTCACATTCGTAAGATTCGGTGCTTTTAGTTTCGTCGTCTTTAAACAAAGCAACCTGTTCAATCTTCGTTCCACATTCGTTACAGAATTTTGCACCGGCAGGAACTTCAGACCCGCATTTTTGACATTTCATTATAAATCCTCCTCTTTTTGATATATATATTGACAAAATATATATCATATACTAAAATAATATTAGAGAAGTTCAGACTTCTCACTATTCCTATTTTTCCTACCATAGTTGCCGCTATGGTAGGTTTTTCTTTTTGTTGATAAAATCTGAAAATTGCTCTTTTACCCGTCTTTCAAGCGGATGTAGGTAAAAAGCGTTTCTGCGTTCGAGCTCTGCCATTCGTTCAGCCCTGTAGGTTGCCGCCGCAAGGCTGATATCACATAAATTTGCAATTGCAGCGGCATTTGTTGCGTGTAGCTCATGGAGTACACAAGCCGGAGCCAACAAATCTCGAGCAAATACATTTGCAGAGTGTTCGGCATCGTCGGTTATTGCAAAGCCTTTACCATTTTTAGCAAACAGATGTCCTAAGAAAATGTGTCCAAGCTCGTGTGCGATTGTGAATCTGCATCGCTGAGGAGATTGCTCATCTGCATATATGATATAAAGTTTATCATTTTGCATAAGCGTTGTGCCGCTCTCGTTTTTGCTTAGCAGATTGACCACCGAATTTTTCAGTAAAACAATGTCGGCTTGCTTAGCTATCTGACTGACTTTAACAGGCAGACTGTTTATATTATAATCAATCAAACATTGCCAAGAGGCATTGCGTGCATTTTTATATTGTCCATAATTCAAGTTTTACCACCTCGTAGGTTTATTTTAACCTACGGGGTGTTTTTTATTATGTAATGCTTATAGATCTGTATCGTCAGGCTCAAACTTGCTGAGGTCAGGAAGATTAACTATTTCAATAGGTTGACTGTTGCCGTCACTTCGTGCGGCTTTAACCGTTGGTATCAATACTTCATCTTCCACACCGAGCAATCTATCGACTGCAGGTTGCATATCAACTTTATTGCGATATGCAAGTATAACCTTTTTCTCATGATCCGAAAGTTTATCTATATGTATTTGTTCTTTAATTTCGCCATTTATCAAAGCATTTATATCAATAGATAAAAAATTACATATCTTGGTGACATTTTGAATAGATGTTCCCCAAATGCCCCTACTAAAAATACCTTTAACGGTTGTATAAGGCAAATCAACTAATTTTGCAAATTGCATCACGCTTTTATATTTATCTAAAATATAATCTTGCAATTTTTGCTCAATAGTCATTGTACTCACCTCTCTTTGATAGTTAGTATATTACAAAATTTTGTAGATGTCAATAACAAATCTACCTTTTTTAGTAAATTATTTTTAAAAAAGTGTTGACAATCTACCGTTAAAGGTATATTATAATGCTGTAATCTACTAAATAAGGTAGATTGGAGGTGAAAAACTATGTTATATCCTAATTTGGTGAAAGCAATGAAAGACGAAGGTGTAACTAAAACAGATATTGCAAATCTGCTCGGATTACATTTCAATACCGTAACTGCAAAACTTGAGGGCGAAACATCTTCAAGCAAGGCTGTTTATCAGGTTGGTTTTACCTTGATTGAGGCAGTAATGATTAAAAACATATTTTTTAAAAGATATGACCTTGCTTGGCTTTTTGATTTTTCTGAACACACAAAAACAGCTTAACGAAAGGAATGATAAAAATGGCACTAACCATATATGCTGTAGTCGCTACCGTAGTAGCAGTAGTGGCAATCATAAAAGCTGTAAAATGGAAAATTGCTACAAGAGCAATGGTAGTTTATTGCACAAAGAATTTCAGAATACCCACTGACAAAGAACTTGCCGACTGCTCCAAAGAAGCCGCCGGCAAGACAATAAGATTTAAGTAATTCCAAATTGAGCTTTTATAAGCTGAGTAACAACATTCGCTGATATTTGTGTTATTGCAGAAAGCGAGTGACTTCCCACGGTTCCGGCAATCTTCTTAACTTTATTCCATATATCATCGTTACGAATATTTGCTAAAAACTTGTGACCTTCGGGAGTTAAATCACCTACTTCTAAATAGTCGCCACCGTCAGTAGCGAACATTGAAGTAATTAAACCTGCAAGTTTGCATTGTTTAATGTGGTAGATAATTTCGTCATGAGAGTATGGTTGAAGCCTTTCAAAATCGTTGCTGAATTTACTGTATCGAAAGGATTCGTTGAAGTCACACACTTCTTCTACACTCAAAAGAATATCACGAACACAGTCGTTATTTAAACGCATAAGCATCACCTCCTTACAATTTGATTTTAGCATTTTAAGGAGAAAAACACAACAAGAAGGTTACAGCAGAAGAGTTTTTGGGAATATGTCAGGTGCTTGATGTTGATCCAAGGCAGTTTTTTAAGCAGTCTGCTTAACTTATTACCTCAGAAAGGAATGGTAAAAATGGATTTAAAGCCTTGTCCGCTTTGTGGTCGGAAACCGATAATTGAACATTGGAGCAGTGGTGGAATAATGTATATGGTTAAATGTAATAACCCTGATTGTCCTGTCCCTGTGAACAGCTATCCGACAGGAAGAAATTTAAACGATGTAGAAGATGAATGGAACAAGAGGTCTGATAATGACAAACTTTGAAAAAAATCGGCTATGTGATGAGTGACGAAGAGATACAACTCCGTGACGGCATACATCCGATTTTTACAACGGGTGAAGTAAAATAAACTAAATATGTTAATCACGCTCTGCACAGCGAGATTATATATATCTCATTTTGACCTACTTTTCTGAATATTACCATTTTACAAATATCTCAGACAGGTGCAGCTGTCTGAGCTGATTTTAATATTTAAACGAGGAGAATAGTCATGAGAGAATATTTATTCAGGGGCAAGATGATAGCTAACGGTAAGTGGTCAGAGGGCAATTTGCTTGTGACTAAACAAGGTTGCTGCATAACACCAGATGCAACGGTGTTAGGTAGCTACGGTGCGGTCAACCCCGAAACGGTTGGTCAGTACACAGGAATGAAAGATAAGAATGGTAAGAGAATTTTTGAAGGAGATATCATTGATTTTTCTGACCGTTCTTATAGTGACGGCTACGGAGTTGTTCGGTACGATGCCGAAGGAACGGAGTTCGAGTTTGTGTATGACGATCACTATGAGGGATTAGGGCGCTGCTACTATCCCGAAGATGTTGAGATTATCGGAAACATATACGATAACCCGAACTTAGTAAGAGGTGATTATTAAATGAATGAAAAAATCCTAATCAACCCTAAAACAAATCAGGAGTACAGAGATGTACCGCCGACCGTGGCGGCTGAATATCTCGGAGTTGCTCTCAATTATGTTTATGAGGGCTTAAAAAAACAAACCCTGCCTATCGGTTCAGCCGTACAGAGCGACAAAGGGCGTTGGAGCTATAACATACCGATTGACCGGCTAAAGACCTATGCAAGCGGTGCAGATATATCCTTACTGACCACACTGCTCAACAAATTGATCGGCAGCGGCAACGCAATCGAAAGGACGGTATAAAAATGATAAATTCGCCGTGCTACGGCTGTCAGATACGGACAACAAGATGTCATACAGATTGTGAAAAATATCTTGAATACAAATCAAAGTGTGACAACCGCCGAGCTGAACGCTCTAAGAATTATGACTTTTTTAATTACATCAGTCACAAAATCGACATCCATACGAGATGTCGCAAATCAAATAAATGAAAGGACTTTATAACGAATGTGGCATTTAAGAAACTACGAGACGAAAAGGTCGCTCAGAAAAAAGTATAAACATTGCAAAGAGCAGCTCGAATACACCCGAAAGAGCCTCAGCACGAAAAGTGATGAGCTTGAAACAGCACACAGCGACATTGACTTTTTTAAGGTCAGAATCATCAAGGCACTTAATGAAGTTAATAAACTTTGTGAGGGCAACAATCTGTTTTTACCGCCTGAGATTGAACGCATACAGATTGAGCTTGCGGTCACAGATGTGATTAAAATTAAAGAAACCTCCAAAGGCTTTATTTGCGTAGCGGTTGAGGAGTGCAACCGATGAATTTTACAGGCAAAGAAAAAGACCGTTGATTGCTTGCACTACAATCAACGGTCGGCAAATAACACAAGGCTATCTGCGTACAAATACAGTCCAATATTATTATATCAGATGACCTTGCGAAAATCAAGGAGATTATATAAATGAATAAAAAATCTAAATTACAAATGATACCAACTGACAAACTTCATCCACACCCTGATAATCCAAGAAAGGTTATCGGCGATGTTTCGGAACTTGCGGAATCTATCAAAGCAAACGGTATCTTGCAGAATTTGACCGTAGTGCCAAACAATGACAACTGGGATGATTTCACGGTTATTATAGGGCATCGCAGGCTTGCAGCGGCAAAGCAGGCAGGATTAACTGAACTGCCGTGTGCGATTGTCGAAATGACCGAAAAAGAACAGCTGTCAACAATGTTAACCGAAAATATGCAGAGGTCAGATTTAACTGTGTATGAAGAAGCAAAGGGATGTCAGCTGTTGCTTGACCTTGGTGATACTGTCGCAGAGGTTGCCGAGAAAACAGGATTTTCCGAAAGCAAAATCAGAAGAAGAGTAAAACTCTGCGAGCTTGACGAAGAGGCATTCAAGGAAAGTCAGATCCGACAGCCTACGCTTGCAGACTATGACCGATTGAATCAGATTAAGGACATTGAAACGAGAAATAAACTGCTCGAATCAATCGGTACAAACAATTTTGACAATCTCTTGTACTCTGCTGTTAAAAAGCAGGAAACAGATGAAGAAAAAGAAAAAATTGAAAAGCTCTGTCTTGAACATGGAATGATTAAAGCGCAGAAATATAACGAAATTCCAGACAATTACGAATACACAGGAATATTCGCGCTCAAAGATTTGATCGGTAAAGACTTTGCGGACGGCAGGAAAAGATATTTTTATTTTGCTTACGGCTCAAACGTCTACATTTACGCAGAAGTATTAGAAAAGCAGGAAAAGAATGATCCCGAAGAAAAAAAGCGAAAGCTTGAAGAACAGAGGTGGGGTGAGCTTGTTGAGCATGCGGAAGAAATAGATGAGCGCTGTGAGGCTCTCAGAAGAGGCTTTATGCTTGATGCAAATTTTAGTGACAGCAACAAAAAGCAGGAGCTTATAAAGTACATAACCGCTCAAGTGGCGGCAGGCGCCCTTATCAAAGATTATCATTTTGAAGAAATCATCGGACACGATTTTGAAGATAATGAAAACATAGACAGTTACATCAGCGAACTTTGGAGCGATAACAGCGGCAGAATGTTAATGGCGGCGGCATACGCTTTGTGCCAGACGAATTACAGTTCGTTCAGTTATATCAGTGTAAATTATTTGGACAAGACATTCAGCCGAAAAAACAACCCGGATTTAAACAGATTTTATGCTTTACTCTGCAAACTCGGCTATGTGATGAGTGACGAAGAGATGCAACTCCGTGACGGCACACACCCGATTTTTACAACAGGTGAAGTTAATTAAAAGAACATTTTGCTGACGTCCGCAAAATGTTCTTGTGTTGAAAATTTAATAAGTTAATCACACAACTGCACTTGTGAGATTATAAAAATCCCATTTAATACCTTCTTTCTTTAATTGTATTTTCGGGTAGGTGCAGATGCCCGAATAAATTAACCGATAACAAGCTCTGCACAGCTTGCTATATAAACTTTTTTACTCCTCTTGAAATAAATTCTGACATTGTATAAAGCGGAGTATGTGCAGATACTCTGCTTTATGAAAGCTAAATTATGATAAACGAACAAATATCTTTGTTTGACATTGAAGAAACAAAACCTATCAAAGCGAAAATTGAAAATGTCAAGCTTGAAAGAATGAAAAAACAATCAAATAAAGCGGTTGAGACAGGCAGAAAAGAAATAACTACCGAAGCTATCAACGAGTTGTTTGGCATTAAAGAAAGTTTTGAACTGCCCGAAGTTTTACTGCGAAAGCTGTTAAATAAGCAAGAGAAAGACAAACTTTGCCGTGCTTTTATGCAGTTTAAGTTTGATATGTCAAATGACTGCCTGCGTGATTACTTCCAGGCAAATAACGCAAACCGTAACAACCTAAAACAGGATTACACTCCCGATTGTTTATGTAGATTGATTTCGGAGCTTGTTCCCAAAACCGACGAAGTGATAGATATATGCAGCGGAACAGGAGCGTTGACCGTAGGAATGAGCAGAGATATTCAGTATCAATGCGAAGAAGTTTCTGATATGAGTATTCCGGTATTGCTCTTTAATTTGGCTTTACGAAATTTAGACGCAACTGTTTTGCAGAAAGACGTCTTGCTCAACAAAGTTGAAAAAGTGTACAAGGTGAACAAAAGCGAAGATTTCGGTGATATTGTAATTTTAGATAATTACAACGAAACGAAAGCGAATGTTGTTGTTTCAAATCCGCCGTATTCGCTAAAATGGCAACCGAAAAGCGACAGACGCTTTGAGGGTTATGACTTAGCTCCGGCAAAAGCGAGTGACTTTGCTTTTGTACTCGACGGCTTGTCAAGGCTTACTGAATCGGGACAAGCGTTCTATATTCTTCCGCACGGTGTACTTTTCAGAGGTGCGGCAGAGGGCAAAATCAGGAAACAACTCATCGAGAATAATCTGATTGACACAATTATATCGTTGCCCGACAAGATGTTTTTGAATACCTCAATACCTGTTTGCGTCATAGTTTTTAATAAACTTAAAACATCGGATGACATCTTGTTTATTTCAGCGGAAAAACTGTTTGTAAAAAACGGCAAGCAGAATGTTATGACTGATGAACATATCAAGCGGATTGCGGAGACTTATTGGAGCAGAAAATCAGTTGATAAATTTGCAAGCCTTGTAAGTTTATCAAAAATCAAGGAAAACGAATATAACCTCAATATACCACGCTATGTAGATACATACGAACCTGAAGAACTGCCACCACTTAGTGAAATAACAAAAGATTTAATAAAGTGCAATCTTAACATCAATAAGGCTACAAATGACCTTTTGCAAATGTTACAAGGACTTTGTGGGGATGAAGAGTACAACAAGATTAAATCTGATTTTGTGGAGTTCTTTAGCAAACAAGATATTGTCGGTCAAACAATGATTGATTTTCTTAGATTGCAAAATCTTGAAAAGAAAGCGGATTATGTTGTAACTTACGCAAGAAAAGAACGCAGACTTATCCTTGAACTTGCTGATTTTGAACGAGTTAAAAAAGGTAAGATTTACGAAGCCGGAACGGTGTACATTCAGTTATCAGCAACTGACGGCAAGGTTAAGTTTTTAACCGAGAGTAAAGAGTTGGAAACAAAGTACGGTGTTTTTCTTCCTAAAACCCAAAATATCGGTTCAAGATACTTGTTCTATATGCTTGATTTTGAAATGCCGTCTTTTTTGCGGAAATATCAAAACGGTATGAACATAAATCCTGACATCTTTAAGTATTTGCAAGTTACTTACTATCCCGAATACAAATACCAAAAAGAACTTGTAATGATTCTTGATGATATCCAATTTATGTATGACCAAGAATTGAACGAAAAAGAAAAATGGGAATATTTTAAAAAGTTTCATTTAAACGGTATGTTCCCGACTTAAAAAGGAGCGTGAAAATGGCATTCCCCGAAAAATTAAAAGCGTTAAGGCTTAAACATAAATTAACGCAGGAAGAATTAGGCGAAAAGCTCTATTTGAGCAGGACAAGTATTTCAAGCTATGAAATTGGAAAGAATGAGCCTAATGTCGAAACCATAATAGCTATATCAGATTTATTTAAAATTTTGATAGATGAACTGCTGAAATGAGGTTTAACAATGAAAATAAAAAAAGCATTCGACATATGCAAGAAAAATAAAATTATTTCCATTTTCGGCAACGAAAAAGGCGAGCAATGGCTGTCAGACGGCTATGCGGTCTATCCTATTTTCGGCTTGCCGGAACTCAATGAAGATTACATATGCAAACTCTATGACATCAACGATGCACAGAGGGATAAGATTATATTTACAATCAGTCAAACCAAGCCGTTGATTGATGTTGAGGATTGTTCGGCGGATGAAACACCGGCTGAAATGTGGGATATAAGCATTATATACGACGGTAAAGTAATGCTTCCGATTAGCACCGCAGAGGGCTTAATGTTTATTGATAGAGTATATCTTAATCCTTTTGTGGATATGCCAAACGAAACAATGGTACTTGCACTGCGTAAGGACATCGAAGGTACTCCGTACTTCGCTGTTAAATTTGGAATGATTGCATACGGCTTTATATGTGCTTATGAAATTGTTGATGAAGATTTTGTGAGACAATTGAAATCATTATATATTGAAAGCGATATGATTTTGAAAAACAAGAAAGGATGACCTGCCGATGAAGCAGTATGAAGCTGACCAACAGCGGAAATTATTTCAGTGGACAACCTTCATCCGGGCGAAATATCCTGAAATTGATTTGATGTTCCACATTCCGAATGGTGGGAGCAGGAATAAGCTCGAAGCGGCCAACCTAAAAAGGCAGGGAGTGAAAGCAGGTGTGCCGGACTTATTTTTGCCTGTCAGCCGTGGAGGCTATCACGGATTGTTTATTGAACTTAAGTACGGTAAGAATAAGCCAACCGAAAAACAAACCGAATGGCTTAAAAGCCTTAATGAACAAGGCTACGCTGTCGCTGTATGTTATGGTTGCAATGAGGCAAGCGAAAAAATATTAAAGTATTTGAAATTAGGTGAAATAAATGAATGAAGAAAAAAAGAAACGAGGTTGCAAGAAGCAACTCGACCGAATAGACAGGATGTGTCTTTACTGTTCTGATTACAACGCAAAGCACGGCACAAGTTACAGCTATGGCCAGTTTGTTGCACAGATAGCCGCAGGAAAAATTAAAAGACTTGGGTTATACGACTACAAAGGAGGTCTTGCTGAATGAGTGAAAACGAAAAACCGGTTGCAGCGGAAATGCAAGACAATCCGACACCGGCAGAAACATTGTCAGAACTTGATAAACTTGTAATAGGCTTTATCGACGGTGACCTTGATGTAGCTACGCTCAATAGTTTAGATATGTTTAACAGGTGGTTAGTGTTATCAATGTCAGCTATATACAGTTGTACTAAGATAGGTTTGCTATCCGCTAAGTCGTGTGTCAAAGCAAAATACAAACTCCTACAAGAGTATCGCAGGTTTAGGACTGACACTTTTTTTGCAAACAAGGAACACATCGAATGGATAAAAAGGACGAAAGAAACTTCTTGCAAATTAACGGAGTTGTCAAAGGCGATTGCCGAACACGATACTAATGTGTTGCAAATCGCTTTACAGATAATTGACCTGCTCACAAAGCACGATGTTTATAACAAACTTTTTATCTTGTCGGACACATCGGATACATACAAGGAAAAATGTTTAAAAACACTAACCGAAAATGATACAGCGTTTTTGGATGAGTTCGGCAACATACCATTTGTGGATTTACTTTTTAAATTTTATAAATCGACAGAAGAAACGAGAGCAACTGAAATCTTTAAGGAATTGGATGCCGACAATATCAGAACTGTAGCTTGTCACGTGCCGGTTAAATCTGACAATTGTCAGGGTATCGCAAAAAGCTATAAAGAATACTTTGGCATTTAATAAGGCAATATTCTTGCCGGCTGCAAAATCTTAAAGAAAATTCAAATCAAGTTAATCCTATATTAAAAAAGTAATCAAAGCGACGACTTCCGTTTTGATTAAGCTGTTACAAAAGAATGCACCAAAAATCAAACACACAATTGCAGCGGCAAGGTTGCACAGAGCAGTAGTTCGGTGGTCAGACGGACTACTGCATATTTATATCATCTGACTTTTTTAATACGATAACAGAATAATAAATAGTCACAAAAAAGGAGTTGAGATACTCCTTTAATAGCCTGCTCAAGGAATTAATTAAGTGACCGTTTTAGTTTTTACATATATAATGGGAAGTTTAATATGTTTACATACAAAGCTGAAATCAAATCGGGACCTTTGCTCGAAATAAAATATTATAAGTCGTTCCGCAAACGAAACAAGAAAAATCTTGCACGGCAAATCAATCAATCCCGAATGAGTGAAAAGCAAGCCAAGGCGAACCGAATTAGAGGAGAACAACACACTCAAAGACTTATTCTCTGCAACTTCACCGAGGGTGATTGGTTTGCAAGATTTTCCGCCCCGTTTGGTGAATTTACAGAAGATGAGTTTGAAAAAGTTGTCTCGAATTTTTTCAAGCGTATCAAACGCAGGACAGATAAGAAACAAATCAAGTTCAAGTACATCGGATACTGTGAGTGTGGCAAGCTCGGAAAAAATTGGCATTTGCATATTGTGATTGAGAATTGCGTGCGTGAAATATTAACGGAATGCTGGTCATGGAAAAACGGTATAAATTTCACTCCGCTATACCAAGACGGCAATTATGCTGACCTTGCAAAATACATTCGCAAAGATGTCAGCGGAAAGAAAAGATTAAAAACATCAAGAAATCTAACGAAGCCCGAAGTCAAAGTCACCGAGGGCAAGAAAAGAGAATATCGAAAGCTTGAACGAGGAGAAGCTCTGCCTTGCCCTGAGGGATATTATTTCTGCAAAGATGAAATGTGGATAAACGATTTCACAGGTGCGACTTTTCACTTTACATATTTGGCCAACGCTCACAAGCATAAGAAATTCGGAGGTGCAAAAATTTGAGGGATTCGACAAGAGATTATACGATTGCGCAGTTTAGAATTTATGCCGCTCTCGGCTGTCCGAGTAAAGCACAAATCATCTCTGACAAAACAATGCGCCAAGCACTACGGCTTGATCTGCTTGCTGTGGCAGACACACTTAATGCCTTGACCAATAGCGGTAAAGACTACATCTGTCAAGCTGTCAGCGCTGTTTACTTTGTTGCACCAACAAAACCGTTGCATAAAGGCGAAATAAATTTGAGAGTGACCAAGTTTGCTGTCAATAATTATACAGACGAACGCACGGTGTTTCGCTGGCTAAAAGAGGCACGATTGCTTTGCGCAAAGCTTCGTGGGCTTAACATTTGTACATATTGCACAAAGGAAGATGTCAGTAGAGGCGATTAAACCTGTTGTAAAATTAAATTGTAATGATAAAACGAAAAGTAACTACGGACTGGATCGTCCGTCAAATCCGTGAGGGTAAGGCATATAGATTCTATTTAACAGCTGACTGGCAAAAAGTCAGAGATGCAAAAAAAGCGAAAGAACATTACGAATGTGAACGCTGTCGGGCTGTGGGTAAATACAGTCCTTGTGAGGCAGTGCATCACAAGTTGTATCTTAAGGTAAGGCCTGACCTTGCTCTTGATATTAACAACCTCGAATGCCTTTGCAAGGACTGCCACTACAGAGAGCACCACAAATACGAGCCGAAAAAATTAAAAGATGAGTTTGCTGAGAGGTGGTAGTCAAAAAAAGACATACCCCCGGGTAAAAAATCGAAAAATTCTGAGGCTTACGGATAACGGTATAAAGGCACGACAGTTTGGTCTCGCGCACGCACACGAGAAATTTTTGAGAGAGGAGTAGGCACAAATGGCACAGATTAAAATTGCAGAAATCAAGGACAGCTTGATTGAACAACTTGCCTTGAAAGGTGCAAACATTGAAGTCTATAGAGATTTAATTGACAGCTATATTTTTTGTACGAAACTTGAGCGTAAAATGCAGGCGGACATCCGCAAAAATGGCTTGACATACAAAGCTATCAGCGCCACAGGCAAAGAGTATATTAAGGACAACCCTTCTGTCAAAAATGCCGTTCTGTACAACAAACAGCGCTTAGCAATTCTCTCACAAATGGGGTTGTCAATTGACAAAGTTGAGAGTGAATCTGATGACGAACTGTAAATACCTTGACGATTACATAAAGCAAGTAAAAAGTAGTCAATATCGTGTATGCAAAGAGCAAATACAGCTTGTAAATTTCGTAGAAAAAGTATTCGAAAATGAGCAAGTCTATGTTGACAGTGAGCAGGTTGAAAAGTATTTTGCTCTACAGAAATATTTTCCATACGAATTATTTGCATGGGAAAAGTTTTGTTTTATTCTGCATAATTGCACATATTCCGCACCGGGTGTATTAAGATTTCCCGATTTAGTTTGTGTGGTCGGGCGAGGCGCAGGAAAAAATGGCTATCTTGCATTTGAAGATTTTGCTCTGCTCACGCCTGTTAACGGCATACGCAATTACGATATTGACATTTGTGCAACATCAGAAGAGCAAGCAAGCACAACCTTTAATGACATCTACGAAATTTTGGAAAACAATTCTACAAAAATGCAGCGACATTTTAAGTGGAACAAAACAGAGATTACAAACATAAAGACTAATTCAACAATCAGATACAGAACTTCAAACAGCAAAACGAAAGACGGAGGCAGACCCGGTAAAGTCGACTTTGACGAAAAGCATGCATACGAAAATTATAAGCTTATTGATGTTTTCACAACAGGCTTAGGTAAAAAAGCTATGCCACGCAGAACAACAATTACAACCATGGGAGAGGTTCGGGACGGACCACTTGACAACGAGCTTGCCGCCGGTCTTGAAGTGTTGAATGGTGATGCACCTGACAACGGCACTCTTTATTTCATATGCAGGTTAGACAATGAAAAAGAGGTATATGAGCAAGAAAATTGGTACAAAGCAAATCCTTCGTTGCAATATTTTCCAAACCTATTGAGAGAAATTCAAAAGGAATTCGAGGATTGGAAGCGTGATAAGGTAAACAATTCATCTTTTATGACTAAGCGTATGAATATCCCAAAAGGCACAGAAGCCCATCCTGTTACCTCTTGGGAAAATATCAAAGCTACAAACAGGCCTCTCCCCGACCTTGAAGGTAAGCCGTGTGTGTTTGGCATTGACTACACCAAAACTACTGACTTTTTGGGTATCGGTTTAATGTTTTTAATTAACGGTGAAATTGTATGGAAACCGTTTTCATGGTACTGTTCGCAATCGGCAGACCTTGGACGAATTAAATTCCCTTATGCTCAACAGCCTGATTTACAAAGGGTTGACGGGGCGGAAATCCCGCCTGAAATCGTCGCCGACTGGTTGAGAGAGCAAAAAAAGCATTACAACATCGTCGGTGGAGCATTGGATAATTACCGATACACGCTTTTAAAAGAGCCGTTAATGCAGTTAGGTTTTGAATGTGACCGCAAAGGACGAACCAATCTAAAACTTGTAAGGCCGTCAGACAAAATGCTTGTCGCTCCTCTGATTGCTTCGGATTTTGCTAATCATCGTATTGTTTGGGGGGATTCGGCGTTAATGCGTTGGTACACAAACAACACATCGGCTGTCGAAGATAAAAACGGCAATATCATATATGGCAAAATCGAACCAAAATCACGCAAAACAGACGGATTTATGGCATTTGTTTCCGCGTATACGCAACTTGATTTGCTAAAACAAAATCAGCCGATGACGGTTGATGAACTCAAAAATTGCTTTAATGCGATTGTATTTTAAAAAAAGGCAGGTGAAAAAATGAAAGTAATAAACTGGGTGAAAAATCTTTTTAAAAAAGATGCCGTTGCAGCGGAATTTAACGAGGACGGTTCAACTGTCGATGAACAGAGGTTTCACCTGACTGAGCTTGCTTTATTTACTGCAATTGATTTTATTGCTCGAAGTTTGGCAAAGTGCGAATTTGTGACTGTAAATAATAACCGAGAAAGTTGCAAGGCTGAATATTATCTTTGGAACTATTCGCCGAATAAGCATCAGACCAAAATTGAGTTTTTTACGCAAGCTGTGGCTAAATTGATTTTTGACAATGAACTGTTAATTATCGAAACAGCCGACAATCAGCTTTTAATTGCGGACAGTTTTTCAAGAACAGAACACGCATTGATTGATGATTCTTTCAGCGGTGTTACTTGCCGAAATTTTACATATCAGCGCATTTTTTCTGAAAGTGAGGTAATTTACCTCAGATATAACAACTTTGCTCTTAACGGCTTATTGGCCGATATGTGCAATACATATGAGCAATTAATGTTGTCAGCTCAGGAAAGGTATAACAAAGCGGTCGGCCACAAAGGCATCTTGGAACTCGAAAATTATAGCTTTGGTGACGAAAACTTCGCTGACACTTATAACAAAGTGCTGTCAAAGCAGTTTAAATCATTTTACTCAAACAAAAATGCTGTTATGCCGATTTTTAAGGGTATGAAATATTCAGAACCCTCAACCGATGCCGGAAAGACTACGAACAGCGAGATTAACGACATTCAAAAGTTAAAAACCGAGGCATACACGATTGTTGGCAATGCTTTGCATATTCCTCCGGCAATTTTAAGCGGTGAAGCCTCTCAGCTCTCGGACGCTATGGATTGCGCTATCGGAAACGCAATTGATCCGATTGCAAGTATGTTTGAGCAAGAGATTACAAAAAAGAGATTCGGTAGCACCGAATTTAGCAAAGGTAATTTTTTGCTTATTGATACAACGACAGTCAGACACATTGACGCAATCAGTCAGGCGAATAATCTTGATAAGTCAATTGCCAGCGGAGTTTTGACACCTGCACAGGCTCAAAAATATTGCAATATGCTCCCCTGCTCAGATGCTTGGGCGCATACATATTACATTACCAAAAATTACCAAACAATAGCAAACGCCCTGAAAGGTGGTGAATAAATGAAAAGCAGAAATTACAACATCAAGCAGATTGCCGAAAATCAGAATGTTTTGCAAATCTATCTTTACGGTGAAATTGAGCCGAGCTACTTGAACATTTGGGGCGACCTCGTAGAATCCAAGACAAGCGCTGAATATATTCGTAAAGCAATCGAAAAAGCCGAAACAATTAACGGCATTGAGCTCTACATTAACTCAATCGGCGGTTATGTCGACGAGGGCGTGTCAATTTACAATTTGCTCAAACGGCAGAGTGTGCCGGTCACTGCATACATTGACGGTATGGCATGTTCAATTGCCTCTGTCGTCGCAATGGCGGCTGACAAGATTGTAATGCCGTCAAACACAACAATGATGATTCATCACGCAATCGGCGGTTGTTACGGAAATGCGAAAGAACACAGAGAGTTTGCAACCCAGCTCGACAAAATTAGTGAAGCAAGTACAAACTCTTACCTTGTGCATGCAGGCGATAAGCTCACGAGAGAAACCCTCGAGCCGCTTCTTGATGCTGAAACATTTTTGACGGCAGAGGAAGCCTTCAATATCGGCTTGTGTGACGAAATTCTTGATCCGGTTGATTTAACCGAATCAAAAGAGATTGTTGACGATGCGCAACAGAAGAAAAACCCGAAAGCGAAACAGGCAGCGGCAGAGCTTGCAAAAATGCTTGGTGCAAAGCCCGAACCGCAGACACCACCCACACCCGAGCCAAAACCGAAAAATCACGAAGAGAAGGACAGCTTTGATTTTTTTGAAAAGTATTTTAAAGCAAAAAATTATTTATAAAGGAGATTAAAAAATGAAGAACCTTGATTTACTCAATGAAGCAAGAAAGAATTTTGCAAATGAACTTCGCGAAGCGTTTGCGAATAAAGACGAAGTAAAAATGACAGCGGCTTTCGAGGCATATGCAGAAAATATTCAGAAAGCAATTATCAACACAGCTCAGGAAATCGGCGAAACTGCCGACAACACAATCCTTGCCAAAAGAGGATTCAGACAGCTTACAAGTGCAGAGCAGAAGTTCTATAACAATTTTGTTCAGGCATCAAAAGCAGGAGATGTAAGACAGGCCCTTTCGGGTTTGGATGTTACAATCCCTCAGACGATTATTGACTCGGTGCTTGATGATATTACCAACAATCACCCTTTGCTTGATGCAATCGGTATCGAAAATACATACGGTTCGGTGAAAGCAATTTTTGCTACGGATACAAAGCAACTTGCCTCTTGGGGTGCACTCAACACAGCAATCACGCAGGAACTTGCAGGCACTATTACCGCAAAAGATTTTTCGACATCAAAGGTGAGTGCTTTTATCCCAGTACCGAAGGACATGCTTGACCTCGGAGCTACATACATTGATGCATATGTACGTAAAATCCTTAGCGATGGTCTTGCGTATGCGCTTGAAGATGGTTTTATTAACGGTGACGGCAAAAATAAGCCAATCGGTGTGCTTAAAAATCCTGATGGTGCTGTAGTAAGTGGAGCTTATCCGGATAAGACAGCAGTCAAACTCACAAGCCTTGATGTTGTATCGTATATGCCGGTTGTGGCAAAACTTGCTAAAGGCAAAGGCGGAAAAACAAAAGTAATTTCATCAGTTGACCTCATCGTTAATCCGGTTGATTATCTTTCAAAGGTAGTTCCTGCAACCACCGTTCTCGCAACCGACGGTTCATACAAAAACAATTTGTTTCCTTTCCCGACAAACGTATATCAGTCTGAGATGATTGCCGAAGGTACAGCGGCGCTCGGTCAGCTTGCAAGATACAAAGCGTGTTTATCAACCGGCAAAGAAGGTAAGATTGAATACTCAGACCAGTGCCAGTTTATTGAGGATAATCGTGTTTACATTGCCAAAATTTATGCGACAGGCTTTGCTGTTGAAGAAAATGATTTTCTCAAGCTCGATATTTCAAAACTTGAGCCGCTGAAATTATCAGTAACTCTCAATCAGGCAACAACAGTTTAATTTATCATGGAGGTGTTGAACAATGGGAATCATGAACGATATAGTTAATATGCTTGATTTCGACCGCGAACACATTGAAACAGATGAAGGCACAAAGTCAAAAATTGAGTTAATTATAGCCAATGGAAAACAGCACCTCCGCGATTATAACCCTCTGCTAACTGATGAGGATTTTGAACGTTCGACAAGAGCAAGAAGTTTGTTGTTTGATTATTGCAGATACGCTTACTCGAACGCAGTAGAAATGTTCGACCATAATTTTGAAAGCGAAATTCTGAAATTAAGGCAGGAATATGAGGTGAAAAGCTATGATTTTGAAGAATAACATAGATTTTTTAACCTTTAATGACGGTGTTGCGAAAATCTATGAAACCGATGAAAACGACGACATCATCGCCGACAGCTTGAAAAAGTATCGTTTTGGTAATGAAAAAATCGGTGTAACTCGGTTTTACGGAGCAAAACAGAACGATATTGAACTGTCAAAGGTTATCCATGTCCACAAAGATGAAACTTTGAGAACGGATATGGCGGTCATCATTGACGACACAAGGTTTAAAATCGAACAGATACAGCATGACAAAAGCAAAAATCCCCCTTGCTCGATATTGAGCTTGTCACAGAGGGGACTGTATGAGGGTGGTGCAGATGTTTTTTAAAAACTACGATGAATTTGTTGAACTCATAAAGTCTTGTGGTTTTAAGTGTGTGGAGGCAGATTACAACAAGTCAACCCCTGCTCCCTATCTTGTTTACTTTAAAGACGAGGAAGAAGGCATTTACGCAGACGGTGAATTGCTTTGGAAAACTGCAAAAATCATCATAGAACTCTACACAGCGAAAGATGACCATGCAAGTGAAACAAAGTTTGAAAAATGGATGTCTGAAAACGGCTTCGGTTGGAAAAAACCGAACCGAGCGTGGGACACAACAAATAAACTTTGTGTGAGTTATTACAATTTGAGTGTGACCTTTGATGAGTAGTTACAAAAAAGTCGGTATTGACCGAATCGGCGATACTTTATCAAAAGAACTTGCAACCTATTCGGCTGATGTGCAAATGGGCGTAAGATTGTTGGTTGATGAAAAAGCCGAAGAACTTAAAAACGCAATCAAAAAAGAAGCACCTGTCGGCAGAAGAAAAAAATATCGCAAATCGTTCAGAGTAAAAATCACGAACGAAACATTCAGGTTTTACGAAAAAACGGTTTATGCCGCTAAACCTGAGTACCGGCTTACACACCTTCTCGAAAAAACTCGTAAAAAGAGGGGCCAAAAAGGCGGAACGGTACAACCGAAGGTGCATATTGCTCCGGCAACAAAGAAAATTCACGGCGAATTTGAAAGCGGAATAAAAAAGCTTATTAAATCATCAGAAGCTATGGGCGGCGGTGATTTGAGCGGAATTAAAAGAATTTAAAAACATAAGGAGTGTTTATTTTATGAATAAAACGATCAGAAAAGTTGGTTATGCTACGCTGACAGAAAGCAGCACAGGCGAAATCACATACGGTAAGCCCGTGTGGTTTAAGTCTGATGAAGCAGGCGGCAGAAGTATCGGTGCAGAGCCTATTGGCGATTCAAACACAATCTACGCTGACGGCTTGCCTATTATTGTAACAAGTGCGAATGGCGGTTATACAATCAGTCTTGAACTCATTTCGGCTGTTGACAACATCGAAAAAGATTGGTTCGGCAATGATGAAGCAACTGAGGGTGGTATCATCGAAAAGGGCGGTATCAAAGTGATGCCGAGATTCGCTCTTCTTGCTGCCAAGGAAACATACAAAGGTGACAAACTCTACGAGATTGACACATATTTTGACTGTACAGCTGCAAGAGCGAGCAGAAACGACAAGACATCAGAGGGGAACTTTGATCCACAGTTCCCAACATTTACAATCACGTCAAAACCACGCCCTGACAATGACTTTGTGCGCTACACATCATATGCAGATACTCTGCCCGAAAGCGTTGTAACTCCTACTGTAAAGGCTGTAAAGGCTGCAAAATCGGCAGTTCCTACAGATCAGGCCTCATCAGACACTACAAAGGCGGCTAAGAGCTAATGAAAGACACAGTTGTTATTAACGATAAAAATGTTGAGGTTGAGGTTACGGCTTACACAATGCTCATCTACGAGGACACATTCAAAGGCCACAGCTTTCTGCGTGATGCCGACCGTATTCTCGTTAAGAACCTCAATGATGTTAAATTTGGCTCTGCTGTAAAGCTTTTATGGGCAGCGGCAAAGACGGCAGACGATACAATTCCCAACTTTAAGACTTGGGCGAAAGAAATCAGCATTAAGGACGCTATTTCGGCGACCGACACAATTATCAAGCTCATCGTTGACAATCTTAAAAGCGACAGCCCAAAAGTGACAGCGACAGCGACCTAAACGGATTTAAAACTTTCCTGACGGCGAAGGAAATCTTATCCTATGCCGTCAGGTGTGGTCTGACTGTCGCTGACCTACAAAGATTTACGATAGGTTTTGTGCTCGATTATGTCGAAACCTATTTTGCATTGCGAAATAATAAAAACATCCATGAGGATGAAGAAAAATATCAGAAAATGAAATCTGTGTTGCCTTTCGTGACAGAAAGATTTGAAAATAAAGAAATCTCAGAAGAGCAGTACAGTGAGTTTATGAACCGATATAGGAAATTGGAGGACAGATATGGCATCTACCATTAAAGGTATTACCGTTAAGATTGCCGGCGATACAATAGATTTACAAAAATCCTTAAAAGCTGTGCAGTCCTCATCCTCGAGCTTGCAGAGAGAACTGACTGCGATTAATAAGCAGTTAAAATTTGACCCTGAAAACACTGTTTTGCTTACCCAAAAGCAAGAAGTGCTAAAAGAACAAATTGAAAATAGCAAATCTGCTCTTAAAAAGTTACTTGATGTACAGGATCAGGTCGAAGAACAGGCCAAAAACGGCGAAATCTCAACTGAACAGTACAGAGCCTATCAGCGTGAAGTTGAAAAAGCGAAAAGCAAACTTGAAACTTTCACTAAACAGCTTGCGGAAACCGAGGAAAAAGCGAATGCAATAAATCTCGAATCTGCCCGAAATGAGATATCAAAAGCCGAAACAAGCGTTGATGAAGTCGGCGACAGCTTTAAAAACCTTGAAAATAATTCGAATAAAACTGATTTATCAAAGGTCAAAAAAGAAATGGATGAGGTTAAATCCTCAGCTGACAATCTCAAATCCGCTGTCGGTGATACATTAAAAGAAGCTGGCGCAGCGGCAACAGCGGTCGGCGGAGCGTTGACCGGAGCTGTCATAAGTGCAAACAGCGAAGAAAAGGCTTTGAATTCCTTGCAGGCTCAAACAGGCTTAACCGCCGAAGAGATGACAAAATATAAGAGTGTACTCGAAGATGTTTACAAGGGCAACTTTGGTGAATCGCAAGAAGAAGTCGCAAATGTCCTTGCTTTAATTAAGCAGACAACGAACGAGACCAATCCAAGCAAGCTTAAAGATATGACCGAAAATCTCTTTACATTGAGAGATACATACGATTATGATTTTGTCGAAACACTAAGAGCGGTCAACATGCTTATGGAGCAATTTGGTGTAACAGGCGAAGAGGCTTTTAATCTCATTGCACAGGGCAGTCAAAAAGGCCTTAACAAAAACGGCGACTTGCTCGACACAATTAACGAATACTCTGTACATTACAAGCAACTCGGCTATGATGCAAACGAGTTTTTTAATTCACTTGAAAACGGCTCAAAAGCAGGTACTTTCAGCATCGACAAGCTCGGCGATGCGATGAAAGAATTTGGCATCCGCTCTAAGGATACCGCCTCAAGTACGCAAGAGGGATTTGCTCTTCTCGGCTATGGCGCAAAAGCCTCGGCTGAGGACATTCAAAAAGCCAAGGACGAAGTCGCAAAGCTCGAAAAAAATCTTTACTATGCAAAAGAGGAGCAAAAAGGCTTTAATGATTCAACGAGTGAATTAACAAAGCAAAAAAATGCCGACAAAATCGCAGAGTATTCTGAAGCTTTAAAAACAGCGAAAGAAAATCTTGCAAACCTCGAATCTGCGGGCAAAGGTACAAAAGGCAGTATTGAGGATTTGCAGGCAAGATTTGCAAAAGGCGGAGACAGTGCAAAATCAGCAACATCAGAGGTCTTAAAAGCTCTGTTTGAGATGGATGACAAGGTTAAGCAAAATCAGGCAGGTGTAGACCTCTTTGGCACGATGTGGGAAGATTTGGGCATTGACGGCGTAAAAGCTCTGATGAAAGTTAATGGCTCTGCCGACAAGACCGAAAATACCATGAAAAAGATTAAAGACATCAAATATGATGATGTCGAAGCCGATTGGGCAAGCCTTGGCAGAACGGTACAAACCGACGTCATTAATCCTATTGGCAAATCGCTGTTTCCGGAAGTCAAAAAACTATGTAAATTTATCGAAAACCATACTGACGATATCATCCCAACACTTAAAATTGTCGGTTCTCTTGTAGGTGGCATTTGGGTAGGCAAAAAAACAACCGCTGTTGTAAGCGGTGTACAAAGCCTTATAGGCGCATATAAAAGTCTCAGAGTAGCAACCGAAACTGCCAAAATCGCACAGGAAGGTCTTAACCTTGCACAGAAATCAAACGCAATCGGCATTATCGTAGGCTTAGCGGCTACACTTGTCGGCTCTTTGTGGTCAATCGCAAGCGCAAACGATGAAGCCAAGGAATCACAGGACAAGCTCAATGAAGCACATGAACAGGCTCGGAAAGAAATCAAAGAACTTAAAGATGCTAATGATGAATATGTGCAAAGCAAGAAAGATGCGGCGTCTGAGGTTGACAGTGAATTTCAATATTATGACGATTTGTGGGGCGAATTGCAAGGCATTGTAGACCAAAATGGTGAAGTAAAAAAAGGCTACGAAGATAGAGCAAAATTCATCACGAATGAATTAAGCCGAGTTACAGACAAGGAGATTGAGTGGAACGGTAATGTTATTACATCATACTCGGACTTAAAAGATATAATTGATGATACATTGGAATCTAAAAAGGCACTTGCTTTACTGTCTGCGTATGAAGACAGTTATAGTGAGGCTGTGTCGGGCATAAAAAGTGCGAAATCAGAATCTATAAATGTTTATGCTGAAAAGAAAAAAGCACAAGAAGAGCGCGACAGTGCAGCGGAAACTGCACAAAAATATAATACAGAAGGACTTGACAGAAACAAAAAAATAATCAAAATTGCGGGGTGGGCATTTGAAAACGGAAAAATCTCGCAAGCTGATTATCAAAAGTACCTTAAAGACGCACAGAACAAGCAGAATATAACTGAAAACGAGCGTGCTTTATCGATATTTGGTGCGGCATATGGTGCCGAAAGTCAAAAAGCTAAAGACAACCTTGAGGAGAAAGAAAAAACTCTTAAAGAACTTGAAAGCAAATATAACGAGTATCAGCGAAAGATTGTAAATTACAACACCACAATACAAAATGTTGAAAATCTAACAGCGGCGAACGCAAAGGGCAACACCAAAGAAATTGATGCCGCAATGTCTGATTTGATGAATAATATTATTACTTACACAACAGGTAATAAAGAAACTCTCGAACAGCAAGTCAACGATTTTAAGACAAATGCCGAGAACCTAAGAACGGCATACAAAGACGGTGTTGAAGGTGTCACCAAAGACCAAGTTGAAGAAGCCGAAGAATTGCAGGAAAGAGCAGAAATTGAGCTTGCTAAGTACAATGATATGTACGGCACGGTTGCCGCAATTGCTACAGGCAAAGCTGATGAAATCACTGCACAACAGCAGAAAATTAAAGAGGGCTTTATTGATGCTGAAACAGGTTCAAGAGAGAGCCTCGAAAATCAGCTTGCGAACTTTACCGCAAACTATGAGTTGTTAAAAACTGCAATGGACGAAAATCAACCGGGCGTTACTCAAAAAATGGTTGATAACGCACACGAGCTTGTAGATAGAGCAACCAGTGAACTTAACAAACTTGAAGGCAACGGCACCGCTGCCGGTAAAAACGGCACCGAGGGCGTCAGCAACGGTATGAAAGACGAAGAGGCTCTTAAAAAAGTTGATGATTCAGGCAAAAAGGTTCTTAATGAAACCGAAGATAGTCTTTCGGGAAGTTACGGCAAAGGCTATCAAAAAGGTAAGGAATTTACTCAGGGCTATATTAAAGGCTTGAGCGAGGGCGGACCTACAGGAAGTCTCCATGCGGAAATGAATAGGCAGGCGAGACAACTCGCAGAGACAGGTCTTATTTCTCTTGCAAATGCACAGGATTCACACTCACCATCAAAAAAGACGAGAAAACTTGGAGCTTACTTCGGCGAGGGCTATCGTCTTGGAATCGCCGATGAAATTGTCGAAACGCAAAAAACAGTAAGGTCTTTAACTTCAAGAGCCTTGTCAGCTGTTGAAGGTGATCCAATCGGAGCCATCAACAATAAATTTGCAGGCATCCGCACACAAAGCCAGAATGCGACGGTAAACGGTCAAATGTCAAAAACTGTTACAAATTTACCTACGATTGAGATTAATTTCACAGGTGATGTCAACATCAATAATGACATGGATGTTGACGAATTTAACCGCCGTGTATCAACCGCAATTGTGCAGACACTTGACGGTGAAGCGTCGAAGTGGGGAGGTTAAAGATGAGGCATAGTTTTTCGTACAACGGCATTGATTTACGGACATTGGGCTTTTTTATAGCTACACCTCCCAAATATCAAATAGCGAAACGCAGTTTTGATTTTACCCCTGTCTACGGCAAAAACGGCGGAGTAATTTCCGACAATGGTGTTTTCGATAATGTTGAAATGCAGCTTGAGGTCAACAGTTATCCGTACATTGTACCACACGAAAGCAATGCAGAGCTTGTAAGAGCATTTGCAGAGTGGCTTACGGTGTGGGACGGTGAGTATAAAATCTTTAGAGATACCTATAACCCCGGCTATTTTACAAAAGCAATTTGCACAGGAGTTGAGACAATAGAAGAAGTTGCCCCCCTTTGCTTGTCAACAACAATAAATTTCAGCCGAGTGCCGTTTTGGTATAGCGATTTGGGACAGGAAACAATAAAAGTAAAATCAACTTCAACTCAAACTGCTGAAATTGAGCTTTTCAACCCTGAAAGCTATGCCGCTGAACCTTTTATTAAAATCATTAATTCAGGGGCAAAAATAACGCCGCTGATACTGACCGTTAATGACGGTCAAACTCTGACGGTAAAGACATCCTCGGATAAGGATTACATAGAACTCAATTCAGAAGAACAGACCGCCTCTTTCGATGACGGTAAAACATTAGCAAATAACTGCATCATCTGCACAGAATTTCCGAAACTTACACCGGGGTGGAACAAGATTAAAATTTCAGGAAAGAACGCAAACACTTTTACTGATGTTGAAATAAAACCGAACTGGAGGAGGCTATGAGAAATGCAACCGATTTTATACGAAACAGCGGATTATTATAAGAATCCAACCGCCTTGTTGGAATCAAACGGCTTTGGATTCTTGAATGAATGCACCGAGTTTTTGACCACAATGGAAGAAAACGGCACTTATAGCTTTAGTGCAAAGATTAAAAGCACAGATAAGCTGGCTTCAAAAATAAAAATAACTTCTTACATAAAAGCGAAAGTGAACAATGTGTCTGAACCACAGCTTTTTTATGTGACCAAGATTGAAGTTGACAAAAACGGTGATTTGACCATTTCGGGCGAACATGTGTCAAGAATGTTTTTTCAAAATGGCACGATTCCTCGTGCGACAGACGGATCAATGTACGGCACACCAAAAGAATTAATTGACCACTTTATGCGAGACTACAGCACAGTAGGAGAACCTCTGCATATGTGGTTTACGGAAGCCCCATATAAGTGGTTTAGCTTCAGTTCATCAATCACAGCAAAGAAAAGAATTTATTTAGGCTATTCACAAGCGGTAAAGTTTGAGGAGATTTTTAAAAATGACGATGAAGGGTTGATAAATCAGTTTGGCGGTGTTTTGTTTTTTGATAATTTTGATATTTATTTTAACAAAATCAGTACAGCAGGTGCGAAAAGTGGCTATCGTATAGCTTTCGGCGCTAATGTGTCAGATTATAAGCAGACTGCTGAAATCGGCAACTACTATACACATGTTATGCCTTACGCACGATGCAACACCACGGACAATAAAGAAGTTGTCGTATCAAGTTTTGAACCGTATGAAACAGGGCTAAAACGGAACATAAAAAACACATATTTATATGACTGCACGAGCAAAATCAAAAAATTCACTTTAAATAAGAGCACAGGCGAAAACTACGAAGAAGTCAGAGATGCCTTGCGAAATGCGGTTGCTGACTACAATTATTCGACTGAACAAACAGCGGAATTGCTGAGCATAAAAGTAACTCTCGAAAATGAGCTTACTAAAATGCACGCAATCAAACTTTATGACGAAGTGACAGTTGTAATGCCGGACGGCACGAATCTTAACCGAAGAATTTCAAAAACGGTCTACGATAGCGTATCTCAGAAATACAAGGAAATTACAATCGGCGACTTAAGTATGTCGATGTCTGATTTGCTGAAAATCCAAAGGAGGTTTAAAAGATAATGGCAATTAGTATGAAACATAAATCAATTACAATTGATGTAAATGACCGCAACGCACCGAATGTTGTTGGTATTGTCAATGTCAACGATAAAGCAACACGCTATCTTGATGTTACTTTAACGGCAAGCGGTGAAAAATTGACCTTTGCAGATTGTACAGTAACTGCAACATTTGCAACGGACGGATATTTAATTTCAGATTCAGTCGCTTGCACCCTGAACAGCACAGCAGATGTGATTATCGTGCCGTTAGAAAACTTTAACTCTACATCGGGCTTTTTAGCGATCGAAATTAAGATTGCAAACGGCGAAACGCAGGTGTTAAATACTCCGCTGACTTTAAAAGTCATGGTAACTCCGAGCCTTGCCGAAAACAGCAAGATAAACAGCGAAAGCGCCGGCAGTTTTGCTGACATCAGCCGAGAGGTTGCCACAGCAAGAGGCAGCCATAATTCGCTTGGAGCAAGGCTTGATACGGTTGACACAAATCTTACGAACAAAGCTGATAAGGCAACAACACTCGCAGGCTACGGAATTACGGACGCATATACGAAGGAAAAAACAGACCAAAAACTTGCCCAAAAGCTCAATTCAATGCCGTTTGACAGCGAGCCCAAATATAATAGCCCGTGTTATCTCACAAGCGGTACGGTTTACAGCGCCCTGCTTGTTAAAGCAGATAAAACCGCCTTGGCGACTAAATATGATTCGTCAAATATTGAAAGCGGTACATCAACACTCACACCTTATTCAACCGTTGCGGATAAAATCAAAAGTGCAAACTGTACATATAAGACGATTGGTGATGTTGTAATTGTCAGTGCAACGGTCAAAATGAACGCAGTATCTCTTGCCGGCAATAGCATGTGTCCGCTGATTGATTTGCCGTACAAATGTATTTCCGAGGACAATGTTTTTTGTGTCGGTATTTCAAACCTTGGCAAGCTCTTTAAATTTGCCATTCCGAAAAATAACACTTGGCTACAGTTTTCGACTCAGGATAAGACCGCATATACATTCGCAGACGGCGAGCAAATTAATGTGATTTGCTTGTACAAAATTAAATAACGGAGGTAAAAATTATGGAACTTAAAGAAAAAATCACACTCGATATGCTCACAAAGGACAGCGTGTCGGTACTCAGACAGCAGTTTTTGACCTTTAACGGTGAAGAAATGCAGGTAGGCGGAAACATCCGCAACGCATACATGAACAGTAAATCGGGCAGAGAACAGCTCAAAACGGTGCTGTCTGATGAATACTATAACGCTGTCATGACTGTATGGGGTGATAATCCAACCGTTGATGAGCCGACAGAAAGCGAGGTGTAAACAATGAAAGAAAACATTTTACAGGCATTATTTGCCACGGTATGCGGTGCTATTGTCGCATATCTTAACATCTTGCTTGTGCCGTTTGCGGTGATGATTGCGGTAATGATTATCGACTATATCACAGGAATGGCACAGGCATACATCAGCCACACGCTTAACAGCCGTGTCGGGGTAACTGGTATCATCAAAAAGGTAGGCTATATTGTAGCCGTAGCGGTCGGTATTGTTGCCGACTATCTCATCAGCTCGGCACTTGTCAACTGCGGAATCGACCTGCGGATTAACTACTGCATCGGCATGATTGTTACGATTTGGTTTATCATCAACGAGTTGATTTCAATTCTAGAAAATCTCTCGGAAATCGGTATTCCATTGCCGAAATTTTTGGTGTCAATCGTCAAGAGACTAAAGACAACAGTCGAAGTAAAAACAGATGAAAGCGAGGAAAAATTATGACAAATGCAAATTTTATTAAACTTGCAGTATCAGAGGTAAACAAGTATGTGTTAAATCACATAGATAAGTCAGATGATACACCTGATTTTGACACTTTTGTAGTGTGGTCATGTAAGACTTTGCAAAACCATAAATGCCTTATTAGCACAACATTACACGACGGGATGTATTACGAATGTACCTACAACGGCGATAAAAACGAAATGTATCTTGACGCATACAAAAAGTTTGAAAACAAAAAAATTATTTGCGAAAGCGAGGAAAATTATGAGTAATTCAAAACTTGTAAATTACACTAAATTATCGCCAAATCACAGCGGTAAGCGTACACACAGTATCGACCGCATTACTCCGCATTGTGTAGTCGGTCAGTGTAGCGTTGAAACACTCGGCAACATCTTTATGAACACGAGAAATGAGGCGAGCTGTAATTACGGTATCGGCTATGACGGCAGGGTGTTGCTTTGTGTTGATGAAGGCAATCGTTCTTGGTGCAGTTCATCAAACGAAAATGACCAGAGGGCGGTAACTATTGAATGTGCAAGCGACACGGTAGCTCCGTACACCATGAACAGTAAGGTGTATAGCAAACTTGTTGCACTCTGCGTTGACATCTGCAAGCGAAACGGCAAAACCAAACTGCTTTGGTTTGGCAATGAGGACAAGACTTTAAACTATTCGCCAAGATCAGGCGAAATGGTCTTGACTGTACATAGGTGGTTTGCAAATAAATCTTGCCCGGGCGACTGGCTCTATAACAGGCTCGGCAATCTTGCAAGCGAAGTAACCGCACAGCTCGGCGGTAAAACATCAAATAAGGAGAATGAGGAAATGATTAAATACGGTTCAC
>ERZ1034952.666-NODE-666-length-31088-cov-5.221571_pt1 | contig 31088 bp, 44 predicted proteins | sample MGYA00520625_ERZ1034952 | MGnify/ENA primary metagenome ERZ1034952 (study PRJEB33766, sample SAMN09781773) | gut metagenome | biome: gut microbiome | host: Homo sapiens | place: Madagascar | study: EMG produced TPA metagenomics assembly of the PRJNA485056 data set... | reverse complement strand
ACCTGCTCCGCCGACAACAATTCGTACATAGGAGTTTTCGGGAAGTGCTATGCCGGTGAAGGCATAACCGCCTCCCCCGCCACCGCCCGAGCACCATACGGCAGAACTGCCCGCGCCTCCGCCACCGCCACCCTGTATCTCCACGAAAAGATATTTTGCGTCATAGGGCAATCTTGTTCCTGTCGCCGAGTTAGCACTCGTAGAAAGCCACGTTTGACCGTTTACGCGGTTTATGTAGTGAGTTCCTTCCGATAAAGTCGCCAATGGTACACCAATAGGACGACAGCCTTTAAGAGCAACGTCGATGGGTTGTCCGTTTACCTTATACTTTATGCACGTGTTTGAACCGCCAAGATGAGTCGCCGCGCTCGTAGGGAAAACCTTCCCGGTCGCAACCTTTAAGGCTTGTCCGCCCTTCTTAAAGCGCGCGGATGAATCTGTGAATTTACTGTCCGTGACGCCATATTGATTTGCGACGGAAACGTCAAACGTTTCGTATATCTCGTCGATATCGACGTTGTTTATTTTATAGTTCGATGACATTATTTCGATATATCTCCGTCTGTACAGTGGATTGTATAGTTACCAGTGTTGTAGTTCCATTGATTGTATTTAGATATAGCATTCCATTGCGCTATCGTTCCGTTGAAAGTTATGCTCGTAAGACCGGTGCAATAAGCAAAGGCATTCTCGCCGATGTACGTCACGCTGCCCCCAATTGTCACGCTCGTAAGTCCGGTGCAATTCTCGAAGGACTTACGACCGATGCTCGTCACGCTGTCGGGTATGGTTATGCTCGTAAGCCCGCTGCAATACTTGAAGGACTCACTACCGATACTCGTCACGCTTCCGTCCGTAGGAATGACACTTGTTTTACAACCCAAAATCAATGTTTTTGTTGCGGTTTCTATTAAACAGTTTCCTGTACTGTGATATTTGATGTTTCCTTCATCAACACTAATGCTCGTAAGTCCGATGCATTCATAGAAGGCATACTGACCGATGCTTGTCACGCTGTTAGGTATGGTTATACTCGTCAGCCCGCTGCAATCACGGAAGGCATTCTCGCCGATGCTCGTCCCGCTTGTTATAACAACCTCAAACGAGTTGCTTCCACATTGTCTTGCAACAACTGCGGATATAGTGGAAGAACCTGTTATTTTTGTCAGTCCACTGCAACCAGAGAAAGCAGAAGAACCAATGCTTGTCACTCTTTTACCGATTGTTACGCTCGTAAGCCCGGTACAGTCTTTGAAAGCAGACGAACCTATTGTCTCAACGTCGTCAGGAACTATAATTGCGGTTAATCCTGTTTCCATAAACGCTTGATTTCCTATTGTTCGCACGTTATGTGGTATGTTATATGCTGTTAATGACGAACCCTGAAACGCTCCGATTCCAATCGTTTCTACGTGTGCTACTCGCTCGAAAACAACATCTTTCAACTTTAAACAACGGCTAAACGCAAACTGACCTATTTCTTTAACTATTCCTTTAAATGTTATTTTTTCAAACGCCGTTGACCAAAATGCAGATTCGGGAACATCATTAGAATTTTTCGAAACAACTATTTCTTTCAGAGAGTTTGGCATTTCGCCGCCGCTCGAAATGTTAAAATTCGAGCTTGATGAGCCAAAAATATAATGGATAAATCTGTTAGATGTTTCAGATTCTCCTATAAAAGGAACGGTAAGTTTGCTTAAACTGTTGCAACCTTTAAATGCTCCTCTTCCGATACGACTTATAAAGTTGTTTATCGTCAATTCTCCTTCAATGGCACCGCAACCCAAAAAGGCATAGTCCCCTATACTACCACTTGCAGCTTCAAGATTTATTGTTTTCAATTTTGAACAATTATGAAACGCGTACTTGCCTATATTTTGAATAAAAAACACATAACCTGTCGTTTGACCTGTCGTTTGGTATGGGGGAGTTAAGTAGACCTCTTCAATGTTCGAACAATTCTTAAACGCTTGTTCTGGTATACTAATGGTTGTTCTCGGTTCTATGGATACTTTTTTTAGGGATGCCGGAACATAGTCTTTTACCTGTGTTGCGTCAGTCGCGCCAAAAATATAACCAAATATGTTTGATGTTGACGCATTTCCCCCAATAAAAGGCACCGTTATTTCAGTTAAACGCGAGCAAGCCCTAAACGCGCCTTTTTCAATATTTTCACAATTGTGCGGGATTTTGATTTGCGTCAGCAAAGAGCACCCAAGAAACGCGCTGCTACGAATCCTGTAAACGTTTTGAGGAATAATACTGTTTTTGCATCCAGTTATCAATGTGCCCTTGTTTTTACTCAAAAGACAATTGCCTTCGCTCGCAAAGTTTGCGTTTTTGTTATCTACTTTAATACTTTCCAATGACGAACAATACCCGAACACATTTGATGCGTCGTTTGTTCCTCCTATGGACGTTACACCAGCCGGTATGATGATTTCTTTTAATGAACTACATCCATTAAATGCGTCTGATCCTATTTGTGTTAAGGAGCTCGGTAGCTCCATATACTTAAATGCTTGTTTGTTTTTGAATGCATTTGATGCGATTTGAGTAACCGGCAAATCTTCAATTGTTTCAGGAATAGTTAAAGATTCCCACGCGACACCTTCCTTTAACCCGGTGATTGTTACTGCTGTTGTACTTTTGGTGTATGTAAAAGGTAAAATGTTTAAACCCTCTCCCCACACGCAAACCGCGTCTTCGTTCCCTTGTTTTACATAAATACTCTTTATGGTTTTGTTGGACATCAACGCGGTAGGTTGCCCTAATTGATTGTTCTTTTTTATATAAATAGCCATAATACGCTCCTTAGTTGGTTGTATCGAAGGTTGTTGCTTTCAATACTCCGCCAACCGTTACCCCGGTTGAATCAACCGTTATTTTGTTGGCAAAAGCAATAAGTTTTGTCAGTTGCTCGTTTGTTAACAGCAACAACGTTAGAAGGGCTTCCTTCGTTAATTCAGACGGCTTATCGGTCAAATCATTGTATGAACCGCTGAACAGTTTGCTTTTGACCTCATCGATTGCCGACTGTACATTGTTTGCGTTGAGCCCCGACGTAGAATTATCGTAAGTTATGTTTCCCGCCGATGCAATAAAGTTTATCTGCCCGGTGGTTTTTCCCTCGACAAGATATAACGTGTCGTTTTCAAGCGTATTCCCGATTAACGCAGCCGAAAATGCCTCTTCCGTCATCACAACAGTTTTAGGGAAAAGCGAACCTTTCTTTTCCCACGCCGTTTCAGACTGTTTCTGCCAATACGTATTATCGCCCGACGACAAGTATAGGTCGCCTATTCTCGCTGTCGGAACCGCTGTATGTATAGCGGAAGACGACGTCGCCGCTCCCGTGTACCACGCAGAGCCCGCTACCTTGCCTAAATTTATAGAATTAGACATACCGTTCCCTCAAAATCAACTGAATGTTGCTATAAGATTCCCGCTTGCATCAATTGAAAAAGTCGGCGTTTTTCCGTTCTCTCCGGTCGCGCCTTTCTCGCCCTTGTCGCCTTTTTCTCCTTTGTCTCCCTTGATGCCTTGCTCACCTTTCACACCCTGTTCTCCTTTATCGCCCTTTGCGCCTTTAATCAGAACGTTTGCAGGGTTTGGCTTTCCGCCGTCGTTAGTCCACGAAAGAACGCCTTCGTTTGAAACGCTCGGGGTAAACGTTGTTCCGTTTCCGCCGGTTTCTCCTTTATCGCCTTTATCTCCTTTATCGCCTTTGTCCCCGGTGTCGCCCTTTTCGCCCTTGTCTCCTTTTGCGCCCGTTTGTCCGTCCGCGCCTACAAAGCGCATCCACGTATATGCGTCCGCGCCGGTCGGCTCGGTGGTTGAAACGGCTATGCCCATATAATTCTGTCCAGCCGCCCAAACCGCGGTCATATTCGCGCCCGTGGCGGTCGTGGAGAATCTTATCCATACTCTTGCGCCGGTTGCGCCTTGCGCGCCCTGATCGCCTTTCTCGCCTTTGTCGCCCTTTATACCTTTCGAGCCGGACAAGTCGGTAATGAACGAGTACGCGGTTTCGCCCTTAACGTACAGTTTTGCATTGTCTACGTTTTCGACGTTTCCCGTTTCGATGATGACAAACCCGCCGACGGGGACGCCGTCGTTCGCATACCCGGCGTTCATCGCGGCAATCGACGCATAAGTTTTAGAAACCCTAAAACTTTCGCCCGTATCGCCCTTTACGCCTTTAATGTTACCGATTTTAGTCCATATAAGCGTGTCGTTGCTTGCCAAATACTTATATAAATTACCGTTAACGGTGTTCAAATAAAGGTCGTCTTCAAGAACCCTCTTGCCGTTTAATGACGTCGATATTGCGGACGCGCCATCAGCCGCGCCCGTATGTATTGTCGTTCCTACTACTCTACCTAAACTTGGCATTTCTCTTTCTCCTTTTTATTCGTTAAACGGCACATACCAGCCTTGAAGGCATCCTTCGCCGTCTATTGCAAGTTTTATTTTGTCGCCCTTGTCGCCCTTCTCTCCTTTAAGCGACGCAAGCCATTCTCTTTCTGTTCCGTTAAAATCGTTTTCCAAAGCCGACTCATACGCAGACGTCCCGTCTCTTCCGATACATACATAACTCGCAGTATCGTCGTCCCACAAATACAACGACCGTTCCCTTTTTGAAATATACAGAACACCGTTCCCGCCTATTATAGGGAACTCGTCTTTCGTGTTCCTGATAAACGGCGTGTATCCACCATAGCCGCACGAGTTTATGTTTGCAGATATTTTTTCCGCTTCCCGAAGGACTCCGCTCACTCCGCCGGCACTTTTTATTGACGCCACTAATCTATTCACGTTCATTGCTTATTCCTCAAACGGTTTCGATGCCGTCATACTCTTAACAACTTCTATCGCAACGGGTTGCGAAGGATATATCTTTCCGCTCGTAAACTTAACCCTGAACTGATACATTATGGTTTCGGTCATATCATAAGTTTCTTGTTCCAACAATGGAAAAAGATAAACTCTGTTTTCTTTGTCGTATTTTACCTCGCTATCTTCTTTGTTTCGTTTATATAGTTTTCGCAAGTCGCCTACGCAAAACTCAATCTCGTCAACAAGACTATTGTCGAGAGTTTCGCCGTTCTCTGTTTGTATTTCAAATTCAAGCGGATATTCGCTACCTTGAATAATCATAACCCCTCCTATAAGTTAATCGTCAAATTAGTGCCATCAAACTCGAAAGCGGACTTGTTCATTTTAAGACCAAGTTCTCTTGATATACCTCCGTCTGACGAGTAGTCTCGCGCAATATGGGCAACGTACTTACCGTTTGTCTCTTCCGTAAGTTTTGCTATTTTATCAAATGTATTTTTAATTGCACCTTCGTCCGAATAATCTTTGGCTTGTCCTGCTATCGTTGTTCCGTCGTTTAAGTTTTTTATCCCCGTATATAATTTTTCGAGCGCAACGCCGACCGTGTCGGTTCTGACAAGTTCTCCGAACGTTGCAAGCGCATTGTCTGCGTTATAGTTACTTAACGTACAATCAAGCACCGTGTTTCTTGTGTCGGTTTGTTCAAGCGTTGCCGTGACGCCTACGATTTGACCTTGCTCGTTCGTTTGGAATTTATCTCCAAGAAGTTCTTGAAACGTTTTTCTGACGTACCTGTCGCAGTTGTCTGTTATTTCCGCCAGTAAAGCACTCAGCGTTTGAGATTTGTATTGGGGAACAAACACGCCGACACTCCCGCCCGCATACGGCGACTTTAAGAAATCAATAAGTCCGTCAAGTTGCTGTGCTACAAACGCCGGGAAAAGGTCGAACTTCCTACGGTTCTGTTCCGCCGTCCCTATCATTTCTCGCTTTGCTCCTCCGCTTTGCAACCCTTTGACTTTCAAGTCTTCTTCTGTCACCTTGAATTTATCGATGTTGTCTGACTGAGTTATTTCATAACTGTTTATCATTTTTTCTGCCATAATTTGTACCTCATAAATAAATGTAGTTTACTTGTAATAACTTTAACCCGAATCCGAGATTTGATTTTTCCTTATCGGGCACCGATGAAAATCGAAACTTTATCGACGTAAACCTTTGAATGTTCGAATGTATTGTCTTTACGTCTTCGTCAAATACGCCGTCAAAATTAAATCTATCAAAATAGATTTGTGATAAATCAATTTTATTTGTGTTATCAAATGTCCCGAGATCTATTTCTCTTTCGTCGGCAATCGCCTCAATTTTCATTTTTGCCATAACGGATTCGTCACAGAAACAAAACACGTTCGGTGCGTATTTTTTATTGCTTATGCTTCCAAAATACAGTCGGGGCGTCTCCCACACTGACTCAACAGGTTTTTCGTTTAACCCGTTATTATCCGTAAACTCGTTAACGTCGCCGGGTTTCTTAAACTCGAATATTCTTCCGTCGTTCCCGAAGACTATGCGCCCGTCGAATACCGCGGCGCAATTTGCATATACGTTATCCCACAAGAACCACTCGTACTGTGGTCTGCCGAGCGCGTCCCTGTACATCATCCTCGCGTCGGCTACGTAAACGCGACCGCCGTCCGTGAACAAATAATATTTGTTCTCAAAATCTATGCTAAACGCTTTTCTTAGGTCTCCACTGCTCGTAAGTTTACTGTCCACCATTTCCGAGCGCGCTTGACACAAGTTGCGATAGTCAACGTTTGTTCCCTCTACGCCAACTACTCCCTTGCTTGTCAAAAAAACAGCCTCGCCGTTAATGTATCCAAACGTTCCGTCTGATATTGCGCCGATTCCCGTTATTCCCTGCTCGATCGGAAACGCCGTGTTTCCTTCATCGTCAATGGAAAACTGTCTTAAATACACGCTCGCCTCATACGCATTGTCTTCCTTTACAATCATTTGAGTATTGTATTGTTTGATATATCCCATAATGCGAGTGTTTTTTGTTCCAACAGGCGTGTAACTCGTATCGGGAAAATACGTTGCGTCATACAACCCGCTGTGCCAATCACAATTCGGGTAATCTTTGTTTCCTGTTAAAAAAACTCTCGTATCGTTGCGTCCGCCAAAAATGTCAAACACAGAGCATCCCTCGATTACGCTTTTATCAAGTGCCTTTGTAAATTTGACGAATATAATATCGTCGCCTTCTCGTCCTCGAATGCCCTTTGGCGCAACGGTGAACGTTATTTTGCCGGTTGATGAATCATACGTATAACCGCTTTCCGAAAGAGTTTCCCCTTTGACTTTTATATAGTCTATCGATACGCCTTCTTTTAAGAAAAATGTTTTTTCGTCGCTCCACGTAAGATAAATGGCTTTGTATTTTGCATCCTTAACAAGAGGCGTGTCAAACGTAACCGTCTTTTCTGACACCGTATATCCATAAACTTGTTTGTCTCCGTTTGCAGTCTCTACGTATATTGCAAGATTGCGAATGTCCGCCTCATAATGTTCGAGAGTAAGCGTTGTTTTGTTTTCTTCTGTTATGCTGTATTCTATTTCAACTTCTTTTTCCGACACAATGAAAGAATATATTTGTGAACCCGACAAAAGGTTGACGCCCTCTTTGTTGCGTCCTCCTCCCTCATAGGTGCGTCCTATAACCGTATGCGGACAATAGGCAATGCTTTTTACATCGACTATATTTTCCCCGTCATATTGAAAATATCGCCCTCCGCCTATAATGTATAACTTGCTATGACCATCTGCGCCTTCGAACTGAAACGATTTACTTTTACTCTTTTCAAGTTTTCCCTCGATGGGCATATCGATATATTCATACTTTCCGTCTGATTTTTTGCTCACTTCAAACAATTTCTCGCCTGCGTGCACAATCATTTTTTCGCCAAACACGTGAATGCCATATATCTCGCCGGCACTCACATAGGTTTCCTTATTGTCCCCTCCGACGATTTTCTTTTTAAGTTCAACCATCGGTCTGTATCCTTCTCTCATTTTAGGGATATATGGGTTTATTCCCCAAACAAGGTTTACACAATTAGGACTTCTTCGATAATCTGTTATAAAATCGCCCTGTGTAAAGTCGCACCCAAGAAACTTGTCAAGGATAAACGTGCTTTGTTTGAGTTTTGGTTGATTGGAATAAAAGTCTCTCATCCTCGTTTTACCCGCCTTTGCCTGCGTTCAGATGCTTTGTATGTGTACATTAGTTCCGTATATTGCTCAAATAGTCTTGATGCAACATCGGGACGCTCTGCTTGTATCTGCATCGCCGCGGCATAATATAACACTGCGTTTTCAAGTGCTTTCGGGATATCTATTTCGTGAGACATTGCCGCATTTGACGGTATTTCTTTGGCAAGTCTTGAAAACCTAAACAAAAATTGACCGCCCTCTTTGTTTGGCAACGCGATATGTGTATCGTCCACATAATAGTATTTGTCGTACTCAATAGGTTCTTGGTCTATTAGTTTATAGATTTTTTCAAGACGAAAACAACCTTCCGGAAACGCAACCGGCGATTGAGCCTCGTCGCTTGCTTCCTTGTTGACAACTAACGTCTCAATCATAGGGAACCTGTTTGTAACCGTTTTGAGCGCAATATTCAGATAATTTACTGATTTTAGTTCAAAATCAGCAATATTCTTGTCATTTGAGTTGATAACCGCTCCGCGTTCGGAATACATATTTATCAACTGACGCATCGTTGTTTTTGCTTGTTCTACTTTCATAATCTTTTCCTGTTTCGCGGATTCGAGGAGTTGAACCCCGACTATGCCACTATCCGCACGAAAAGGCGGTTTTTGCCGCCTTTGTTTTTGTTTTTATGCGGGGTTGCTGAAAACAATGCCGCGTGCGTCGCCGATGCCGTTTGCGAAATCCGCATAGCCGGTAAACTGCGCTTTGAGAGGATTGTCGAGTTCGTTTTCCAAAACCTCAGGCTTGTTGCCCCATACAATCTTCACGGTTTCTTTAAGCAGTTTTTCGTCCGCAACCGCCCACTGCTTTGCAGTGAACCCATCGCTACCTGCGCCACATACCACATAGCGCATATCCGCAATCGGGTTTGCTTGGTTGTTTGCCGTACCATCGGGGTTCTTTCCGGGTTTTGCCGACGCATAGTTGCCCAACAGTTTGATTGCCATCATTTCGAGTTCGGGCGAAACGATAAGCACATTGAACGAGCCAAGCAAAGGTTTGCCGTCGGGAGTGGTGTAACGCCTTGCCAGTGCCCTTGCCTTGCCGATTGCTTCAACAGAAAGTTCGTCGGTGATAAGGTTACTGTAAGTGCCACTCGTTTCGTCGGCAACTCTCTTGCGGGTTGCGTCGTCTTCTTTTGATGCAACGGGATGGTTTGTCGCCGCCCACGGTTTGCCGTCGCCGTACTTCACATTTGCGTTAAACGCATTGCCGAACATACGGAGAATGTGCATATACGGGGTGATCGCCGCGCTTTCGCCGAGTTTTTTACCGACCTTGTCGCAACGCCCGTACATATCGGTCTTCGCTTGTTTACGGGTAATGATATCGGAAAGAACGTATTCGTGCGGTTCGATGATGAAGCGGAAGCCCCTTCTTTCGGTGCCGAAATTCAGGTTGCTGCCATCATACGAAACAAGTTCGCCATAGCCGCCGTCCCCATCGAGTTCGTACTGTGCGCTTTCGGTCGTTTCTTGACCGATAAGTTGCATAAGTGCGTTTTTGCTCGCCTCGTCATAATTGAACGAGAAAGATTTGCCGACAAGTTTATGTAAGTCTGCCTTCCATTTGGTGTTAGGATTCATACTGTTTTACCTCCGTGTCTTAAACTCCACATCCATAGATGTGTTTCTTGAATGCAACGAGAAGTTCGTTGCCGTCTCTGCCTGCGCAAACAAGACTTGCACCGGTTGTGCTAAGCGCAAATTCGCCCGTCAGAGCACCGTCTTTGGTTTCAAATCCGATTTCCGCAAAACCTACGGGCGGAATAAAATCGAACTCGTCGCCGGTCTTTGTGTCTTTTCCGATTTTCATAAGCGACGTGGTGTTTTCGGTAACTTCGTACTCTTCACCGACTACGCAACCGCTACCGGAAACCGCTTTGGTGCAAACAAGAATGCCGCCCTTTGCCGTGTTTGCCGCCGACAACGTTGCCGAAAGACCGCCGGTGCCGTCGGTCGCCGCGACAAGATGAAGCCTTGCTTTGAAGATTGCGTGCGGGCTGTCGTACACGCCGATTTTTTTGCGCCTGTCTTTCAGTTCAAGCGCATACTCCGCACCGGCGTGAGATTCTGCGGCAACACCAAGCAACGAATCGGTGCCGGCTGCTACGGCAGCAACAACTTTGCCGTTCGAGATTTTGACAGGGGTGCCTTCGTTGATAACGGTAGCGTTGTCAATCGGATAATCCGCAAACAACTCTGCCGCGTGTCCTACTTTGTCTTGAAAATATTTCATATTGGTTTACCTCCGATTATTTGAAGTCTTCGGGTTTAAGCGGATTTTCCGGGTGTCTCGCGTTCCATTCTTTCAGCATTTTCTGCTGACGCGAATTCAACGTTACACTTGAACTACTTCCGCTCCCGGTTGACCTTTCTTTTTTCGATACTGTTTTCTGTACCGTTTCGTTTTGAATTTCTCCAAATAGATCCACGTAGTCTCCGTAGATTTCCGTAAGACTTTGCGTTGACGTTTTTCCTTTTGCGAACTTCATAAACTTTGCGTCCTTTAACAATTCCGTAACGTTTACGGACGGATAATTTTTTGAAAAATTATCCAAATCTGTCTTGACACGCTCTTGCTGAATCTTGTCCGCTTCGGCTTTCAGTCTTGTCGCTTCGTCCTTCTTGCGCATAACTTTGGCAAACTTTTTGTCGAGATATTCGTCAATATACTCGTCAACGTTATACCCGTATGCTTTTGCTTCTTTTTCCAAATCGGCACGCTCGTCGTCGGTTAACCCGCTTGAATTGATAAAATCATCGTACGTGTCGTATCCGTTTGCCTGCAAAAGATTATTGAGTTTTTTGCGCATTTCCTCCTCTTTCTTTTCCGCTTCACGTCTGGCTGCCGCATACCTTGCGTTCTCTTCGGGAGTCTGAGCAGGTTTCGACAATTTCTTTGGCGACTCTCCTTCAACGTCTTCGTCGGACAAATCTTCGTTGTCTTCTTCGTCTTCGGCGTCCTCGCCATCATCATTGTCTTCGTTTTCGGGTGAGCCTTCTTCGTCACCCTCTTCGTCATCCTCTTCGGGGTTTTCTTCGCCGTCTAAGAAGTCCTCTTCGTCATCGGATTCTTCCTGAGCCACGACCTCGTCTTGGGCTTCGTCCAAAGCCTTTTTTTCGTCTTCCATTTGACACTTCCTTTATATATCCTCATTTTTACGCTATCGAGATGCGATTATTTTCAATACATTGTTCCCGCGCCGTCTTGTTCTCCGTTAACTGCATAATTCATCCCGCCATAGTTTTGAGAATACAACTCTTTTACTTGGTTCAACAAAGACGGATTGCTTTTCAGCGTCGCCTGTTGTTGCGGGTTAAGTTGTGAGAGATATTTATCAAGGTCGGCGTTTCCGCTTCCTCGATTCGGAGAATACATCAGTTCGATATCCGAAATGATTTCTTCGCTTTGCGGTATTTCAAGTTCGCGAATAACCGCGATTACTATCTTATAGTTGGTTTGATTTATCGGCGTTTGCAATATTGCTTGCAACGCTTGAATCGTATATGTTTTGGATTTTTGCAACCCTGCGGTTGCGTTTACCTCAACGTCCACCGGCGGGAAGTAATTCGAGATTTCAATTGCCGTTATTGCGTCGTCGTCTTGTGTGATTATCTCTTCGCGCGATGCAAACGCTTTATCGCTGTTAAACTTAAAGAACACGTCGCCCTTTTTGATGTCAAGATTTTCAGGCGTGCTTTCGTCAACCATATCCGCCCTGTTTCGAGCCGTAGGTGCGCCTATGTAAATCAGTCTGTCGTCGTCATAGAATTCAAGCGCAGACCAGTCTATCAACTGATACAATCGCTTAAAGGCGTTTAATCTGTCTTTGTCTTTTATCGAAGACTGCGATGCTGCGTCTGCTCTTAACATCGCAAGTCCGCTTGCCGTGTTTTGTCTTATGGTTTCCGCGCCCTGATTCGTATCATAGTTTCGGCAAGTGCGCTGTATTTCGTTTTGGATAAATTGAATGTCGGTCAAAAACTCGCCAAGTTTATTTATCCCGCCAAGACGTTTCAGAGCACCGCTCCGCCCCGCCTTAACGTTAATTATTCCGCCGGGCTCATTTGTGATCTCCTCGCCCTCAACAAGCGCGTCTTCTTCGCAAACGATTTGGTCGTTCGACGTAAACTCCATATTGGTCAGTGCACTTTTAAGAATTGTATCCCCCGCCCTTACCATAGGAATAATCGGTTTGAGTTCTGACTGATTCCAGAAGCCGGAGATGCTTTTTAATCTATAAAAGTGTATAAACGGGTAGTTCTTATTTTGCGAGCGTGTTTTTTGCCAATATTTCGAGATGTGTTTTATTTCGACACCGTTTATCAAAACGGAACAGCAAATGTCGCCGTCGTCGTCGCGATACCAGTGTTCTTGAATTTCAACCTCGTTTTCCGTTAGGCTTGTCCCGAGTGCCGTCGTATGAATATGTCCCTGCCCGGAAATATCTTGTTCGTACAGTCCCGCCTTCTTTATTTCGTCTCCCCATACGCGCATTGCTTTCCGAATGTGCATACGATACACGTAATCGATATATTCGCAAGAATTAAGGTCTTGCGCCGTCTCGTCCGGAAAAATGTCCTCGGTGTTAATACAATCTATAACAATGTCCCCGACCGCATTGTTGCCGTCGAAGTCGGCAGACGCATCGTAATAAACCTTTATAAACGAATCGCCGTACAAACGCATTTGGCGTTCATTTTTCGTCATCTTATCCTCTAACGCGTTTTTATAAATTATTGATTTTGCAACGTATTCTCTTTGTTTCGCCTTTGCAGAATCGGAGCGTTCCCTTCCTCTGAAAATGGGTTCCGGCAAGTTTGTGTCGATTTGGCTTTCTATTTGCGTATATGCGTCCGTAAGTCCTATTTCTTCGCACACGGACGATACTTCCGCATCGTCTTCTTTATAGGTTTCGTGCCTTCCGTTGTAATAATTGTCGAAAGTTTTCCAGTCTTGCTCAACCGTTACACGCGCGTTCATTGCCATTTGCAATAGCGACGTGGCAGTCTTTTCACGGTCTTCCTTCGTGGCGTAATTAAATCCTAAAAATTTGTCGTCTTTCTTCGTCATTACAATATCCTTCTCATCCTACGAGACTGTATAAGTTTCTTTCTCGCAGGCTTGCTGTCCATCTTTCCATAAAAGGACTGTTGTCCTCTTGAATAATGCGCTATCGCAAGAGCCATAACCCTATCGTCGTGTTCTCCCGCCATCGCTTCCGGGCGACCTCTTTCGTTAACGACAAACGTCAACATCTCCAAAAGAGTTTCGTTATCGGCAATTTTTTCGGGTTCGTCCCTCACAATCCGTCTTAACTCCGCAAGAATCAGTGGTCTTGTTCTTACGTCGGTTCTGAACCCGTACGATTTCCTAAATTGATGCGTTATACTGTCCTCAATTTCCCTTAAAAACATATTCGGATAGTTTAACCTCTCGCTCAAAATCTTGTTTTGATATGTATTAAAGTTGCTTTCAATACACATTAGCGCATTGTTATAATAACGTCCGAGACAATACATTTGGTACGAATAATAATCTTCATCTACGTTCCCGCAGAACACTGCGACCTGATTCCCGTTTGTATTATCCAGCACCATTCCGACAGACCTATCGCTTCCTTCACCTGCCGTATCCCCGCCGATAACATAAGGGCGGTTCTCCTCGGGGGCGGTGAAGATTTTTGTAAACCCGTCAGGACTCTTCTCCCATCGAATACTTTGGTCTCGCACCCTTCCGTCGCTGTCTATGTCGAAAACAAAATTGCCTCGTTCTATGTTTTTTTTAGTTTTTTCTATTTTTTGTATTCTCGAAATCACCGCGTTTGTTTCGAAATAACAATGTCCCGTCGTGACAAACGCCTCTTCCGGCGTTATCGGATATTCTTGGTGGAACATTCTTATATCACCACCGCACTCGTTTCGTATAGTATCCCTGCGCCATTGTATCTGCTCGTCATCAAGATTATACTTTTGTTTAAGCGCAACCTCTTCGTCGGTCAGCGGATCGCCATTGAAAGGACTTCTATACTCTTTCATTTCGTTCCAGCCAACAAACACCGGAACATAATCAGACTCCCCGTTCACCGCCTGATACCATCTCTTTCTGAAATCATCAAAACCATTTGCCGTGCTTTCGATAATAACAAGCGTATCCTGCTCTTTCGGCACAGTTTGTAATATACCAAGCAATATCTCTGCTTTGTTGTTTAACCAAAACGCGTATTCGGATATGTGCCAGTAATGGAAAGTATCGCCTCGTCCGATACCCGCCCCGCCCGCGGTATAAACCTTGATTCCGCTGTTCAGCCCTGTATGTTCTTTGTTGTCAAACAGGAACTCGTGGTCATTGTCCTTGCTAACCGTCGGGCGCAACCCTTCCGGCAACTCCCGATGAATAAGTTTATACTTCTCCATCAACGACTTTGTACTATCGTCACGGTGAGCCATTACCCCGCCCATCCTGTTATGCTTCGTATTTATCTTCTCCGATATGATTCCCGCCGCAAGCGTCGAAAACCCTATCTGCCTCGCCTTCAAAACTATTATTCTCGGTAACCGCCCCTCTTCGTGACACATTTTTATCGCATCGTATAACTTCCGCTGTCCTTCGTTTAACACAAACGGAATAACCGATCCGTCCTTCGCCTTTATCTTTTCGTACGCCTCGATGTACGCAAGCGTGTTGATTACCATTCACATTTCCTCTTTTTTTTGCAAAATTTTTGCGCTTGGGGGTTGTATATTATATATCTCTACCCCTACGCGTTTCCGCCTATCCCCCCGTGGGTGGCGGGGTGGCTATGCCACTTTGCGCGTGCCCGTTTCCGCCTTGCGTGCGTTCTGCTCGCTTTCGGCACTCGGTTTTCCTTGACTTCTCGGGGAAAACTGTCCGCCGTGCCTTGTGTCCCTATCGACCGCCGTCAACTTTTCTTGCGTTTCTCGGGGAAAACCCGCTCGTCAACCGCCCTTTACAACCACCGCCCTTCTCTCTTTTCCGCGGCTTTCGACGGAAAATCGGTGTCAGGTCGTGTAGGCGCGCATTATGCGCTCGGACGCTCGGATGCGCCACGCGTGCGCTATACGTACGTATATGTTAGAACTCCTTGTCGCCACTAACCGCTTTCAGCAACTCTTCAATGCCTTGTACGCCTATGTTGGCAGTATTGCCACCGCGCATTATCTGCAACTTGTCAAACGCCGTCCCGTATATGATGTTCGCCGTCTGCGCGCCCATTTGTTCCTTGCCTTTCAGCGCATCGTCCAGTTTTTTCTCTATAAGAGAAAGGGACTGCTGTTGGATACGCATTAACTTGCCTTCTAACTCGTTAGCATTTTTCTTTCTGAGTTCTTTGAACTCGGCGGTATCCCTCCACTTATACAGCCAATCCGCAACTGTCTTACGCGGAACGCCCGTTTTCGCGCTTACTTCTTCGGGCGTATCACCACACGCTAAGAAGAACATACATTCGTCGCGTTCTTTCTGTGGGCGTTTCTTGCCTTGTGCCATAGTTACCTTTTTGTTATCACAAATACATAGTATTTGGTCGCTGTAAAAGATGCTCGCTGTTGTGTTTTCCGCAAGTTTTCAGGGAAAAGTTTGTTTCGCTGTTTCTCCCTTGTCTCCGTCGGGATAGTTTTCCGTAAAATTTCGGGGAAAAGTTATCCGCTATACGCTTAAAACCGCCGTCTTGGAATCGCTTTCGTTGCCGTCAATTCTCCGCCCGTTATCGCCGTTCTCGGTCGCTTTTCCGCGACTTCTTCGGTAAAAACTCGGCTTGTCTTCGGTCGCATTGCCGAACTTGTTATTTTTTCCGCGAAATTTCGGGGAAAAGTTACCCTTTATATGCGTGCGTGTTACTCGCCCGACCTCCCTTTTTGGGTTGACCGAGCCCTTCTTTTGCGCGTGTGCAGGCAACGCGTAATGCGCCGCCCGCTGCGCATAAAGAGGCAGTGTGTCTGAGCACCTGTGCTTTGAGTGTATCACCCGATTTTGACCTTGCGACAAAAGTGTGCCAAAAAAATTTTTTTATCTTCGATAATTTCAGTTTTCCGCAAAATTTTTACCTAAAAGGTAACTTGATTGCCTCAAAAAAAATTTTTCCAAGTCCGTTTTCACTCTCTCTTTCAGAGAGCCGAAACCTTTCACCTTATATAGGGGATTTTAATCCCCGTATATCCGGCTATTTTCTATTTATAGAAAATAGGTGCAGTTGCAAACCACAAAAAAGCCGTGCTATCGTTAAGTTGTCGACAGCGACAAATCACCGTTGCGGTCAACAACAAAAATAAATTTTTGAGGTGACGAAATGAAATCATCAGTCCGAAAAATCAACACTCAATCGCTCCGTAGTGATTCTAACGTTTACGTAGTAAAACTTGCGGAAAACGGCAGTACGGTGTTTGCGGGAAGTCGTGGCGCAAGCGAATCACAGTGCGAATCTCTTGCGGGCACATTCGTACTTATGCAGGTCGCGGAAGGGCGTTTTTGGTCGGTCGTCAATGCACTTAACAATGCAAACGACTTTTCAACGCCGACTTCGTCGGGTGCGATTGCCTCGCAAGATTGTATGGGGCGGTTAAATGCTACGCATTTCTGCACCAAATGCGGAAAACTCTTGTCCGCTTTGGACGCCGAAACGCACGACTGTTCAAGCGTATGCTCCGTGTGCGGTGCAACCTTGACCGCTGCCGAAAAAAAGGCGGGCAAATGTATTTCTTGCTTACGCGAGAGATTTGCTTATGTGTATAACTACCACGGCACCCCTTCGGATATGCGTCGTCCGCGATTCACGTCCGAAACTATGCGTGCAAAAAAACTGCATCTCGGGCTCGAAATTGAGTTTTCAACGGGGTTGTCGGCACCTTCGGTGTCAACTCTCGGCAAGGCAATCGACTTGATTCTCAATGAGAATCCTCTCGCAGGTAATGACGTGCATTTCGAACGCGATTGCTCGCTCTCAGGCAACGGGTTTGAGGTTATTACTAACCCTCAAACCTTGCGTGCCTTCCGTCAACAAAGCAAAAAGTTCAACGAGTTCTTTAAGTATCTTAAAGAAAACGACGGAAATATGAGAAACTGTGGCTCGCATATCCATATCGACCGCGCCTTCTTCGGGGAAAATGCAGTCGCTTGCGGATTGTATATGGGCTCGTATATCGCAAGACACTGGGACAATCTTTTCGCCAAACTTGCGGGCGGTGCCATCAACTCTTTCAGCCGTCCTATCCTCTACACCGGCGGAAGCGTGGTTGCGTATGCGGCGCGTTTGTATCAATCAGCATACGGACACAACGTCTTCTTTAATCTCGGCAATAGTGACACTATTGAACTTCGTTTTTGGCGTGGTACTCTCGACTACACTCAAACGCTTGCATATCTCGACATAACGCAAGCACTCGCTCAATGGGCAAAACACCGCAACGACAGTAACTTCGTTAAGTCCAAACCTTCGGACATTTTCAAGTGGGCACAGTTCCCCGCAAATACTTGGGCGTATGTGCAACGTTGCATCACCGATACGCAATTACTCGCCGATATACGCAAGGCTCTCGATGTTTGCGACGGCACCGATTATTGATAACTTTTCCGCAAAAAACCGCGGAAAAATACACTCGGCGGGGATTATCCGTCCCCGCAAAAAACCAACATTCCCGCAAAAAACCGCGGAAAAATACACTCGGCAATAAGCCAAAGGAGATTCATATATGTGCGTTATCGCTTACAAACCCGCAAATGAAACATTACCCGACGACATTGTTAAGACAATGTTCAAAAACAACCCCGACGGCGCAGGCTTTATGTTTGCGTACGAAGGCAAACTGTATATCCACAAAGGATATATGACCGTTGACGCCCTTCTCAACGACTTACACAAGGTTCCGACTTCGCTCGCAATCGTTGTGCATACTCGTATAGGTACGTCAGGCTCGAAGTGTGCAGGAAACACCCACCCGTATCCCGTTACAGACATCCCCGCCCTCACGAAGAAAACCTCGCTCGTTATCCACGACGGCTATGCGTTTGTTCACAACGGCGTGTTGTCTAATATGCGTATAGACGGCGATTACAACGACAGTCAGGCTTTCGCGGTAAAGTTTCTTGCCCCGCTGTCAAAACTCGCTCAAAGCGAAAATTTGGGCTTGCAAAGTGACATTTGTCGTGGTATCATAGAGCCAGCACTCGGCTATAACAACCGCATCGTGATTATGGACACGCAAGGACGCGTCACGCTGTACGGCAACGGTTGGGTATCCGACAACGGTGTCTATTATTCCAACACGACCTACAAGCCTTACACCGCACCACGCTATTACACCTCGTGGGCGACCGACGAGGGCTTGCCTTTCTATTATCGTAAAAAATCAAAAAGCACTTCTGCTGTTTATCTTGACGATTAACCTTTCCGTGAAAAACCGCGGAAAATGCAAGGCGGGACTATAACGGTCTCGCTTTGCAATTAAACTTTTACTCAAAAAACGGAGGAAAACCAAAATGAAAATCAGAGTCGTAACAAAAAAACCTAACGAAAAACCCGAAATTGTGGACTTCGAAGACGAACTCAACGAGTATCAGCGTTTCGTGGGCGGGTGTATCGAATGCTATGAGGTTATTTCGGGCGTGAACTTCGTGATAAACGAGGACGGAAAATTCCTGCGCCTAATGCCTAACATAGTTTGCCCCGAGTTCGACGACTTCTTCGTGGGTAATATACTTGCTGCGGGCGTGGACTTCGAAGCGGGTTGCTTTCTTAGTCTCACGGACGAGCAAGTGCAAAAAGTGATAGATTATTTCAACAAGTATCACATTGAGGACGGGAGGAAAATCGTATGCCGAAATACAGAATGCCAGTAAAGCCGGAATACAAGCCAATTAAAATATATGCAAAGAAAAAGGTTTTCCGGTTTACGCCAATAACCATAGACCATAAAGCCCGCCCCGGGTATAACGACGTTATTCTCTTGAAAATATCCGAACGTGTCGCGTCCAAAGAAAACTTCACGTCGTACGTTAAACGTCTCATATACGAAGACGCGTTACGTAATCCGCCCGTAATACCCGAATCTGTTACCGACGCGAAAAAAACCACAAAAAAATCTACCAACCAACAAGAAAAGCAAGGTTAACCACCTTGCTTTTTTGTTTTATTTCACGTTTTTGTCGTTGCCGTCAGAGAACCAATGTTGACCGTACTTGTCTATTGCGGGCGGTTCCCAATGGTACCCGTCGGGCACGTTTTCCCCGTCCCAAAACTCATTTATGTCCTCGTAATACACATACGGCTTTTCTCGCTTGTACTTGTAAATATTATTATACATCGGATACAAATTATCGTCCTCGAACAGTTCGGGATATTCGTACGGCAACGTACGTCCGATAACGTGCGTCTGTCCGCACTCGGGACACAGCACGTAATGTAACAGGCGCAACCCGCGCGACGGGTGCTCTACAATTCGCGTTTTAATGTCCTCGGGCGTGAACTCATATATACATCCGCACTGAGTGCACGTTTCGACTTCATAACTTTTCCCCGATTTTTTGAAGTTTTGTGTAAATTTCTCCACCTCGCCTTTATTGTAACCGGGTATAAGTAATCCACTGTTCCATCTAATATTCATTGTCACCACCTCCTATGTTTACATCATACCATACCTTTAAGGAAAAGGGAATTAAAACTTTACCCCTATTATTTCATATAACGTATCAACCGTGTTTTCTTCGATTTTGGAAAGCCTAAAAAGACCGTTCCAAAACCTTAACGCTGCGTCGTTGTTGTTCAGTATATGCAACCTCACGCCCTCCGCCCCGCTTTCTCGGACGTACTCTTTAACCGCTACGCTTGCAAGCCCCTTGCGCCTATGCTCGGGCTTAATATAAACGCAGTCTATATAGTCCGCGCTTCCGCAGATTATACCCGCCATTTCGCCATTGTGCTCGATAACGTTAATCTTGCTAAACGCTCCTATAACCCGCGGAACCCACATCCTATCCAGTTCTTTTCTGAATGCCATATAAGCCTCCACTATTTCGTCGTTCATTCTTCTCTTAAACCTTCGATATACATCCACGATTGCGGGGGCGAAGTTAATCTATTTGTACAATGTTCTTCCCAATGGTCGTATTGACCGCCGTGGTATAAAGCGTATTCTTCTTCGTCGGGTGGAATTATTTTAACACAATGCTTACAAATCGTACAATAATGAAAAGTGTCGGGGCAAGGCTTAAAAAACTCGCTCAACTCTCTCGGCTTGTCGTATATCTTTAAGTCGCTTATGTGCCAGCCGTAGCCGTCTTTGTCGCCAAAATAACTAACCATATCGTCATAATAAAGACAACTTTGGTGAGCAATTTCGTTCGTTACACCTTGTTTTTCGTTTGCGACAACAAATTTTTCTCCTTGATTTTTTATCGGATAGACCTTATCACATACAAATTCACCGATTACTTTGCCATTTTGTTCATTATAATCTTTAACATACCCGTCGACTTTTGGACGTAACGTATTTGTCAATTCAAAATTATCGTCATCATCTACACGATATAAATACGGCTTGCCTTTCGTGCAATAGATATAGCACTTAAACGGCACATCTTGCGGTGCGGTTTTACGAACCTCGATTGTCTTTTTGCCACTTGCTATCTTCTCAACCCATTTCGGGCGAATTGCCATTAAAACACTTTTCATTTTTCCACCTCGATTTTCTTAACGTGAGTTTTACGGAAAGAATAATCCGCGACTTGATAACGGTCGGGCTTCCACTCCGCGTGAGTTAATACGCCCTTTATCGTTGTATTGTCAAAAAGTGTAACTTTTACTTTCTTACCCAAAAGAGTATTTAACTCTTCGCTTTCGTGAGTGTATTTCATTTTTCCACCTCCGCTTGTTTGCACTCGTCGCAACGCTTAAAAATGTTGTTATGCACATCAAGGGTTATAGAGTTGCTAAATAGCACACAGTATCTATACTCGTCGTCAAACAGCATACAATCCTTACAATTCTCTGGCACTTCAATTTCAACTCTGATTTTTGTCATTCTTCCACCTCTACCTGTTTGACTTTTTGCTCAACAATACGTTTGAGCCTTTTAATCTCTGCTTTGTACCTATCACGGTCGTGCTCTGCCTTCGCAAGTTTCGCTCGTGTTTCTGTTAATACCTTGTCGGCAATCTCAAATCTGTTTTTGTATTCGCCCACGCCAAGTGCACCTTCTGCTCCAATATCTTTTATCGGCTCACCTTCCGGTATAATTCGTTCCTTTTTAGGTTCTGAGACACTGATAAAAACAATTTTTTTATCAGGCGGGTTTCTATATCCGGCTTTATAGATTGCTTCGGCTTGACACTTTATCGGTGCGCCACAAAAACTGCCAAACCAATGGTCGCAATCGGTACAATCCTTGCCCGTATATTTGCTTTTGTTGATTAAAACTTCTTCGATTTCTTTAATTTGTTCGTTGTCGGTTTTGATTTTATCGACTTCTTTATGCTGTTTCTGCGCCGAATAAGTAGCAAAGCCTATCGTATAATCGTCGGCAATATCGCATTCTTTCAACTTCGCTTTGAGTTCTTCAACTTCCCTGCCTAATACACCCACTCTTGCTAAAAGATTGTTCCGTTCTTTAATTATCTCGTCCGTTTCTCTTATTTCATCGCCTCGTTCTTCGGGTGTAAGCACGACCGCCCCGTCGGGGACTTTGCGATAACCTTCTTCGTAAAGTGCTTCGGCTGTTTCCTGCGTAAGAGTACAATGCTTATAGTGATCAGTTCCACCCTCTGAACAATCTCCATTAAATCCGTGTCCCATTTCGCACACATTGCATATATATTTCGCAATTTCTTCTATTTGCTCTTCTTTCGTCATTCTCTCACCTCAACAAGCGTGTCTTTGTCAAGACATATAAGCGGGCGCACGCCGCCGTTCACGAAGGCTACACTACTGTAATCCAGCGAACCGTCTGGAATGACACAGCGAACAAAACGGTTGTTTGTTGTTGTCGCAGTAATAGTCCAGCACCACGCGTTTGTTGTCGGAATGTACCCTCTGTACTTCCTATACTCGTCACAAGTCAACATTGATATAGCGTCGTCGTAACAATGTCCGTAATCTGTAAGTCCGTCATCTGTCGTTAAGTCGCGGTCGAACAGCATAAGTTTATCGATGTCGGGGATAAAATCGATCGCCTTAGTGGCAATGTCGCCACGTAATTGTGATTTGCTCCAATCGTTTGTTTGGTCGTCAAACTTACTCTCGAACCATACGTCTTTTGCGAGGCATAAACAGCCCTCGGCGGTAGCGTCGAGTTTGATATACTCTTTCTTGCCCCAGTTAAACACCGCGCCTTGTTCTAACTCGTCAATCGTTGTTGTGTTGTCAAAAACCCCGTCCCATAACAAGTCTAACGCGATAAGGTCTATTTCTGCCTCTCGCAGTTCAATCCCGTGTCTGTCGCACGAATTACTTATTGCTGTTGCGATTCTTTCTGTTGTTTTCATTTTTCACTCCTGTTTTCGGGTAACTTGTCTCCTTTTATTTTTGAGCCTCTCTTGCGATAAATAAATATTTATAAACGCTCGTCTTTGGGTTAGGCTTGTATCTTTTGATAATAACCTCATACCCAAGTGGCAATAAGATTTCCATCAGATGTGTGGCATCTTCTATCTTTGACAAGTTGTCAATCGTTATCGGATTCATTCTCTTCCTCCTTCTGCACGTCTTCCGTGTCCTCGTTCTGCTCGTGTTCAGGGTGTTCTTTAACGAGTTCCAACAAACACGCTTGATACCCGTTCTTGAATCCTTCTGCCTTCGCAATCGATGCGACATAGTCGCTTTCAGACTTCGCCCACTTTTCGGCGATGTAGGTGTAACTTATGTACATACTGCCCTCCTATTTTTTATTACGACGTCGCGCCCGGCGACGGTCTTCTCTTTCTATTTGCCTTGTTATTCGGTTTTCCTTGATTTTTTGAAGAAAATCTTTCAAACTGCTTCTTTCCCGGTCTCCCCATTCCGCTATGATAACCATACCCGGTAACCATACGAGAAAGAAAACCGCTAATATCACTATGCTCCATACTTCGCTTATCATATTTCCCTCGATATAATGACAATTATCGGCACGCCGTAAATCTTTTCGGCGATCGTGCGCTCCGCTACGTACTCTCGCCTAAACACAACCTTGCGTAACACCTTCGCAACAGCGTACGCTTTCGCCTTGCTTGAAAAGTTATATCCTTTGCCCGAAATAAAAACCGTGTACATACTCACCTCAAATGTCGTAGTCCTCAATACTGGGGACGTTTCCGAAAATCTCTCCGATTTCTTGTTTCGTGTATTCGCGCTCCGTAAAGTTCCTTGCCGTGTTTCTCGACACTCGCCTTTCGCTCATTGCTTCGAACACCCATTTTTTGATGGCTAAAAAATCACTTTTTGCCTTGTACCCTTTGTACTCTCGATACTCCGATAAAAACTCAATCGCTTTCTCACCGTCTTGTAACTTAATGAGTGCCTGATATTCTTTTTCCGTTAATAAAACGTTCTTATAAGCACCGTATTTATGTTTCGGAGAGGGTGAAGACGGCTTGTCCGGCTGGCTTTCTTTTTCTACTCTCGTTAGAGAGTCTTTTTCTTTTATATCTTTATCTCTTAATATCTTTATCTCTGGTGGACAAATGTCCACTTTTTGTCCGCTTTTTTGTCCACTTAATCGCCTTTGTTCCATTTTTTTGAAAGCAGACTCCGTCTGGCTTCCGATAAGTCTGTCGAAATCCGTAATCTGCAATATACCGTCTTGCTGTTCATATACAAGCCCAAGTTTCTTATACAGTTCTAATGCTACTCGCACGGTATCAATGTCAAAATGCTTACAATCGCGTTGTATTTTTTCGGCATCATACGGCACAATAATCTCTCCTATCTGTCTTGCAAGCAACCCGTTTGAGTTAACCGCTTTAAGGCAAAGCATCTGATATAAAACCACATAATTTGCACCGTTCTTTTGAGACAAAAGAAAATCAACGGTCTCGCTGGTAAGGAAATGGTCGGTAAGTTTTATCCAGTAAAACCTTTGCTTGTTATATTCAGCCATTATCTTCGTCTCCTATAAAATCCATAAAGCGTCTTAACGCCTTTTCTTTGTTTTTGTTGGGTTTGCCCTTGATAGACACTTCAAGGCTCACTCGGAACATATCTCGAAGTTCTCTTTGTACGTTCGCGCGCCCCTGTGCAACGCCGTCGTAATAGCCTTTTGCGGGCTTGTTCGCGGTTATTCCTGCCTTGCCCGCACATTGTCCGCCCGACGTCTTATTGCGCATCTGATAGCCTTTCCCGGCGTATTCTCGTATAAACAGCGTCTCAAAATGATTCAGCGTGCTTTCCGGACACGAATACGATTTCACCATCCACCCGGTTGGGTTTGCCTTTGAAAACAAACCGTGTTTTCTGATAGATAAATCTATCCACATATCGTAGCCGTTCGAATGGTCTACAAGCCGACTTAACACGTGTTTCGCCTGACCGACGTACGCATACTTAAACCCGTTTTCTTCACGCGTTAGAATATATATTCCGCTCGCGTCCGACAAAATGGCATTGACAGATAGCCACTGCTTTCTTATTTGCTCGTTACGGGCTTTAATTTCTTCATAACTTTTCATTTTTCAACACTTCCTTTTTTCTGAAAATCGTTCTTCGGCTACACCCGCAATTGTCTGCCACAACTCCCACCGGGCGAGACGTTAATGCCCCGGATTGATACATTGATAAAAGCGAATAATCAGTCTCGACAAACTCATCGTCTTCAATCTTGAAAACATCTATCAGATAAAAATATTGCTGGTGACGCGACAACGCGCTTCTGATTGTTGACGGCGAACACTTCAACGCCTCGCACAACTCCTCAACATTGTCATATACGCCGACGGGCAAGTCGTCTTTCTTTGAATATAACGCGATAAGATACCTGTTCCGATAAAGCACTATTCTCCTCCTTAAAGCCAACTTTTCCCGAATATTTCGCGGAATTTGTCGACAGTCCACCCGTATTCCTTCATCGCTTCCTTCTGTCCTTTTTTCTTCAAATACTCGGAAAGTTCTCTCGTAAAATGCGCTGAACCCAAATTTGCGTTCTGTGGGCACGGTGGTTCATTGTGGTAAAAATGGTTGAGATACACCCACAAGCCGTAGTGCTCGCTTTTGTCGCGGTAAGCCCCGCCAAAAATATGGTGCTTCTCTAAAAAGTCCGTGCGTCCGCTTATGTAACAGACCTTGTCTTTTTGCATTATGCTTCTACTCATTTGTCCCCCATAAAGACGTCATATTTGCGATTTCGTCCGGTGTTCTTGTGTCGATTCCAAGTTCTTGCGCGTCCACAACAACGCCCTTAATGAACACGCTCATTTCGCGTGTATCAAACTCAGACGAACCCTTATAAACTTTGTAGTGAGTAAACTCTGTCCCGTTCACCTTCCCTCGTCCGCACTCTTCAAAATACTTGAAAAAACCGCCTACGTTAATTGACGACTTAACACTCACGACCTCGGATTGTCCGTACTTTTTTAACTCGGCAAGATAAATCTCTTCCTTGTCTGCGTTCAGTACGTCCGCGATCGCCGTGATAAGTAACCAAGCGTAGGCGTTGGCGTCAAGACTACGATGTGCACGCTTCTCTTTTATGACGACATCGTACTTTTTTTCCGCAAGTCCGTTAAGAGCGGATAACTTGACTTTCGGAGCGGTAAGTGTTACCTTGACCGCCCCGTCCAAAGTCATTGATAATTCGGGTTTGTTGCTTGTAAATTCAATAATCATTGCTTAAAAAGGGGTTTCTTCGTAATTGATTTCTTCACTGCTGAAATCAAGTTCGCCGTTGTCTTGCGCCGATAAAAGGACATTTGCGCTCTTCTTCAAAAACTCGTTCGTTCCGCTTGCAACAAGTTGAAGTTCAACTCTGGACAACGTCCCGAGTTTACGCCCGCGGAAATCGCCGTATTTGATTTCGATTGATTTCGCGAAGTCAATATCTTTGGTTGCCTTCGCATCGGGCTTGTCCGTCGCGTTATTATACTTCGAACCGTCACTCTTTTGCCAGTAGATCTCCGCGCCCATACCCAACGCCTTACACGCTACGGATAACGCATCTGTATATGCCTTCTTGGGTGCCTCGTCGTCCGTATATAATCCCGATTTCTCCGCCGATACAAACATTGCCCCACCGATGCCCGGAATCGGCTCCGACCACGCACCGTCAACCTTAACGAATAGCGAAATATCGCAAAACATAGCGACCTCGCCATTTTCGCCGGGCTCCGTCCACAACTTCTTGATAACAGGCTTCCACCCTATTCCGCAAACACCAAACTCTTCCGTGAGTGTACGTATGCGCCACATCGGGTTAATGTCGGTCATACCTTTTAACCGCCCGCCTTCTATCGTTTTTTGTGCGCTTTCCGGCACGGCTTTTATCCTGTTGTACAAAGCAAGATTTGTTACTTCATTTCTGTTTTCAGACATATTTTCTGCCTCCTGTTGTTTATTTATTTTCAGCAAGATTATCTATGCAAACAGCAAGATAATCTTTGAGTTCTGCAATTTCGCACTCGTCATTGTAATGACGACGCTCGCGGTATTGTATATAATCTTCAAGGCGTTTTATCTTCACGTCACGAGCAAGTCTCAGCGTCTCAATAAGTGTTATAATTTCCTTTGGAGTGAGTGCTCCCGTAACCTCTTCAACGCCCGTATCAATAGTACGTAACATTGTAGGCTCTCCCGCATTCGTCGCAAACCATCTCTGTGAAGGTTAGCGTCTTGCGATACCTTAACTTATGCCCGCAAACGGGACACTCTTCGTCGTCTTCGATAATTTCTTCCCATACCCATCGTTTGAGTTCTTCCAACTTACCCAATGTCCTTTGGGCATACGCGCCTTCGGTGTCCAACGCTTTAATCTCTTTGATTGCGTTGTTGATTTCTTCAAGGTACTCGTGGCGATTTTTCTCTTCCCACTTCTCTTGAAACTGAGAAGTTAAAACTGTTCCTAACTCTGCCATTTTTGCCTCCTTAATAAATGCCGTATTCCAAAAAATTGTCCAACGGCGATACTCGCGCAAGCGTTTCGTTCGCTCGCTTAATGTGTTCCGCCTTTTGGTGCATCACCTCTTCTGCGTCTGCCCGGGTTGTTGCGAGTTTATATCCTCGACAATCCGACGTGCTGATAATAGGCTTAACCTTCGCCAATGCGGAAATAAGTTCGCGTATTTGCCTGTCCTTCGTCTTCGCGTCCCAGCCGAGCACGTTGCACAAGTCTTCCCTCGTGTGATACGTCGGGTGAAGACGCATAAACGTGTATAACTTATTCGCGCATTCCTTCTGCGCTTCCGATAACTGTGGTTTTCTGATTTCGGTCATAAGTAATCCCTCACTTCGTCTTCGGACAATCCGAGTTTTCTTGCAATACGCGTTAAGTCTTTGCTTGTAACGCGACCGCGTTCGCACCAAATGTGTACCACGCTCAACGGTACTTTCATCATCTCCGCGAACTCTTCGCGTGTGATACCGTACTTGGCTAATAACGCTTTCATAGTTTTTTCAAATCCTCCCGTACGTGGCGGCTAAGATAAAATATCCAGTCCGCCCTTGTTATCACGCCCGATATTCCGCACGTGTCCGAGCATTTCTTGACTTGTTGGATAATCCGTCGGCATACGCCTTCCTTCATTCCCGAAAGTTCCATCATATACTCGTAGTCGATAAACTCTCTGTCCACTGTTGTAAGTGTCGATATGTCCATACTCGCCTCCTTCTGCCGTTTTATTGTTGCGTTATAGTGATTTTGTAACTGTTTTTAACTAAAAAAAAGTTCGTCGATATTCGCGTCTGGGTATAACGCCTTTAACTTGCGCATAAACTTTCCAGACACGCCCGTCTTTCCCGATTCTATCTGATAATACATCGACAGAGTTATTCTTAACTCTCTCGCAAGTTGTTCTTGCGTTAATCCTTTGGACGCTCGAAATTCTTTAAGTTTGTCTTGCCTCATATTGTCTCCTTTTGAAACGGCTAAACCGCAATTTTGTCACTGTCAACTTTATTATATACCGCAACGTTGTCACTGTCAAGCGTTTAATAGCAACTTTTTTCACGTTCTTCTTGACAATTTCAAAAATGTTGCTATAAAATATAGTTATACTGTAACGGAAGTGATTTTATGGGAAATCGGAGCAAAACAATCAACCAAAACGTCGGCGTTAATATCAAAAATTTACGGATACAAAACCGACTAACACAGGCTGATTTAGCGAGAAAACTAAACAAGTCTGACAGTGGCGTGCGTATGTGGGAACTTGGAATTTCCGAGCCCGATAACGACACGCTTGTTGCCTTGTCCAAAATTTTCAACGTCTCAACAGATTACTTATTAGGCATCGAAGACCGCCCGCTTACCATTCCGCCCGAACTCGAAGGAGTACAGGTGGCGTTTCACGATGGGCTGGACGGGCTTACCCAAGAAGATATCAACGACGTTGCAGAATACATTGAATTTTTAAGAAACAAAAGAAATAAATAAAATATGACTATTCCTGTCATATTTAATCGCGTATGATGTTCCTGTGAGGGAACTGATATGACACTTCAATGGTTATATGAATACGCGGAAGAGAACGGTATTGAAATATATACCGAAATGAAACTCCACAACAAAAAAGCGTTTGCTATCGAGGAGGTTAGCGGTGAACGTGCGGTCGTGCTCGACAGGAGCAAAATCGAGACACGATGTGAAGAAAAGGCGATATTATCCGAAGAACTCGGGCACTTGCACTGCGACGCCTTATGCTATGTTCGCGATTACTCTAACCCACTACGCGCTCAAAACATTCGTCGAGCCGAATATAAAGCCCTTTCGTGGGCGTATCTGACACTTCTCCCGTATCGTGAATTAAAAGCCGTCGTAGTAAAGGAAAAAGACCTTTACCGCGTTGCTGAACACTTTGACGTTCCCTTTTCTTTTTTACAAAATGCAATTTTATTTTATCAGAAAAAAGGAAGGTCAATTTTATGATGCAAGATTTAACCTGTTTTATCGGAAAACTTTCCGTCTTAAAGCGAGAAACAAAAAAAGGAACGGTGTACGACGGTCGTTTCCGTGCGTATGACCAAGACGGCACAAAACGACATTATAGAATTTCCGGGAAATCTTCGGAAAAAGTTGTCAAGCGCGAATATATGCGCTTTATAAACGACTACGTCCCCCCACTGAAAAAGGCGGATACCCTGCCCGACAAGGGTTGGCGGTTCGACGACGTCGTCGCGTTGTACTTTGCTCAACTGCCAAACTTCAACACCGAAAGCACTATCTATGACAAAGAAAAACTATTTGAACGATTTATTTTCCCCACATTTTCGGGGAAAAAGATGAACGACCTCACAAAGCCCGCCCTGTATGCTTGGCAAGATAACCTATGGGCAATGACGTCGGATAAAACGGGCTCCCGTTTCTCTTTCAGATACAAAAGCAAAATCCGCGGACAGTTTAACAATTTCCTCGATTGGGCGGAAGCGCGCGATTATTGCACAAACGCCCTAAAAACTATCCCTTTGCCACGAAACACCGACGGACACAAGGAAATGCAAATATGGGAAGAATGCGAGTTTACGGCTTTTATACGCGCCGTGGACGATATAATGTGGCGCGCTTTCTTCACTATGTTGTATTACACGGGCGTTCGTGTCGGCGAACTGCTCGCCCTTTCCGACGATTGTCTTAAAAGCAATACCCTTGTCGTTAAGCAAACCATCATTCGCAAAACAACGGACGGATCGCTCTGGAAGGTCAAGTCCACAAAAAACAAAAAGACACGTACGTTTACCGTTCCTAACCCGGTGCGCGTTGCCCTTGACGATTTTCTTCGGTTTAAGCGGGAAAATAATATCCCCGGGGATTTCTTGTTTTTAGGCTCTCGCCCTCTGCCCGAGAACGCGTACCAGCGCGCGCTAATAAAATACTGTCAGATTTCTGGCGTTAAGAAAATCCGCATACACGACTTCCGTCATTCGTTCGTCTCTATGCTGATTCATTACGGCGCAACAATTCCAACCGTTGCAAGCATTATAGGTGATACAAACGAACAAGTCTCAAAAACATACAGCCACTTCTGGGAAACCGACAAAGAACAAATTATGAAAACCATCGGAAACAATTGTGCATTTTCCAACGAGAAACAATAAAAATATGGCACAAATTATGGCACACATTTTATGAAACATTGTGCCAAATAGTGCAAAATTTTACCATAAAACAAGGAAAAACCGCCCAAAACGAGCGGTTTTGTCCTATGGTGGAGATGCGGGGATTTGAACCCCGGTTCGTCCTTCTACACCCGACACCTTCTACATGCTTATTCGGTGATTAAGTTCTCTTACCGTCGTTCGCCGACAGACGGCGGTTTTGAAGAGGCGGAGAATGCCGATTTACTTACCGCCGTGGGTAAATCCGTAGCCCGTTCAGTATGACGCCGATTGCTTACGGAACAGGAACGTAAGGTCGACGTGCCGCTAATTAATTAAGCAGCGAATGCGAACGCAGGAGCGTTCACTTTTTCGTTATTTTTTGCGTTTAATTTTAATTTTCCGTCTTTAACGCAGCCGGACCTGCGACATGCTTCTTATCGTCCATACAAAAACGTCGAATCCAAAAACATCCCCGTGGACAAAATAACGAAAAAAAGTATTAAGTTGATATATCTCGCGGTTTACCGTACGAAACGATACGATAAACCGTTTGATTTGTAGTATTATTTTTTACCGCTTATTTTGAAATCGCGTCGATTTCAAAGGGCGTGACCTGATAAACGTAGTAGTTGAGCCAGTTGTAATACAGGAGATTTGCCGTGCTGCCCCAGCTCATATTTATCGTGCCGTCCGCGTTGTAATAGTTTTCGGGCGGGGCGATTTCAAGCCCTTTTTCTTT